>ERZ773049.201-NODE-201-length-37538-cov-9.183870_pt1 | contig 37538 bp, 51 predicted proteins | sample MGYA00580633_ERZ773049 | MGnify/ENA primary metagenome ERZ773049 (study PRJEB29015, sample SAMEA2737991) | human oral metagenome | biome: human oral; feature: human-associated habitat; material: dental | place: China | collected 2066 ...
TTGGGACAAACAAGAGCATCAAGACGCTGATGATTAAAAGAACGACTAACATTTCAATAAAAGACACTAAAATTCTCTATCTAATATAAACGAGGGAAAACAAAAACAGACCGACATCGCTGTCGGCCTGCCAAGTCTATCGCTACGGAAAATTTTAAATTTTCCCATTATAACAAAAAAAGCCCCAGCCTTTGAGGCCGGGGTAGATTAAAATTTAAGAAAAAATATTTATTTTCCGCAGTTTCCGCTGCGGTTTTTATTTAAACGTGCCCCAAGCTGCGCCGTAACGCTTGCCGTTTTGAGTAGGGCCGGTTGCTACATAATTGCGATTACCACTTCCGCCGACATAAGATACCCAGACAAAGCCGTTAGCATCCACAATAACTGTGTCGTACTTAAAGCTTTGGCCTTTGGTATATTGATCCACTACCTCTCCTGATGTATCAGGAGCTCGACGGACATTGATGGCATCTACAGTCACGGTCATTGTGCCGTTTTCGGCATATTGATTTGTGTCAGCTGCGCTAGTAGATTCGTCAACAATTTCGCCGCCTGATTCTGCTGGCGTGATGAAATGCGCGACTGTTTGGAGGTAATCAGATGCGCTATAGTAGTTGCGCACAGGATAACGAGCGCCAGCGTAATTTTGCTCAATTACGACCAATTGATCGCCGTCGACGGATTCAACAACCACAACGTGGCCATACGGGTTCCAATCTGTTCCCTCGATGGTCAAGATTTGACCACTCTGCAAGACTCCATCGTTAGTAACCGTCCAGCCGTTTGATTCCCAGTCATAGCTTGTGCCGATGTTTGCAGCGCAGATAGTATCACCAATCGCACCGCTAACATAACCGACACCAGCCCCCAGTCCAACTGTACTGTCTGGATTGATGAGGGTTTCGTAGTAGCTTGCAAGTGCGTAGCACTCACCATTTCCAACTGGAGTGCCTGAGCCCACCAAAGCTGCTAGATCTTGTAATGCTTCGTTTACTGTTGTCATAATTATTTTCCTTTCAAATTTTCATTCATTTGCTTCACAGCAGCCTCGATAAAGACATCGAGGTCTTTATCTGTCATGTAGATATTGTATTTTTCGAGTTCGGTTAGCACCGCCCCTTTTGCCTGAGCGAGCTTCTGCTCACCCTTGAAGCCGGTCTCTTTCGCGACCTGCTCGACGGCATTCACGGCATTTCTGGCCAAGATTTCTACAATCTTGATTGATTTCTCTCCGCCCTTTGCGATCAGAAACTCCTTGACTGCCTTAACCATGGCTCCTGCCAAAATGGTCAAGATACCCATTGTTGAGCTTAAAACAAGCTCTGTGATTTGATTCATATTTTCATCATTCCTTCGTTTTATGATTATCCACACGCTCATTGATGAACGTTGTGATATAAGGGATTTTAAGACCTAAAATGTCTAAATTGGTTACCAAGCTAGCACCATAGCTGGCGCACAATGCCGTTATGATCATATCTGCTAACGCCCCAGCATTAGCAAACAGGAAAAACGGGTAGCCAATCGCTGTGATGATGAAGATAGCCGAATGGGTCACAATCCCTGTCCGGGCTTTTCGACTTGAAAAGTTTTTCAGCGCCCATGCTTTACAAAAGCCAGTAACCACATCAGCTATTACCAAAACAAACAAGACAAACACAAAGAAATGGTCATCGATCCCTGTCTCATAAAAGTCTTTAACGACCTCTATGATTGCCCAAATTCCATCTGGTTCTTGCATTCATCACCCCTTTTTCTCCTTAGCTCCAGCTTCCAGCTCAGCGATAATCGCATCTTCAGCAGCATAGACCGCGTCTTGGAATGCCTGTTCTTGTTTCCGCACTTCGCGACGGTTGGCAGCGTAAATCTCAGCATTATCGACCCAGTCGCTAGGTGTTGTTACACCTTTGTCGTCAATATCCGCTGTCATTGTCTTGACGACCGTATCGTCGATTTTAATACGGCCTACAATTTTCGTAGTCTTGATAAGTTCTAATGTCATAGTTATTCTCCTTCTTTAGCTGGTTTCGTTTGTTCTTCAAGCAGAGCTTCCAGCTCTGTTACTCGTGCTTGAAGTTCATCGTTTTTTTCTTGCTCCAGGATCAATCGAGCCTTTAGTTCAATTTCTCCCAAAGTCGAGTTATCTAACCGTTCCTTATATCCAGCTAGCATAAGATTGTAAAATTTACTATCCATAAATACCCCTCTATATGATTTTGTACCCCTCTATATGATTTTGCCTTTTGGCACGTCTCCGGCCAATGGAAACTCATCAACAGTTGTGTAGCTGACAGTACCCGTCCAGACACGATCACCAAATTTGTTATTTGTGTATCTGATAGCTCCGTCAGGCTCTAAGTGGACGATACACGTTGCATCAATTGTCGCATTGACGTTCCCAGTCAATGTCAAGTGGGCTTGGGAGATTGGCCGAAATCCGGCCGGTATCCGTTCAACTGCTTTGGCATTCTCGACAATGCTAGCAATGTTTTTGATGATACGAGTAACTGAAACGGTCACTAGATTCCCAATTCGCAAAAACGTAGCATTGATCCCCCACATCAAGCTAGACTCAGCTTGCAACCTAATTTTCTGGTTGACTGTATCGATATTGAGAGCAGAATAGCCGTTTGAATAGGCCAAGTCCCACGACCCTGTCCCTCCGCCTTTCAGCGAGTAGTTGAGGCGCTGATACGAGATGACATCAGGCGACACTTGCATTGTATGGATTGGCTTCTCATTGGTGTCGTAAGCGTTCATCAAAATGCCGTTTGGCAGCATCTTGATTTCTTCCTTGCCCAAATTCGAGCGTGGTCCTGACTTGTTGTGGTTTGTAATCTGGATATTATCAGCAATCCTGATTTCACCTCTGGTATAAGGTGTTTCGTACTCGTTGATGATTTCTCCAGAGGTCACTCTACCAAGCTTACCACTCAAAGCTGATAGCTCACCCTCAATATTTAGCTTGTCAACTGTTACAGAGCCGTCAACAATCATGTCGCCCTTGACTTTAAGCAAACGAGCGATAATCTCAACATTTTCCGGACTTTGAGCAATCATGCTAGCCAAAGTCTGGCCGTTGACAGTCTTCTCTACACTAGAGATGATCCCGCCCTCGTTGATTTTGACTTGGCTTTTTCTGAGGACTGAGTTACTAAGCTCTTGCACGGCTTGCGTGATTTGATTAGCTCGCTGATTCAGTTCCGTTTGAGAGACTTTCCCAGCGACCTGCTGAGTAATCGTAGACAGCTGCCCCTCAGCCGTGCGCTTAAACTCAACTAGACTGGTCTTGGTCTCGTTAAGACCAGACTCGACCTTGCCGACTTTGTTTAAGGTCTCCTGAGCCGATTGCTTCCAAGTATTAAAACTCGTCAGCGAGCCATTGGCTGTATTGATAGCAGCTTGCACGCTGGACAGTTGGCCGTCAACGTCTTGCCTGTATTCGGCTAGTTTGGTATTGGTATAGCTTTTGCTATCCTCGAATGCTGGTGTCCAACTTGACGGGATTATATTTGATAACGTGAGCGACGGCTCCGCGATTTTATAATGTCCGTTTTGCGTTGAGTACAAATAGAAAAAATTCATACCTTCAAAATCAGCGTCGTTATTAAAAGTGTGCAGAAATTCAACAATGTGCCATTTGTTTCGAGGTAAGTCTCCTAAATCTTTGAAAAGATGACTTTTATTTTTCGAATGGTTCTTCAATTGTAGAGCTAAGCCTGCATTTATGGGGACGTCAGAAAAAATGTAAATCGGCATTCTGACAGCGATTGTGTCGCCTTCTTTAAATCCACTAATACTTGCATTTAAGGTAATTCCCTTCCACGCATTTTTATTTTGACCTGTCACAGTAACCTCAATTGAATTGTGACCGTTATAGTCATTTTGATTGAGCTTAAGTATCGGGTTATTGACATTATTAACGTCAGAAATTTTATTAAACCCTGTGTTTAAGAGTAAATTACTAGCTCCTGTCCGCAGCTCCTCAAAGCGCCTGCTGATGCCTTTTACATCCTCTGTATGCTGCGCTATGCCCACATAGCTAGCATCAATAAGCTTACGCTCGGCAGTCAGCTGACGTGCGGTCTCCTCACGGGAGAAAGAGCGCAAAGCTTCTGAGCGTGTGCCGTCTGCGTTGACGTAAGCTTGTACAGCCGTGAGGTCTGTCCGTAGCCCCTGAGCTGTGCGCTCGAAGCTCGCCTTGGCATCTGTGATGAGGCTGTCAACATCTTCGAGAGCTGGAGCATACTCATTCGCTACGCTCCCAAATTCGACCTGTATGCCTGTTATCCAAGCTGTACCACTTCTAACGTTTTCAAGATTAAATCTCAAGATTGTTTTCAGCTGGTCGTAGCCTTTATTCGAGCTGTAATCGTAAGTAAATACGATACGCTTCCAGTCAGACGTGCCGTCGTATCCAGCGAGTGTGAGATAGCTAACGCTGCTAGTCGTGCCTGTCTGACTATTTTTTAAAAACAGATAATGTTTAAAGCAATTAAACACGTTCCAATTGTTCGCGCCTCTAACCACATTTTCGTACTTGACCCATGCGCTAAATGTGACTTTGCGAAAGAGACGAGAGCTAAAATCAGGCTCAATGTTAAATGATAATAGCTGATTATTCGTCAGCTTGTAGCATTGTTTCTGACCCGTGATATGGCCTGCTGGCAAGGCTTCGATTGCAGGGTTCTCAATAATCTTTGAGTTTATCCAAAGATTTCGACCACTGCCAATCTGACTCGCCAGCTCCTCGCGTAACCGTCCAGCCTCGGCTGTTACCAAGGCCTTATCAGCCTTATCCTTTGTCGCATTGAGGATTTCCTGACGGATTCCGCTTGCTCTCACCTCAAACACAGCTGTGCTCAATTTTGAGTCCAGCTTGTTATCCATGTTGGTCTCGAGTGACTTGACAGAGGCTAACACCCTATCTGAGAGAAGGTTCAAAGCGCTTGAGTCCGCTTTGGTACTGAGCCCCTCCCGCAAGCTGGACACCCCAGCCTCAAGCGAGTCAGCTCGTTGCTTAAAGGTCGATTCAACCGCTGAGATTTGGTTTTCAACATCTTCAGGCGCCTCCGAGTAAAGCGTATCTGTGTCGCTTACTTCAAATTTTGGCATCCAGATCCAGACCGTGTCCGCTCTGTTGAGGTTAAATAACCATTCGTTAGTCGTTATTTTAGACCAATTCGTCCAACTCTTAGGTAACTTAACCACATAGCGCTTGACTTCCGTAGTCAAACTCACATTCCCGTCTTTAAAATTAATGTTCCCAAGCCTTGACCGTAAAATCGTTCCAGCATTTTCTGCTTTTGCGTAAAAGCTGATGGTCACATCCTGATTGGTCATACTTCCAGGCACTACTTTTCCATACTGGCCAGTAGCCGGATAAGTGATTTTAGGGTTGCCACCGTCTTTACCCGCTGGGTCTTGCCCAATGATTTTCAAAGCGTTGTGCCCAAGATACTTGCTTTCGCTGTCAATAACAGCCGTGTAGGTGCTCGTTGTCCAAATACCAGTTTTCCTGATGTCTTGCTTAAAAAGCGAGTTTAAAAAGAGATTTCGACCAGAGGCTTGCACACTCGCAATCTTACTACTCAACTCCGTAACCGTCTGCACGAGCTCCGACCTATTAGCCTTGCCATCCGTCACATTGACCAGCTCCGCCAGCCTGCGAGTAGTCGTCTGCTCGTAGGTTGCTTGAGCAGATTTGACCCCCGCCAGCTCAGTCTTGGTCTGGTTGAGTGCTGCGACTTGCTTGTTGATTTCGGTTTCAGCTTGAGACTGCTTGGTGCGTATAGCGCCGACATCTGAGCGGATTTGGCTAATGTTGCCAGATAGTTGATTTTGAGCCTGCGTCAGATTCGCCCTGACACCTGCAAGATTGTTTTGGACATCTGTTAATTGGGTTTGAGCCGCTGTTACAGCTTTTTTTAACTCTGCGGTGTCAGCTGGGTCTCCTCGTTCTCCCTTTGGCCCTTGTGGTCCTACAGCTCCCTGTGGCCCACGTTCGCCTTGAGGTCCTCTATCTCCAGTCTCTCCTTTGTCGCCTTTGGCTCCAGTTGCTCCGGTAGACCCTTTGGGTCCTTGCGGCCCAGGGTCTCCTTTAGCTCCATTTTGGCCATCGTTGACATTAGTAAAAGTCAACTGCTCTCTGGCTACTTCCTGACCGTTTATCAAGGCTATGGCTGTCAAAGTGAGCGATTCTCTCATCCCTGCTGCTGTGACCTTGTGACTTAGAGCTTGTCCAAAATCCTCGTTATCAATCAGCCACTTCCAAGTACATTCCACAGCCCTATTGCCCTTTTTAAGCGTTGGAAAGACCGTTGATTCTCCTTGGTTGTTCTTAAAGATGTGCCCGTTATCAGTAGCAAGATTGATTAAATATGGTTTCGCTTCTTCCAGCATGTTTTCTAAACGTTGCTGCAGACTACTTGAGACTCTGTTTTCAATCGCTTTAAAATTGGCAAATACCGTCTTGTTTTCGCCGGTCCCTGTAAAGCTCATAGACTGCTCAAAGACTCGCATTTGGAGCAGCAATGTTGGGTAGAAGCCATCATCTTCAACCTCAACGGTATCTCCGACCCCGTAGGGCAGAAATCCGTCTACTTCATAGGTTACGGCAGGATAGCAGTTCTTTTTCAGTTCTCTCAGAGCACTAGATCGGATAACCTCTTTGCTTGCGGACTCAATCGGGAAATCCTTTCGGATCCATTGGTCAGCCATCGTCCCGCTAGTAAATGCTGCCGGAAACATGCTCATTGATAAAGGAGCGTAGAGCATATCCCCTCTTTGGAAAAACTCAATCTCTCCTTTTTCATTTTTTATTTCCAGCGCTTGCATTCCTGCAATCGTTACGACTCCGCCTTCTTCCGTCTTGCCGGTTGGCCGCGTGGCGTTGTAAATTCCAGTTGTGTCAACCGTGCGAGTGAGAGAGCGAAAATCTCGCCCATAGCGCAAAATTTTAGGCTGGACCTTGCCAACCCCTTGATGTGTGGCGTCGTTTTCGTGGTACACGTTGACCACAAATGCTTTGATAGAGCTGTCATCATTAAGCCTTGTTTTAAACTCAATTTCAGCCCCGAACTTATTAGCCAAAGAAAGCAAACGTGCCAGTTTAGTATCCTGGCCTTCCCATTCGGCAGTGATTTTCTTGTCGGAAACTTCATTTATCCCAATCTGCAGCATGGTAAAATTGAGCAAATCCATAGCTTCGCAATATTCTTTAAAGGACATTGCTTTAGACGCTTTATATGGATTTGCGTATTCATTGATCAACTCAAGATTGAGGTTTACGCAGTTGACTTTGATCACTTTTTCATTTTCAACCGTTTTTCGGACGGTGAAAAGCTGGGTTTCCCCTTCGTACTCGAAGGAGATAAAGTTTTTTTCGCTCAAAAGATTATAAGCTCGCTTTGAATGCGTGTCTGTGCTCAAGGCCTTTTTTGCGACTGTGAGGTCAAAGGTGGCAGCACCGGTCTCGAAGAAACGAGTCCAGGTATCGTTAAAATAATTCAATGTGGTCTGCTTGTCGTTGTCGATCGAAGCAACAGGATGCAAATGAGCATCGTGAATTGTTAGTAACATCTATAACCACCTTTCCTCAAAATTGACCGCTACTGTCGGCTTATTCTTCGCCCAGCTCGAACAGTAAATCTCGAGCTTGCTGTTTCCGGGCGGAACTTTCAGCCAACTCGAGCCATGGACGCGGTCGCTGAACTTGTTCAATCCGTCCACTGTAATACCGTCATTTTCGCAATCTATCACAACCGTCGATCCCGGCCGATACCGATTTGGGACATCACGAATCCCTGTTACAAAGTCTTTGCGATATACCAGACTGTCTAGATAGAGATGACTTATCATTGGATTGTTGCTGATAGAGCCGATAATCACTTGGATTTTGGCTGTTTTTATGCCTTTAATTTCTGGAACATGAAATTGAGGATAGGTACCCCACCAAAAAACCTGCACCATGTCATCACGCCGCTGGATGTCAGACCAGCCACGCTCCGCATTAAAGGGGTTATGATGATCGTAATGTGTTCCGGTGAATTGCCATTTCTTAACAAGACGCGGTCCATTGTCTCCACGTACCAAGAAATTATATTCACATTCCAAGCCAAACCATCTTTTGTAGATCTCTACTCCATATATAAAACGCCCAGAGCTATCAACAAAGTTTATTTTCATAAACCCCATCTGATTACCCGCTCCGAGCCAGCAGATCTGCCGCCACCAGAGGTAATCATTCAAAGCACCTCTTTGGCCAGAACTATCAACTGGAATGTCCCAAGAGATCGTTCCAGAGTTGTTGCCTGGTACTAAAGCTAAGTGTGGTCGCCCCCAATTGTTTTCAATTCTGAGCGCTCCAGATTCTTTCCGAGCTGCATCAAATCCTTTCACGATTCCGTTATTCGTCACATAATCAAAAAGGATTTCTGATTGTTTATAGGTTTCTAAGTCGGTTTCTTCTCGATTGCCTAGCTCCATAGCGCCACTAGGATTGACCAAGCCAATATACCCATTTTCTGAGTTGTTTCTGACGGTAACAACAGGAAAGGCATCAACATTCCCATTGTTCACCAGATCAAAAACTAGCTTGTTCCCCTCTTGCTTAGGGTTATCAAATCGCTTGTAAGTTATAGAGTGGGCCACGCCATCAGGGATCAAAATATCAAATTCCCCTTTTTGAAACCAGCGAGCAACAATATCTATATCCACGGCTCCGACAGCCATTCCGAGATAATATTTATCAGGCTCATCAGATATTGTGATCCGTACTGGACTTTTTGTATTTAGGATGCTTGCCAAAGTATGTTTTACACTTTCGGCATCTCTAGCCGTCTTTTTATGGATTGCAAATTTTACTTTGATTTTTTTAGGCCCTATCTTCAAATCTTGTACATTGACACCTAAAAAAGGAGCATCGTTTGTCGTGACGCTCCTCTCATTTCCGACTGGTCGGATAACTTCAATTATCCGGATAACCTCAGAGAGGTCATGATTGTTATAGATGACTGTGTCCATTACGTTATCCCCCTCATCATGTTATCTAGTAGTAATTTGTCATTTTGATAATCGGTCATTGGTTTGCCGATTTTAGCAACCAAAGCTCCGTCATCTAGCATCATGTATACAGGCCGCTTCACAGCTTTTTCAGCGACTTCAAGAGCGCGTTCTACAAGATTGTTAGATTTTTCTTGTACAACTTTAACGCTGGCCTTGATTGACCGTTCTAGGTCTGATTTGACCTGCACCGTCCTAGATAGTTGCGCTTGGCCAACACCAATAATGTCTTCTGGAGCATATTTAAAGGCTCTGATTTGATCGTAAACATCTCCCATCGCATCGTCTACTTTATGCGCATCTGCCAAAATACCAACAGCCATACCTTGCGAAATGTAACGACCGACATTATCCCGAAATAGTCGAGATGGCGAGTGGATGCGAGCTTTAGCCTGTGCCGCTCTCTCAGCCTGAGCCACAAGGGCATTTGCTGCGGCTGTTACGGCCCAAAGAGCGGAGTACATACCTTGAGCTAGCCCTTGGCCAATCATAGCCCCGACGTAACGCATGGTAGCAGCCCCAGACATACCAACAGAGCGGATAGATGCTATCATAGAGCTCATGGCAGCTGTCGCTTGTCCGATTGTCGATGAAATCCCTCTAGCCACGTTTTGGCCGATTCCTCTGCCAATTTGCAAAGCAATTTGAAGCATTTGGACAGAGCTAGACCGAATAATCGAAACCATTTGCTGCATACTAGTCATAGTAGCAGTAACGGCCCTTGTCATAGCAGAGCTCACGGCGTTTCCAAATGACGACATGGATGTCGAGGCAATTCCTGCCAATCCTGTAAGCAAAGTCTGTACCGTGGTTATCGATGTTACGAGGTTTGACATCGCAACCGATAAGCTAGTAAATGAGGTGGCAAGAGCAGTTGTTCCTGAAGCGGCGAAAGACATTGTTGTAACAACAGTAGCTAAAGCTTGTTGTAGCAATCTAAGACTCGATGTAGCCCCAGAAAGACCAACGAAAGAAGCAAGGACACCACTTGAAAATGCGGCTATACTTGCTCCGGCCGTCGAAATAGCAGGACCGAGCTCAGACATGCTCGTGGTGATAGTCGGAACAACTCCAGCAAGAGCGCTTAGAGCTGTTGAAGCTCCTGTTCCTGCGCTGCTTACCATTACCATGCCCTGACCAATTGACTTCATTCCAGCTCCAGCGCTAGCCATGCCACCGCTCACAGCGGCGATCTTACCAACACCCAACGCAACCGCCCCAAGAGAAGCGGCCATATCTGCGAGATTGGTATTAGTAATCATAACCACGCCCTGGGCAAGTAATTTAAAACCTTTACCTGCGTTTAATGCAGCTCGGCCGATTGAATCAAAGATACCAGATACACCGTCTAAAATGGTCCTGACAGCATTTCCAAAGCCCTCTATCACGCCTTTCGCTCCGTCAAGTACACTTTTGATGACATTGCCTAGCGTCCGGAATAGATTGGCTATGCTGTCTATTATCGGACTTATCTGAGCGACTAAGGTCGTAAATGCCTCGGCTATTGATTGCAGCACAGGGGCTAAAGCCTGAGCTATCTGCACAACAGCTGGCATAAATGGAGTCAAGGACTGTACTATCTGAACAATCGCATCTGCGACAATTTGCGCTACTGTCGTAAACACATTGCCTATAATTTCGACAATTGGGGTCACGGCCTCGACGATGGCTGCGACACCTTGGCTAAAAGCGCTGATTACAGGCGGTAAAACGGAGGCGATAGAGGTTATCGCTTCCCCTAATGCCGAGACAAACGGAGCGGCTGCGCCGAATGCTTGGCCAAAAGCTACGATTAGAGGGGCCAGATTAGCTAATGCAGATGTCACAATCGGCAGCACACCAGCTACTGTGACAATGGCTTGGGCAAAAGCTCCGATAATTGCAGTTGCTACCGTAGCAAAGGCTTCTCCTACCGCATTGATGATAGTAGCTACTCCTTGGCCTTGCGTAGCCAGCAGCGCGAAGCCTGCTGCTATGATGGCCACACCAGCTCCAATCCCGACTGCGGCTGTAGCTACCGCTCCGCCAAAAGCTAGAATATTGGCCACGCCTGCGGTTTGCAAGGCTGCGCCAAAGGCTAGTATGACCTGCGAAACTCCGCTTAATGCCGCCTTGATACCGACACCTATGCCGGTTGCAGCGGATTTGACAGCCCCTCCGATAGAGCCAATAACAGAGCTCAAACTGCTCAAAATTTGAGCGATTTTAGACCGTCCCTGCGTAATAGCTTCAGCTGCTCCGCTTGCAGCTTCTGTTGCATTCCTTTTGAAGATGTTGAACGGGTTAAAGGATTTTAAAAAGTTAAAGGTTTTGAAGCCGGCAACTAAACCAACCAAACCGCCCACTATCGCCTGAATTGCTCCAGCCGGCAGCGAACTAATAAAGTTAGCTGCTACAGTTGCAGCCTGAGAAAGCCACTTTACCACATTCCCAAGGACACTAGCAAGAGTGTTTAGCTCGTTTGAGGCGGTTAGACTATTCCAGATATGACCAATAGCTCCTGCAATACTCTGGATAGCGCTGATAAAGGCAGATACCGCCCCAGTGTTAGAAAAGGCAGTCCAAAAGGCCTTAACTTTTCCTGCTAGGTTTGAGATAGTGCTGCTAGCTTTTGCTACAATCTTCTCTACATTGATACTCTCAAGGAATTTCCCTAGACCATCAGCCAGCTTGCCGAAATTTATTTTTTCTAGAGCATCAGATAGAGCATTGACAGCCTTAATTCCAAATGCATTGAGTTTTTCAAACGCTGGCATGAGCTTGTTAGAGAGACTTTCTTTTGCCCCGTCTATAGCTTGATCAACCGTCTTGAACTCAGTAGCCATCTTCTGGAAAGCGTCAGAGTTCCCTGCACGGTTCATAGCGTCAAAGAAATCCTCTGTCTTGATTTTGCCGTCTTGAACAGCCGATACCAGCTCAGCGGTAGACATCCCCATCTCTTTAGCAACTGCTGCCATACCAGCAGGAGCTTGCTCCATCATGATTTTAAAGTCCATCCAGGCTACTTTAGGCTTACTTGCCATCTGAGTAGCTTGAGTAGATAGTGATTTCATGGCTTGGGCTGGGTTTTCCGCTGAGGCTGCAAGCCCACCAAATGCCTTAACCAGACTACCAACATTCTTAGTACCGACTGCGTCAAGTTGTGAGTAGGTGCTTGCCATGTCCGAAGCTGAATAGATCGTTTTGGTTGCAAAGTCCTGCATCTCCGTCTTCGCTTTTCTTATTTCGTCAGAAGAGCGACCAAAGGCTTGCAAATTCCCCTCAAAGGTCTTCCAGGCTTTTTGCGAGCTGTTCAACTCTCCGACCATTTCCCGGATGCCAGAGCCAACCATACCTATACCGGATGTGATAGCTGAGCTAACGAGGTTAGCACCTAAAACAGACTTAAACACCGAGCCAAGCTTCGACCCGCTCTCACTCAATCCACTAAATAGACTTTTTAACTTAGACACTCCTGATTGAGCCTTGCTGTCATCCATATCAATCTGAATGACAACTTTACCATCTGCCATTTACATCCTCCTTTCTAGTCCCAACTATCTTCTTCGGTTTCATCGTCAGCCTCTTCATCAGGCAAACGAAATTCCTTCTGAAGCTCGCGCATCTTTTGGATGTATTCCGAACTGTCCCCCTTTTGAGGCTCATAAGACCGGATTTTTAGCACTTCAACAAACTTTGTGCCTTCAGGGAGCCCGACAAGAAGAGAGTTAAATTTCTTCCAGTGCAGCCGCCCGATTTCCTCGATGAGGTCAATCCTATAAGCCTGCATGAACGAAGCGAAGACATAATCACCGTCATACTTCAGATTGTAGAGTCGTTTATGTGGCTCATCTGCTGAGGCGGTCTTGATAACATTCCCGGCCAAGTCATACTCGACATCGTTGTCAGCTTTTCTGGGTTGAATATGTTCTTCAAAAATAGCTGCTACAACTTCCATCGCTTCGTCTACTGCTAACGTGTCAAAATACTCATTTGTTAACATTTTTAAGGCTAGATGCGGTCGAACAAGGTCTGGGATCTCATCATCCCCCCACATTTCAAAAACTTTCAAAACCTTGTCAAACGATAGCGATAAAGGAAAGGTTCGTTCTTCGCCATCAATTTCTAAGATTAGCTCATCTGCCAATTTCCTAGAAATATCTAGCATGCTATCACCCTAGATACTTCTTGAGGGTATCTTCCGAATTGCGCTCTAGATATTCCTTTTGAATGCCGAGAATGGCCTGAAGCAAATAATTGAACGCAATCGTCGTGTCTTCGCCTGCAAATTGATACACTTTCGGGAAAGCGTCTGGGCCGAACAATCTGCTCCAGCCTTCTTCTGTGATTTCCATCGCTTGAATCGCAATTTCCTCATCGGTTAATTTGCTGATTTTTTTCCATCTTTTCGATAGATCATCGCGATAACTGTCAAGGTTTTTCGCTCCCTTGTCATTCGCGTTATATTCGAGCTGAAATTCCCCAAAATCGATTGGGATGACATTGCTGATTTTCTTAATAACAACCATAAAAATTCTCCTTTCAAAAAGAAAAAGGCGTGATATTTCACGCCCTAGCCTTATCCTGGCACGACAGCCGACCTCTTAGGAGTGCGGCGCCATACGATCTTAAACTTGATGCTTTCATTTTCTGAAGCTTCACCGTCTCCAATTTCGATTTCAGAAAGACGAGCTGGTCCTTCGTATTGGGTCTTCCCTGTAGAATCAACTTCTTTGTACCAAACCAGCAGATCATCGCCCACCGCGTCCTGTTTATCCGCGATAAAGTTCTGGGCTTTATCATCTGTATCACGCAGACCTTCAAAGGAGCGTCCGCGTCTCTTAGAGACAACGAGCTCTTCCTGTGTTCCGTCGCCTGCGAAGTCTGCGAAATCGTCTGTCTCCTCGTCGTTTTCAGGAGACGATTCTTTAATTCCTTTTGCAATCCAGAGATACTCTTGAGCAGTTGGCGGAGTATCAGGAGTCGCTTCCTTGTATGGTCCGATGTAATGTTTACGTTTTACGTTTTTGTTCTTCATCTATTATTCTTCCCTTTCTATTTCAAGGCTAGCTGTAACATCTAGCAAGTAAATGTAAAATCCTTGCTCATCTAAGTCGTTTAAGTACGGCTTATCAACTGCAAGACTTAAAAAGTTGTATGACTGGTTTTTGCTCGGCAAATCCAAGTCTATTTTCGACAAGGCAGCATTTATCTGCCAAAGTATCGTATTGTTTAAAGCTTGGTCTCTTGACTTGATCGCAATTTCAAAAGGCAGGCTGACTGTTTGTGTTCCAGCCATATCCTCGTCCTCTACTTTTCCTCCTGGCAACGGGTAGAGGACTAAGCCCTCTTTCTCTGACAAGTAATCTAAAGTACAAGTCAGAGGTAGGTTTAGTGTGTTGATGAAATCTCTAAGGACTTCTGAAAAATCATTGTTATTCATTCTTTTACCCCCATTGCTCTTAGACCGACCTTACCCCAATCCTTAACATGGAGCGCTGTGGCTTTCTTGTCCCACCGCTTGCCTGTTCCAGGAGTGGTGTACTTCTTAAAGGTAAAGCTCCTATGTTTGTTGTAGCTTGAGCCGTAGAACTGGGCTCTGGCATAAGGTCCGGGGTATCTTACTCCGTCCCTTGTAGCTTGACCGCTGCCGCTCAGCTCTCCACTTTTTCGTGGGATAAATGGTTCCATGTCAATCATCATCTGATTAGCAATAGCTAACTTACCTTTTGCTAAAGCTGCTGATGATACCTTTTTCTCAATACCCTTGAGGTCAATTTTGACAGATACTTTAGTTCCCATCAGATACACTCCACTTCATAACAAAAAATCTTTTGCTTATGTGGGTAACTAACAGGAACTACAGAGGTTACTCTATACTCACGTTTTCCGTCATTGACAATGGCATTTTCAAAGGTGTCATCTAATATAACTGGGCAATACTTGGGATAAACAAACAGGACACTAGGCTTGGACTCTTTACGGTTGTTTTGGGCGCCTTGCACTTGGTACTGTCGATCAAACCTAACAGGTTTAAGGGTTACTGGGCTCTCTAGTATTACTTTACCCCATCCGTCTTTTTCCTCTGTAGGTTTTTGAATCGTCACAGTATCAACTAACAGACGTTTGTCAATGTTTGTCATAACCTACCCCCCTATAGCCAAATCCAGCCGATTTCAGCACATTTAGAGCGTCAAGTGATAAGTTATACCTAGCGCTCTCTAAAGATTGGTTAGAGGAGTTCTTGTAGGTGATATGAGTACGTCCCAGTATCACAGTAGAGACCGACTGCTTATCATCGGCCGTAGAGATCCCACTAGCGTCCAAATATGCTACCTGAAAAGCCGTAGCCAGCTTGACAGCTTGCTTTTTGTGCTCAATTTCTTTTTCAAAGTCTACAAAGCTGTAGAAATTATTAAGAAAGAGGTTGATAGCAATCTCTGCCCTCTTTAGTAGCTTTTCAAATTCCTCAACTTCATCAAAACCAAGCTCATCAAATTCATCTTTTGTCAAGTAGGTCATCTACTCACCTCCTTATGAGGCGGTATCGGCCGCCTTCGCATTCTTAGCTTCTTCTTCGATGCGCTCTAAGCCATCTTCATCAAACGCAGCCTTATACATTTTATTGATTTTGTCCGCTTCGCTTACTTGCAAGTCATAGACTTTCCCCTCGTCAAAATGACGATCGGATTGGACCAGGTAGAAATTTGCCTTAGCTTTAAATTGTGCCATTTAATTTATTCCTCCACTTCATAACCTTGATTTTCAAAAGCTGAAATCATGATAGGGTCAGATAAAGTGAACGACACCCCATCCTTAGTTAAAGTAACCGACTTCTTAGAAGCAACTGTTTCTACCACTTCCTCTGTGGTTTCCTCAGCTACTCCTTGTGTCTCTACCACTTCCTCTGTGGTTTCCTCAGCTTTCTTTCTAGCCATTACTTAGCCCTCCTTATGCTGACTTATGAACGTAGATAGCTTTTTTCTTGTTGTCCAGAACAAAAGCGTCATAACGGATACGGCCCTCAACAAGTTTGCCGTTAATGCCTGGTGGGTTGTCATGGACCTTGTAGTCTTCCAACTTAACAGGTGATGTAGTGGCCACTGGGTGAGCAATGATAAACTCTACATTTTGTGGCAAGCGTGATGTTGGTGTCAAAACAACAGGCAAACCATCAATCATACCAACTTGACCCTTGATAGTGATTTCTTGACCAAGGTCAGAGTTTTTCACAAATGTTGGGTCCAGTTTGATGAGTTTGTAGAACTTAGGTGACACATGCAACACACGGCCCGCTGTTGGGATAAATGCGTCAGTCAGTTTGACCTGGCCATCAAGGACAGCCTCATAAGCATTTTCTTTAGTCACAGCCTCTGTCTTGATGTGGCTAGGGTCTGCACCAGCTACGATTGTTGCAAAGCGGTAGGTATCGACCTCAGGGATAACAACTTCTGATAGTTGACGAGCAAGAGCCTTACCTGCTTCCATGACACCGTTAGTGTCTTGTTCAGATTTCTTGTCAATGGTGAAAGTGAAAGAACGATCTTTCTTGAGTACCATAGTTTGAACGGTGTTACCAAGCTCCTCAGCCTCACCGTAACGGTTTTGACCAGTAGTCTTGTAGTCGTTCATTCCTGATGTTGGGACAGAGTAGACTTTGACCGTGTCAACGCCTGTGAAATCAAAATCTTGGTTAATGATACCAGTTGAAAGAGCCTCTTTAGCAAAGCGCTCATCAACTTTGTTATCAAATTTAGCTGCGTAGTTTACTGCCATTTAAAATTACCTCTTTTCTTTGTTCTTTTGGTTTTATACGCTATCAAAGCCTGCAAACAGAGCTTTATCTTCTGCTGAAAGACCGTCATCACCACTACCAGCGGATGGATTGCCTCCTACAGAAATCTTAGGGTTAGGCTGCAGATCTCCACTTTGGAATAGATAAGGGCTTGACTCTTTGAGGTTGTTGATTGTGTCTTCTAAGAGAGGCTTCCCATCTTCTCCTAGCTCGACCTTGTCTAAGTCAATGAACTTCATCAAGTCCTCAGAGTTGTAAGCTCCTACATCTTTCAAAGCAAGGGCTACAGCGTTTGTTTTAGTGACCTGAGCAAGTTTAGTCTCACTATCAGTCTTGTACTGGTCAAATTGGGCTTTTAGTTCTTCAAGCTGTTGTTTGCTTTCGGCACTCGCTCCCTCTTTGGCCTGTAAATCCTTGATAGCTTGGGTCTGTTGCTCAAGCTGTTGTTTTAATGTGTCGTTTTCGGCCTGTAGTTCCGTCTTGACTTGTGACTTTGCATTTTCAATACCTGCACCGTACGCTTGCATAATATTGTCAATGACAGCTTTGTCCTCGATACCTGCCTCAACTAACATTTCGCGTTTAAGACTCATGTCTTAACTCCTCCTTTTTTACGTCACATGGACAAATTAAGACAGTTTTACGCCATGCTCCAGGGCAAAATAAAAACCGCTTGGAACTCCAAACGGTATAAAGTAGTCTTTCCTACCAGTCAAGATGAGTGACCACCTCCTTACTTACGACCAAACCAAGGCTTTTTAGCCTTTCTGAGGGTTTTAACATCCGCCTCAACCTGGTCAAAGCGTTTGTTAGTTGCCTCTGTGTTGTGTGAGTTGATTTCTTCCATCTTGTCAACAATCTTCCAGAGCTGATTGTTTTGGTCAAGCAAGAAATCTACTGTCATGTCCAGCGTTTGTAGCTTGCTCTCAAGCTCACGTTTCTTCTTGATACGTTTATTCATGGTTATCTCCTGATTTTGGGCATAAGAAAAGCGCCTAGATTGTCCTAAGCGCTGATTTTTACTAATTGCTTTGCCTTTTCATAGTAAGGCGTTAGGAAGTTGATAAATCCCTGCTTATCGCTTGGGTTGTGTTCTTCTAAAAACATCATCAGCTCAAAATCATTGAGAGCGTTAAACATCTCAGGGTTTTCATTGTCCCAAGCCTCAGCAAAGTCCTCATCTTCTCCAAAAAGGGCGTTAAACTTAAAGGAGAAATCCCAAAAATTATCAATCTGACCACTGACCGCTTGCTTTAGCATGTCTAATACTTGTTGACTGTATCTCATAATGGTTTAAATCCCTTCAGTTTTTTACGTTTCATCATAGTTACTACAATATCTGTATCAGGCTCAGTGATGTAGAGGATACCGTTATAGTATCTTGCAAGTCTGCCATTCTGCTCTGATACGTAGTTAGGAGGCAGAGAAAAGACTGTTTTGACCGTGTCATAGTTGTAGGTGAACGTGCCATCATTGCGTCTCATACGCTCTATGTAGCGAGCTATTGCATGGTCTCCAAACACTATACCGTCATTCTTGAAATTAAAGTAAGCCTCCACTGCCAGCTGTTTCTGTTTGTCAGACAACTTCTCTTGAATGTCTCCCTTGAAATAATTGACAATCCTATTATCATACCTCAAGGAGTCTTTTTCAGCACGGCTCAGAGATTGAAAATCACTATAAGACTTGGGTGCTTTATTTCCCAAATTTTGTAGTATTTCAGAATACTCCTTTTTAGAGCGTTTGTCAATAGTTTTATATAACTTTTGAACAGCGTCATCATTATAGTAGTACTTCTCCCTAGCATAATCACGATGTAGAAACGGATGCTGTTTGAGATAGTCTCGCATGGCTCCCTGTTGGATCCTAACCTTGCTCTTATACTTGTCTATCAGCTCGCTGTCTCCTAGTTTTTCTGCAACGTGTAGAAATTCCTTAGACTGTCTGATGGACCTCTCTAGAGCTCTCTGTTTCGCCTGTACGTTTGCATTTTCTATAGCCTGCTCAGGCGTTAAGTCTCTTAATTCGTCAGGCAAATCAGGCTTGTAGTTAGCCCCTGGGATGTATGGTGTCATCTCATGAGTACAGTTAATACCCTGACAGCCCCAAGCATAGCCATAACCATAGTCCGATAATGCTAAAATACGCTCCCCTTTTTCCGTTCTAGCAACCCCTGTAGTGACTATCTGGTGCTGCAAAGGAGCGCACATCTCTCTTGCTGTGGCCTTTTTGTGATAGTAAAAGGTATCTATACCCAACTCCTCAGCTGGAGCCATTCTGACCTCACGATAGACACGCCAAGCCGTCGATTTGATGACTTGCCTAGCGTAAGTGTCAGCTCTCCAGCGTTTGCCTTGGCTATCCGTAAAGCCGTAAAAGCCTTTTTTAGCCCATTTCATCACAGTATCAGCAATAGCTTTATCTGATGTGGCAAGACCTGTCACAACCTGTGCTGTAGCCTCCTCAATAATTGACTTGTAAGCCCCTATCACGCTCTTTGGTAGCGTTGTATTGATGAGGTTATCAATGTCATTCATAGTCTGATTGACATAGGCTGCTAGATTGTTCTGAATAAGGCTACTAGCACCCGTACCAGTGCCACCAGTAGCCTCTAAAAGTTGCTGTTTAGTGTCTTTGTAGATTTTGTAGCCCTCGTTTTGGATAACATGCCTAAGCTGTTCCTCAGCAATCCCTGAACGATCAGAAATGAGCTTGAGGTTATCCTCATTGAGTAGGCCCATCTCATTCATTTTCTCCAATTGCCAAATATAAGGGTTATCATCAAGACTAGCAGAGCCACGCTCTTTGATACGATCTATTACCTGGTCAAAGAGGTCAAGAGTTAGCTGATGATAGATGTCTGCAACCTGACTAGCGTCAAGCATTAGCTGCTCATCATTTAGCTTGATTGGTTTCTTCTCAGTCATACCATACCCACCTCAAAAACCTGCTTGGTGGCTTAATAAATAGCTTGGCTGGGTTAATTGGTGGCAAAATAAATCTAAATAGTTTTTTCATGCTACTCTCCATATGTGGATACATCTTCAAGGCTACGCTCAGCATTTACATCATCAATGACATTTCCGCTAATCTCAGCCTTAATCTCAAGAGCTTTCTTAGGGGTTACATTGAGCACTTTCTCAATAGCCATGACATCTGTACCAAAGCCAGCATTTACAACCTTGATCCAGTAATCAAGCTCAGCGTTGCGGTCGGTAAAAACCCCATCATCAAGATTGATACTGATAGAGTCCATGTTAGGGATATTCCCCTTATAGAGCTTGTAGGCTTTCGCCAGCTCTAACATGGACACAATTAGCTCCTTGAGTGACTGCTCAACCAGACTGACAATGCTGTTCCGCATTTGGTAGGTGTCAGAGTTCTCTGAGACAATCTCTGTGGCTGTCTTCATGCTCTTGCCATCAAAAGTGAACATCCCAGCTGACACTCCTATCTGCATCTCAAAGAGTTTCAGACCCTCATTGATAGCCTTGATATAGTCATCAGAGCGGATGGGGGTTGTAAGGTCTGTGATACCTATACCCTTATCCATATCACCAGAGTCAAACTGCTCGTAGACATTCTGACCTGTTTCAAACTCACGCGTGACTGTTACTTTCTCACCGTCCGTGTTGTACTGAGTGCTAATCATCTGAGTAGGTACAGCTACCCTACGCTGGCCCATTTTGACCTCCCACATAAACTCATCATAGGTTGTATTGAGGAAGTCAATAGTAGTCTTGGCATTGTCAAAGATGGACAGACCAAGCGGGCTGTTAATGTCTTTGTTATTCATTCCTGGAGTCTTGAGGTAGGTAAACAGCGGACGACTGAGCCCGTTTAGGTCAACCACTTCCTCCAAATCCTCATAGATCTCTGATAGAGGCACTCTTGCCCCTACAATGTTCTGATTATCGGACTTGTAAAGTTCATTGGTTACGGTGTACTTGCCATCTTTGCCCCACTCATGCAACTCAATCAGTGTATAGTACTTCTGCTTATTGCCCTCTGACTTGATAGTCTTGGTAATGATAGCAGCACTAGAAACATCTTGAGTATTTGACTGGAGAGGCAGAAAGACAGGCGCTTGGATAAATGCCACCCTGACCTTGTCATTATCGACATATGGACGCATGGCAAGCCCTCCAAGAGCTAAGCAACTCTCTAGGTAGCGTTCAAAGTTCTTGATAAAGCGATCATTTTGCAGTTGCTGCTTAATGAACTCATTGGCTTTTTCATCGTTTACCTTGATTTCAGCCTGCTCATTGAATACTAGACTTGCAATCTTCTTAGAGGCTGTTCTGCCTACTGGTAAATGGTTAAAATCTCGCTTTTGCTTTGTACCGTTGCTGTCCTTGTACTCAATCTGTGGATAACGCCCTGCAAAATACTTGAGGTTTTCTCTGATACGGTCATACTCAGCACTAGACACTGCTATTTTGGGGTGGTCTGTTATGTTCGTTAAGTTTTGTGTAGTCATCACATACTTACTCCTTGTAAAGAAATTCTTGATAGTTTGTACTATTCCCATTGTTAGCTCCTTTAGGCTTTCAAATCTAGCTCTCTAGCGTTGTCTAGGACGAAATACTTGAACTCGTCAACCGTGTGGTCATCTTCCTTGATAACTTTTGGATCATCAGTATTGAGTGACTTGTCATCATAGCGGTACATCTTATGCTCCTCAACAAAGACCTTATTAGAAGGGATGTCAAGGTAGTAGAAACGCCCCTCTGCTAGCAAGCTGATAACCATGTCAATCATAGTCTGATTTTTCTTCTTAGCCACAGGGTGCCAGCGCTCGCCATAGTCTTTGAAATACTGGTTACGCAAAGCCCCCTCAGCACTATCAATAGTCATCTTGAGCTTAGGGACTCTGTAAGTCTTCATGACCTTGTCTATAAAGTCATGGATCATCACAGAGAGCTCACTAGGAGCCTTTTTGATGGTTTTTCCAGCTGGTGAGTAGTAGAAAGTATCAAGTAAGATAACATTACCCTTAGCAGTTAGCCCATAAGCTCCACAGGCCGTCGCTGATTGCTGGTGTCCTGTATCCAAGGCAAATGATATACCGATAAGCCTATCGTCCTCAGGGAGGCTCTCAAGTGGCTTAAAATAGCTCATGTTATAAACATGATTACCAAGCCCTATGACCTCTCCTAGATACATCCAGCGGTAATAGTCAGGGTCAGTTTCCTTATACCGTTCTATCTTTTCTTTCATCTGCTTAGACAAAAAACCTAACTTGTCATCAAGATAGGTGCTGTGATGTATGAGATAAGTTGGATCACTAGCTTTCTCTGCCACCCACTCATTTATCCAGTCGTAGGGATTGCGTGGTGGGTTGTAGGTGAAATAGACCTTGACCTCTTTGCCATTAGGCAGCTCTTGACGGATAAAGGTATCCTCAACTATATCAATGTCCTCACGCCCTGCAAACTCTGCCAATTCCTCAAACCAAACAGACATAACATAGCCCTTGGCTATCTTCTGTGATTTGAGTTTCATTGGGTCATCTACACCGTAAAAGTAAAAGGCTGTACCTGTTTTCTTGTGGGTGATCTGTAGCGGTGACTTGCCAAACTTAAACTGATTAGCCAGCCCCATTTCATAAATGGCCCATCTTATCTGTTCATAGACAGACATTCTCAGGTACTTTCCCACTTTCCGTAGGACTACCACATTCCCCAAGGAGTCGCTAATAAAGTCATTTACTAGATCAATAGACACTACAGAGGATTTAGTAGAGGCACGGCCACCCTTTAGCACTACATGGCTCTTGAGCGTGTATAGGACTTCATCGAATACTGGGTTAATCAACTTTGCTAGGTTCAGTATCGCCATTGTACTCACTCCTATCAAATGTAAATCCAGTAATGATCGTGTCTTCTTCATCACCTGAGCCTAGTTGAGCCTTGAGATTTTCAATTCTAAGGCGTTGCTCCTCTGTGACAAGAGGTGAGCGTGTCAGCTCATCATAGGTCTTAATCATACTTTTAAGCTCTGCCTGTGCCCTTGCCATCGCAGCTAAGGCCTTGCCTTGCTTGTCCCATGACGTGTGGATCTCATAACTTGCACCGCCTTTAGCTGTACTTGCAATAAGCATGGTAGTAGTATCCTCAACATCTTGCACATACAGGATACGCTGAGCATGCAATAGATTAGCGTAGGTCAGCGTGATATTTCCCCAGAGTATATCTATAGGATGCTTGTCTGATAGCTCTTGAGCTATCTCATAAACCTCTTGAGGGAGGTACTTAGCAAACAAACCATGTTTGAGGGCGTTGGTGTTGCCTACGGTTGCGCCTTTACTATTCTTATTCCCTTTTGGCGCTCCCCGTGTTCGTTTGGTAGTACTACTTTTGTTTTTTGTAGTACTACATTCGCTCCATTTGTCTCTTAACTTCCAAACTGAGATAGTTTTTTCAGGCACGCCCAACATTTCACCAAGCTTGCGGTTAGTGATGTTTCCGTTATTTTGCTTGTAAATTTCAAAAGCTTTATCTCGGTTTGGGTCTCGTGCTCTGCCCAACCTTTCACCTCCTATTTGTCCGTTTTGAAATAAGAAAAAGGCCACATTTTAAATGCGACCTTTTGAAAGCTGTATAGCCATCTTATCTTTGCTGTATCTATTCGTTAGACACCGACGCTCTGTTTTAAGCCAGAAACAGACTACAAAACTTGCTGATCTTCTTAGTTGTCACCACTAAAGAGAGGGAAGGACTCGAACCTCCAAGGCCATTACAGCCCCCTGATACTACAGGTAACCATCTACCAATTCTGAGACCTCTCTTTTCATTTCTTGACACTACCATTCTAGCAGATTTCAGACTTCATGCTTGTACAGTTACTATCATTTACTATCAATTCTGTAAGAATGACATCAAGCTCATTCACTGCCTGCTTTTTCAAGCGGTAATAAGTAGGAGAGCTCATGCCTCCCATACTGTCACAGATGTCATCAACGTACATCTTATTGATGTAAGTCATTCTCAGCACCGTTCTATGTTTCGGATTTTTCAGCTGATTGATAAGTTGGCCAAGCTCAAGCTTCCTGTTGATAACTTCCTTAGTGTCCTGCTCAATTGCCTCTTTCATCGTGATCAACTGAGCATACACATCATCAACTTTTCTTGTCTGGCCGCCTTGGACTTTAACATCCGACCATTTAGGACTTGAGAGCAAACCAGCCTCAAGCTCGTTGATTTCGTCAATCCTGCTCTGAATATCCATATCAAGATTTTGCAATTCGTTTAAAAGCTCTTTCGCCTTGCTCACTCTCTGTCTCCTTTTATGATATAATAATCTTATTGTGATTTTAGCTGGGGCAGAGAGTGCCTTGGCTTTTTTGTTTTAGTAATTAAGGTTTCATTCTTTCTCCTCCAAAAGTCCCTTGTTTTCGTAGATGTTGCCGACGATTTCCTCTGCCTCCGTCCAAGCATATCCTTCTTTTATTCCTTTTAGATATATAGCCGGCATTCCGCCGATGAATGTACCACCATATTCTTTTTCTAAATACACTTCATGGTGACATCCTCTTGTACATTTAACGATGTCACCGACAAACACCTCCTTGCCATTTTTATCCAAAAGGCCTGTTGACTGCATGAGTTCGATTTCGTTGGCTTTGCGCATAAATGTGATAGCGTCGCCGATAAAATCTAGTTGACCATTGTCAAAATGGATCTCATCAACATCAATCATTTCCTTGTCATTCTTGAGCCACGCCCTAAATTTTGGTATCATCCCAAGTCCTCCTTAAATAAATAAACTAGCTAACCATATCAAAAATGCACATGTAATGATTTTTGAAATGCTGCTTTTTACAGCATATGAATAATCCTCTTCAGATTCTTTTTTGCTGGATAACACAGGCCAGATGAAAGATAGTAGTGCGTCCATCCCTAATGCTTGCCAGACTGTAATTTTACCAACTGGAACGATCGTTGTGATGATTTCATTCCAACCATACTGAACCACAAATGGCGATACAACGATTACAAATACCGCTCCTGAAATAATTCCTAATTTTTTCACTCTTCCACTTCCTCAACTTTCATCTTAAGCAGGTCTTTGATTTGTTTTTTTAATACCATATCTACTTCTCGTACAATGAGTTCAATTCGCTCGCGATCTTTAATCAATTTCTGCAAATAATTGATGTACATCATCATAACGATAATTACTATTGATTCGATAAATACTACTGAAATTATCACATTTTCCATTTATTCCACCTCCTCAATCTCAATTCCTGGGCAATCAAACACCCAGCCGAAGCCTGCTTCTTCTAGTTCTTTGCGGGTGTGAGTTCGCCCTTCGACGATGGTACCGAGTGTATCAATCCAAATCCAGCTATCGTCATGTTTGATGCGGGTCAAAACACCTCCGGTCGAAGAAATATTAGGCATTACAATCTTATATTGTTTTTCTTTCTCGACCTCGTAGCCGTCTAGCCACGCTCGAGCGAAAGTATTTTGCCGGTATAGCTTATTTTCGCAAAACCACGAGAGTACTTCATTCGAAGCGTTTGCTAGTGCAGAATGCAAAGTCTGATTCCAACCTTTATTGTAAGAAATATAATCAGCCACAAACTTCGGGATTTTGACTTTCTGTGGTTCGTCTAGCTGTTCGATAAGTTCGATGACTTTCTTTTGTTGTACAAAGAGAGTTTTTGAAAAAAACGTTTCAACCGTCATTTCATTAATTTTATTAATAACTTCTCCTTTATTCATCTTCCCACTCCTCTCAAATAATCAGGGATTTCATCCCTTACTTGCAAATTATCGTACTGTTCCTTGGTCACAAGAAACTTGCCATAAGGGCCAGCGGTCACTGTATAACGACCGTCGATAACCTCTTTTTCTGTGATTCTGCCGTGCATTTCGGCGCCAGCGTTATCCGCTTGATGGATGATGATAGGTTGCCTCTGCTCCAGCTCTTTTATGCGGATACTCTGCCAGACATTCAATCCAGCAGATAGAAGGATCCAGATAGCTATGAATCGTTTCACTATTTTACCTCTCTGATTTTTTCTTCAATAGTTACGATAGTATCATTATGATGTCCACCGTGTGGAACCAATAGAACGCGAATTACTTCAAATCCATTCTTTTTACCTATCCCCCCACTGTTCCATCCAAATGAAATAACTTTTCCGCCTATTTTCACAATTCTCGCTATCTCTTTCTTCTGCTTTGTCCAGAATGTAGATTGAGTTGTTTCTTTGTTTACAGGCAGTCCAACACCTTTGTACACTTCTGAGATCTGTCTCGTAGAATACGGCGGGTCATAAAGCACCCCATCGACAATATTATCAGAAAACATTTTTAAAAATTCTAGAGCATCAAGGTGATAATCTGTATCAAAGTCAGTATTTAAGTCATTTGTTATCGTAGCGATTTTAGCATTATTTGCAAAAGGATCAACCCAAAAACCATCTGTGACCTCTTCGCTTAAAATATTTGCGATTGGCTTTATTGAAAATGTATTTTTAGATGGATATCCCCAAATTCGTTCAATCTTCATCATTTCACCTCATCAGCTTATCTTATGACTTTCTAAGTCTCCGAATTCCTGACCATAATTGACAAAATAAGAGCCGATCAGGATTGCATCCGCCTCGTCGTCTTTGACACTAAGGTCGAATTCATCTGATACTTTAGCTACTGCCTGCAGCTTCATTGACTTCTTGCTACGGTCTTTGTAGCTGAACTTCCAATACTTGCGCCAAGTGGACACGTTCACGAAATACACATTGTCAGCAATCAGCCGCCCGAGAATGATCCCTGTCACAATTCCAATGCTAATCATGGATTGTTGATTCGGCCCCATGACTGAGTTTTTCTCGACCACAATAGACCCAAAGGGCTCATTGTACTTCTGGAGTGCTCTCGATTGAATCGCTCTCAGCTCGCTAGCCATGAAGCGTCCACGCTCAAAGTATGACTTGCTTTTATGTTTTAAGACACCACTCTGGACAAGGTCAGAGCCGTGAAATACGGCCCATCCTGTCGCAGTAGTTGAAATGTCTAACGATAAAGTCAGATTTTTCATTGTAGCTCACCTCTAAAACCGCATAAGTCAAAGAGGTTTTGCTTGTTGTTTTCGATAAATTCAAAGAATTTTTGAAGTTCGGCTAAGTTTCGTTTTTCAGCTTTGACGCCTAAACTTGAATGGTATTCTGTCGGTTCTTTCGGGATCGCCTTCACATCTAACCAATAAAGCGGCTCAAAGATGTCCCCGCTCTCATCGAGGGATGGTTCGGCATCCTGATTCTTAAATTGCATCTGAATATCGTACTTAATCTTATTTGTCACTGTAATAATTTTATCTACGATTTCAAGGCTGATGGTTGTGCCTGGTATATCGATTTTATTTAGCATTTGTTGCTCCTTTTAAAAAATGCGACTGCCTCTGTTGTGAGTTTGGCTAAATACGGGCAGTCGCTCGCCCAAGGTCACACGACCGTTTTTGACGTTTCTAGTTCGCAGTTTTACAAGGATACACGGCTTGTTTTGTTTTGAGTTGTTCCCATTTTGGAAATAGTTGGTTTTGGGTTATTTCTTATCTTTTCTAGCGTTGCTTTCGCCGATAAAGTACCCTAGTAAAAGCCAAACCAGCGCCATGCCAACTTCTTTAATAAATTCAATCATTTTCTTTCCTCCTTTTTTCTAAAAGATTGCTACCCATTTTTCGGTAATATGATGGGTTTTCGGTTATTTCGACTCTTCAATCGCAAACACATCCTCAAATTCATCTGTCTGCTCTTTAAATTCCATCGGGCTGTCTGCTCTGAAATAAAATCCATTTTCATCCAATTCCCCTTTGACACCCGTCGCCCAAGATAAGAAAATCGCTTTTTGACAATCAGGACAATTCATGAAAGTAAAGTAAGATGGAACCTTCCATCGCTTCACGCATCCGCAAAATGGGCATTGCAAATCGGCATCTACCTTCTCGCTTGGATTCTGCGAAATCGCTGTACTTCCGCTAAATTTTGCGGACAATCTATCTGCGGCTGCTTTGATATTGACAGGATCAATTGAAGCGAACTTTTCAGTATCAATTTTAAAAACAGCCTCTGTGTTCTCAGGCTCTTTCTGTCTCAAATCCTCAAGGATTTCGTCAGAACCTGTAACCATCTGATAGGCTTTGAATAAGGTTTGATAATCAAGTTCCTGCGCTCGCTCAAAGCTCAATTTTATGTCATTTTGTTCAATATAGATTTTCATTCTTTCCTCACTTTTTCAAGCTTAATAATTACTTTCAATCCAGTCACTCGCTGGATTTCTTCGTCTGAAGCATCTTCTTTCAGCAGCTTCAGCGCAACATCTTCCATACTGCGAAATGAGCCGATGTACTCATCGCATTCCCTGCATGTTTCGCAGTAATCTGGCTCTTCATAGCGATCTAGCGTGTACCAGCCGCCAAGGTGATTTTCGTAGAGATAGATCATCAGATCACCTCCACCCGCTGGCTCAGCGCTTTCGATTTGCAATATTCACAATGGCCGCATGGCTTTGCTTTCTCTTCGCCTCGCTTGACCTTGTCAAGGCGCTGGATAAGCATAGATAGTTCAGTCAGCTCATAACCGAGTTTTTCCTGCGTTTGAAAAACAATCGCTCGGGTGTCAGGCGCCGGCTCTTTCGTCACCGCGTAAATTATGGGCGTAAATTCACGGCCGTACTTCTCTTCTAGCATTTTCTTGTAAGCCGCCATCTGAAGGACATAGCCCCAAGCCTCGAACCAGCGGACTTGAATATTTCGTCCGCTTGCTTCGTCCTGAACCCAGACCATGCTATCAATATCTGATTTTGTGGTCTTAATATCCACGAAATAGCCCTTTTCGACATTGAGACAGTCAATCTTGCCTTTGAATTCTACGCCTTCGATTTTTCCTGTCACAGCAACTTCTTTCTGGCCGACATAGTAATCCATGAATTGCTTATCGGCTTCCAGTCGCTCAATCATGCGCTGGCCGACCAAAAAGTCAGATTTTAACTGACCTTTGGTCTTTCCGGCTTTTGAAATCATGGCATCTGCGTTTTCATCCATGAATTTCTTATGCGCTTCCGGACTTTCGAAATAGCTATGGACCATGTTCCCGACCAAGAGAGCCGTGTTGTCTCTTTGATCTTCCCATTCTCCTTCTAGCTCCGCCAAGGCCCGTGCTTCACACTCTCTAAACCGCTTATATTGCGAGATAGACCAGTAGCGACGTGCAGAAGCTGCTGAATAGTAATCTTTACCAAGTAAATCCATTGTCATTTCATTTCCACCTTTTCAGCCTTACTTTCCGCTCCAGGCATTATCCGGACAATAATTCCTAATTCTTGAGAAATAGTCTTAAATTGTTCTTTGACTTGACGCATGTTTTTTTCAGGGAAAATAATTTCCATATTTTGATAGCGATAACCATATTTTTTAGCCGTATCATCAGAAGCTGTATTTTGCGATTTTTGGCCAGTTTTTTGTTCTGGGGTGTAATTGCCCTCTGGAGCTGTTTCAGACTTAAAATCGGGCTGATTTTGGGTGTAGGATTGATTCTGGGTGTTTCGCTCTGCTTCTGCTTGAGCTTGTCTCAACTCATCTGCGTCTGCGTGCAAAATATTGATAACGTCCAGAGCAGAGCGACCTTCATTGAGCAAATCAACATATTTTTCAGGATTCAAGCCTTTGGCTTCTGCGATAGCCGTCATTTCTTCGATTCGTTGTTTCAGCTTCGCTTCTGCTTTTGTGCGGTCGACCAGATCTTTATCATCAAGGATTGCTTGCAAGATGTCAGCTAGCTTTGCCCCTTCGTCATATCTGCGAATGTAGACAGCCGGGCCAAATCCTGCCTTGGCTGCTGCTTCTGTAATTTGGATAAGCCCAGCTTCACGTTGCTGCTTCTTTGCTGCTTCTTCGGCTACCAGATCAACAATCAATTTCGAAGTTGCTTGATTGATGCGCACATTGTCAGCCATAAAACACTTTTTCTTGCTGAGATCATCAAAGTAAATAGCAAACAGCTTGATATCAAGATCGGCTCCGCTATCTGCGATTGCAGATTCAAAGGCTTCTTTGACTGTTTCCTTGCGAGCTTCTGTCGCTCTCTCTTCAAACTCTTTAATCTGATCTTTAATATCAGCCTGCAAAGTTTTGATAGGGTCTAATATGCTATCTACCCACGACTTCACTTCATCAAGAGGTTTAGAGTAGTCCGAGAGTTGATTTTTAAGTTCTTGTTCAATCTGGCGCTGCACTCGCCCCAATTCATCTTTGACCTTGGTGTCATCCGGCAAAGTTTCTTCTGTCACGATATAGCCAGCGTATTTCTTTTGATAAGCCGCTAAAGCTTGTTCTAAAACTTCCTTACCTTGAATTTCGATTTCGGCAGCTTTCAGGACAAAGCCGACTTCTAAATCCGTCACTGGAATGAGTTCTATGCTATCCGTTACATCTTTTAGCTCTTCAGTCATTCTAGAAATCCTCCCCTTCTAACATGTCCATTTGACCAGCTTCTGGCTCTTGGTCGATTACTTCGCCTGTTTCTTGGTCAAAATCTGGAATCTCATCTGCTGGGTAGCTTGTATCCGTGGTCGTCAACTCCTGGTTGATAACCTCTTTTTGGTTTTTTTCAACCTCTTCTTTAGAAGCTCCAAGGATACCATCTAATGTTTCAGCCTCTTCTCTCACTGGTTCAGCTTCTTTCATTTGACGCTCATTGTCATACTCGTCAGCAATTGTGTTATTGATCGCTCCAGCGAACAAGTCACTGTCATTGCTTGTATTGATAAACATTTTGGCAGCTCGGTTGATAACCGTACGCATGGCCATCTGGTCAGGGAAATCGATTTGGACATTTTTTGTTTTCGCTTTAGACCAAGACTTGTCGATTTGTTTTTTAGTCATGACTTCGAAAAACTCTTCTCCATCCGTTCGAGTGATGATGCAATAAGCGGCAATTATTGGATTATCTGCGTTCCGCCAGTCTGTCTCATGTTTGACCAACTTCTTACGCCCATTTTCAACCGATACCTCTAGCGTATCCCCTTCGTAAACAACATTTGCAGTAACGTCTTTCACCTCTTGCAAATCCTTAGTGACTTTAATGGTCCCAAAATATGACATTCTAAGTTGAACATCCGAACCGTATTTGATAAAGTAACATTGCTTTTTAGCCGGACTTAGTCCTTGGGTTACCATTTCTAACAACGCGTTATAAACGCTATCTTGTGTACACTGTTGTAGCAGATTCCCGCTGCTGGAGTTTTTCAGCGCATAGTATGCTGAGCTCAGAGCGTTGCTCACACTATAATTCGGTGCAATCAGGAGTCCTTCGCCCTTCATTGCTTCAATTCGTGTTGCAACATTTGATGTAACTTGCTTCTGTGTTAGTTCATTCGTCATCTTCTTCTCCTTTTCGTCTGTTTCAAGTTCCAATTTTCACGCTTTAAGCGCCTACTTTTGGTGGTTAGTGAGATAATCTTATCCTGTTGTTCATTGATAATCTGACCTAGCTCCTCGCCTAAATGAACATAGGCTCTGCGCCATTCGGCGATTTCTGCTTGTAATTCTTCGATCATACATCATCACCTACATAGACCTCTTCGCTCCCGTTCCAGACCCAATTATCAGGATCAGGGCGTTCTGGCTTCTCGACTGGTGGCTGCAGCGTATCTATCCTGTCGTAATTAAACATGAGCGTACACCTTCCCGAGCTCAAGGACCCGCTTCACATATCTAGCTTTAGATGTTAGCCCAAGATCCAGCAATTCGTTTTTTTCTTCATGGTTGGCCAACAACCACACACGATTTTCAAGCTCAACTCTCGTCATCTTCTTTTACCTCTTCTTCCGCCCCTTCTTCTACTTCTTGGACCATAGTCTTTTTCAGGCGATTCGTTGCTTCGTCAACCGATTTGCCTTTTAGGACATCGTCCAAAAGATGGCTCGCATCATGCATTGCCTGAGCCTTCGCTTTGGCAATTTCGTTTTCTGGGAAAAGTCCTATTTCTTGGCCGAGCAAATAAGCAAGGCTGAAATCGTGCATTTCTTTCTGAAGTTGTTTCACTTCATCAAGTTTTCGTTGTGATTTAAACATATTTTTTCTCCTGTGGATAATTTTATAGAATCCCCTATATATTATTTATGAGGACTACTAGTTTGTTTTGGGTTAGTATTTATTACTAAGTTAGTGCCGTAAGGCTTAGATTGTTGTAAGTTAGTACTTGTTGTATAGTTAGTACTTATTAGAGGGCAATTTTGTTCAGGGCAATTTTGTTCAGGGCAATTTTGTTCAGGGCAATTTTGTTCAGGGCAATTTTTGCCTAGTGCAACAAAGGTTTGTTTCTTTCTGTGGATAACTCTTTCTCAAGATTAGTTTTTAGATACTCAAAATAATCATCTGAGATAGGTACGTCCGAAAAAAATCTATAAGTTTTCGCTCCTCTGTTGCCGCCGAAACTATGCTTGACCACTCTCATGTAGCCAGCCTCTTCCAATTTTTTGAAATGTCTGTTGATTGTTCGCCTGCTAATACCTAATCGTCTAGCAATTTCCTCTGGATAGACAATCCAATCAGCCTTGTTTGTCAATATGACCATCAAGATTCCTATTGTGGCAGGGTCAAGAGTTTGGTCTTGCGCAAAAGCGTTGTTTACAGCCGTGTAATTCTCGTGCGTATTCTTGATTATATACTGCATAGTTCATACTATTTCTCCTTTGCAGCCAATAACTCTTGATAGAGCTTTAGCAATTTACCCTGACGTTGCCATTCATCAAAAAGGTGTCTGTACGCTTTTCGAGTCTCTATCAAGTCGTCGTTCAACTCAATCGCTAACGATCGCCAGCGTTCGGCTTCATCTGGCAGAGTGAGAACCTCTGGTTCTTCTGTGAAAAAATAATTTTTGATTTTGTCAATCAACCTCATTGATTAAATCCTTTCTGTATAAATGCCTTTGATGACATTGTAGTAAGTGTGACCCGCTGGAATAACATAGCCAGTCAAGTCTTCGATAACAGAGCCATCTGCCATTATATTGATAATGCGTGGTTCCCATTTCTTTTTATTGTTTTTCATGATATAATTACCTCGAAAGTTTTTTGTTAGTCCCTCAATGGAATTGCCGTTCCAGAGGGGCTTTTTGCTATAATTAACTTATCCTAATGAAAGGAAGATTTCAGCGGTCTATTCATTGAGTTCAGACAGTGATGTTTGAACCCCTACAACTGCCATCATCTCATCTACATCAATAACATCTGGTGTAAATGTGACGGTGGCTTTTGGTTTTTTATCTGCAGACATTTCTAACTTAAAATCAGTAACGCCGCGCCCGAGCTCCCAGTCATTGATTTTTATTGAGTAGCCTGACGAATTAAGAGATTGATCCTCAGTAGGTTCTTGTTTGGGTTTAATATTTAGTTTTAATTGCTTCATACGCACTCCTTTCTACGCTATTTGGTGTTCCACTTCGGGAACGGTGTTGTCAAAAAAAATAGTAATCTTTTCCATAGGCAGACCAAAAATCAGAGTGATTTTGGCCAATTCATCAGCGCCGATAGAAACAAGTCCATTTTCGCGCTTTGCGTAGGGCGTTCGTGTTTTCCATCCCATGCGGTGAGCAACTTCATCTTGAGTCATACCGCTGGCAATGCGTTCAGCTTTTAATCGTTTGAGATTGACTGTCATTCCATGTACTCCTTTTTATTAGTTTAGTTCCCGTTTTGGAACGATTTCATTATAACTCCGACTGTTCCACTTTGTCAACTATTTTTGTTAAAAAATATCAAAAAAATGTTTTTTCGTGTTTCTCTTGTATATTTTCGGGAACGGTGGTATAATGAAAATACCAAATCAAAGGAAAGGGAAAATATGAGAACCAACGATGAAATCATCTTACTTATTCAAAAGAATATAGATGAAAAAGATATTTCGATGAGCGAGTTGGCTAGACGGGTTGGAATTGCCAAGTCAACAATGTCAAGATATTTCAATAAGACAAGGGAGTTTCCACTTAACAGAGCGGATGACTTTGCTAGGGTTCTAGGCATTACGCCAGAATACTTGTTGGGTATCCAAAAAGAAAACAAAAAAGTTCCGTCTGAAATAGTTATGATTTATGAAAAACTAGAGCAACCTAGGCAGGAAAAAGTCCTTGAATTTGCCAAAGGACAACTTGATGAGCAGGAAAATTCTAAGACTGTTTCTATATTCGAAAAGGTAAGCAATGAAGATTATATCATTGACTACGTCGAGGGCTTGGTTGCTGCAGGCCATGGAACATTTCAGGAAGACAATCTACACATGGAAGTTAAGCTCAGAGCTGCTGACGTGCCAGACAAGTATGACACTATCGCTAAGGTAGCGGGTGACTCAATGGAACCACTGATAGAAGATAATGACCTACTCTTTATCAAAGTTACTAGTCAGGTCGATGTGAACGATATCGGTATTTTCCAAATTAACGGTAAAAACTTTGTCAAAAAATTGAAAAGAGACTATGACGGTTCTTGGTATTTGCAAAGTTTGAACAGCGGATATGAGGAAATTTACTTGACGGAAGACGACGACATCCGAACCATTGGGGAGGTTGTAGATATCTATAAGAAAAATAATTAAGCCTTTAGGAGGACGATATGAAAAAATGGCAAAAACTTGTAGTAGGCTTCTTAGCTTTGGCTTTTCTTGGTTGGGTACTCCAACTCTTGGGGATTGCTCCTAAGTCAGAACCCTCTAAGTCTTCTACTCCCCCAAGCGTGCAACAAAGCACAAAGAAAGTAGAAGAAAGTAAGTCTGAAAGCTCAAAGGTTGCAAAAGAAAACTCATCAAGCGCAGAAACCGCTGAAAGTTCATCAGAGGCTAGTAGCTTACCAAGAGTCAAAGCTGACCAAATGGCTAGTTTCATTGAGTATTTAAAGCAAGACTTAACAGATAAGGGCGTTGACATCAGCACATACACTTTCTACAACCGTGACACAATCTTATATGTTACTGTCCCTAATGATTATAAATACTACAATCGGACGGACTTACAAGCGTTCGCTGATGGTTTCAAGGAAAAAGTCCACGAGGCGTTCAATGTCTGGGCTGGAATTAACGGTGTTGATTTTAAATCCTATCCAATGTTCCACATCAAGACAGATGACGGCAACTCTCTTGTATCTCAAAAAATGAACGGAGAGATGGAGATAAAAGTAAAATAAGGACAAAATAAAAAAAGCTACATGCTCCACGTTTGGCGACTGGAGAGCATGTAGCTAGTGGCAAGAAAAACTTTTCAAAAGAGGTTATCTTTTGAGATGTTTTCTTGTACCTATTTTATCAGAAAAGGGGTACAAATACAATGATTACAACGAATAAAGTGGCTATATATGTCCGGGTATCAACGACAAAGCAGGAAGAAGAGGGGTACTCTATCGACGAACAAAAAGCTAAACTCTCTAGCTACTGCAGCATCAAAGACTGGAGCGTCTACAAGATATATACTGATGGAGGATTTTCAGGATCTAACACAGAGCGTCCAGCATTAGAAAGGCTCATCAAAGACGCTAAAGAAAGAAAATTTGATACAGTCCTGGTCTACAAACTGGACCGCCTGAGCCGTAGTCAAAAAGACACTCTTTATCTGATTGAGGAAGTTTTCATCAAAAACGACATAGAATTCTTAAGCCTTCAGGAAAATTTTGACACTTCAACACCTTTTGGAAAAGCCATGATTGGCCTCTTGGCCGTGTTTGCTCAACTTGAAAGAGAACAAATCAAGGAGCGTATGCAGCTAGGCAAACTTGGCCGCGCCAAGGCTGGAAAGTCCATGATGTGGGCCAGAACTTCTTATGGATACGACTACCAAAAAGAGACAGGGACAGTGACTATCAATGAGCTGGAAGCTGTCGCTATTAGAGATATTTTTGAATCTTACTTAGCCGGGATGTCCATCACCAAACTGCGAGACAAGCTTAATGATAAATACCCAAAAACTCCAGCGTGGCACTACAGAATTGTTAGAGGAATTCTGGCCAACCCCGTATACTGCGGATATAATCAATACAAGGGGCAAGTCTTCCCTGGCAATCATGAGCCGATAATCACCGAAGAAGACTTCAATAGAACTCAAGAAGAACTTAAAATAAGACAACAGAGAGCTGCAGACAATTCTAATCCAAGGCCGTTTCGTGCTAAATATATGTTGTCTGGCATTGGACAATGTGGTTATTGCGGGGCGCCACTTAAAATCCTTATGCGTAGAACTAAAAATGATGGTACTAGGCGTATCGACTACGAGTGCCATCAAAGACACCCTAGGAAGGTGTCAGGTGTGACCGTCTACAACAACAATCAAAAGTGTGACTCCGGATTTTACAATAAGTCTGACATCGAGGAATATGTCTTGAAAGAAATCAGCAAACTACAGCATGATGACGAATATATCGAAGAGCTATTTGCTGAGCAGGAGTTATCCATAGATCGAGCGGCTTATCAAAAACAAATCGATGTCTTATCTAATAAAATCAGTAAGCTGAACGACTTATACATAGATGACCGCATCACATTAGATGAATTGCAGATAAAAGCCGCTGAATTTTCTAACCAGCGAGCTGTGCTAGAGGAAGAGTTAGACAATGACCCTGCAATCAAACGGCAAAAGAGAAAAGAGGACATGAAGCAGATCCTAAATACTGACGACATACTAACCATGGACTATGATCATCAAAAATTTATTGTTAGAACTTTGATTAACAAGGTCCAGGTAACAGCCGAGGACATTGTAATTAAGTGGAGAATTTAGAGAATTTTACTATCCAACATTTCCACCAAAGTAAAGGCTTTAACCTTCAAAGCTTTTAATTTTTTCATAATTGAATCTCCATATTCTGATAAATTGGCAGCAACATGGCTGCATAAAGTAAAACGATAACAAGGGCGACAAAGACAAAGACGAGAGGCTGAATCAAATTCATGGCACGATTGATTCTCAGGAAAAACTCTTCCCAAGTCTTTTCGGCATACAATTCCAATTCGTCACCCAACTTGGACTTGACCTCGCCATATTCGATGATTAAGGCCAGCTCTTTCTTAAAGAAGGGATAGGTGCCGACCTTCTCGGCATAGCCTTGACCTGCACCTAGGGCCGCCTCCAAGTCTCGTCCCAGCTCCTGAAAGAGCTGAGAAGGCTGGTCCTGCATGATGAGAAAGATCTGGCTCAATTCCAATCCTTGCCCAATCATATTTCCCCATTCACGCGCATAGTAGGCCGTCAGATAGGCCCGCACTAAGGTGCCAACAAAAGGAAACTTAGCCAAACGGCTGAAAAATCTCATCTTAGAGCTCTTGCGATAATAGAACCAACCACCGCAAATCAGCAAGCAAATCACCAGAACGCCTCCCAAAAAGATTTGCGGTAAATAATGAATGAACTGAGTAGCCATATTTTGACTGTCCAACTGGGGCAAGAGATAATTACGCAAGCCCAGCATAATCAGTACCAAAAACCCAAGCAGCATCAGGGGATAAGTCCCCACCTCAATCAATTTCTTACGGACTTTCGAAAGATTTTCTAAATAATCTTCGATTTTACCCAAACTAAGATTTAGGTTTCCATGCAACTCTGACAAAGATAGCTGGGTGACCACATTATCTGAAAATCCTAAACGCTTCATAATCTGGGAAAATGACTGGCCAGCAGCCAAACCCGAACGCATTTCCGCGACATAGGCCTCCT
>ERZ773049.202-NODE-202-length-37434-cov-7.435646_pt1 | contig 37434 bp, 30 predicted proteins | sample MGYA00580633_ERZ773049 | MGnify/ENA primary metagenome ERZ773049 (study PRJEB29015, sample SAMEA2737991) | human oral metagenome | biome: human oral; feature: human-associated habitat; material: dental | place: China | collected 2066 ...
AAGATGATTTTCGGCCCAAAGGGCCGTTTGTGGGGCGTATGCAATACGCCCCTACCTGAGAATAGGAATACGCAGCACGTTTTAGTGTCTCCATGTAGAGGCGTACCCAAATACGCCTCACATATACCCCATTAGGGGTAAAAGAAAGACCTTCGATGATCAAATGTGTAAGATGATTTTCGGCCCAAAGGGCCGTTTGTGGGGCGTATGCAATACGCCCCTACTTGGGAAGATGAATATGCGCCGCGTTTGGGTGTCTCCATGTAGGGGCGTACCCAAATACGCCCCACAGACGTTCCATTTATGGGACGACGAATCATGATAATTGATACGGCTTGCGCATTCGCCATCCATGGGATGTCGTCCGATGGGGCGTATGCAATACACCCCTACCAGAGAAGATGAAAACTTGGCCGGCAGCCTCTGCCGAGGCAGGGTAGTTTGCCTGGTACATGGCACAAATCTGAACCTCTCCAATCATGTACCCGGCCAACTTGGCCAAAGCCTCCAGTCCATCTATCATGTACCCGGCCAACTTGGCCGGTGCCCCTGGCACCTTGATTTTCTTTTGCTTCTTTTCTTGCATCAAGGCAAGAAAAGAAGAATAGGGTAGGAGCAAAGCGCCGCCTCTGACGACAGAAACATTCATCCATTCCCCAAAATAGATCATCCCTCAAAATGAAGGACGCATGGAAGCCCTTCGTTTTGAGGGATTTTTTATTCGTAGCAGCATACGCTTCCCTTCCGAGATGTGTTTTTATACCACATTAAGGAATCATCTAAAAAATGCAAGCGATTCAAAACGTCCATCTAAGATGGAAGTGCAAAACGCGCCGCGTTTGAGTGTTCCACCTAAGATGGAAGTGCAAAACGCGCCGCGTTTGAGTGTTCCACCTAAGATGGAAGTACAAAACGCGCCGCGTTTCAGTGTTCCACCTAAGATGGAAGTACAAAACGCGCCGCGTTTCGGTGTTCCACCTAAGATGGAAGTGCAAAACGCGCCGCGTTTGGGTGTTCCACCTAAGATGGAAGTGCAAAACGTGCCGCGTTTCAGTTTCCCCCTGTAGGGGCGTATAGCATACGCCCCACAGACGTTCCATTTATGGGACGACGAATCATGATAATTGGCACGGTTTGAGCATTCGCCATCCGTGGGATGGCGTCCGACGGGGCGTATGCAATACGCCCCTACGATGGAGGATCGAAACGTGCCGCGTTTGCGGCTGGTCTCCATCTGATACCCCCAAAACGAAACAGCCCGACAGTTTACACATGCCGGGCTGCACAGTCATTCGGACGGGCGGGCCGTCCACAGTCAGAAATAGTTATGAAAAAAGAGCGTGTTTAATCTTCTCTCTGAGAGGGAGTTCCTAAAGGGGTGAGGCTTGCCTCACGCAACAGATGTACGTGGGACAGACTCGCCTTATTCGGGGTTCTTGGAGTGATAGTAGTCTACCTTCTCGGCATTCTTGGTGTGGTTCATCCACAATTGACGGACATTCTCGCGCTCGAGAAGGCCATTCATGATCTGAGTCTCGTTTGAGCAGTCGTAGCCCATAGTCTTGAAGTACATTTTCCAGCTCGTGTCTTCCACTTCACCCTCTTCATTGGGCTGGAATGGGGTCTTGGCGACGTCGTTGCCAGCCATATCGTTGTGGGCATGGTCGCCGGAGATGGACATGAGGGGTGTGCAGTAGACGCGGCCCTTGCTGACGCCTGCTTTGACCATTCTATCGCGAACGAAGGTCTTGAAGTTGTCCTTCATGTCGACCGTACCGACGTAGTAGTTCTTGTTGATCTTCTGGAGTGCCTCTTCTAACTGGGTGTAACGGATGTTCGCCTTGTAGATGTCGTATGAATCGGGGTTACCGTGGCCCATGAAGGCTACGACGCCCTGCTTGGCGTAGTTAGCGTAGTTCGCATCGAGCGCTTTGGCGAGTGCCTTGACGTCCTTATCGGCGTCGGCCATGAGGGGAAGGCCTAAACGGAGGGTGACCTTCTTCAAATAGGCGTCGTCGAGGTCTCCCAGACTGTTGTTAGCGAAATCCTTCATGTAGTTGATCACTCGGCCGTACTCTTCGCCCGGAATCACTTGCAGAGACTGGACAATAATCTCGCTGTACTGCACGCGTCCGAAGGCTTCGAGCCAAAAGTTGGGTGAGTAGTAGTGGCGCACTTCGGCTTTGGCCTCTCCCTCGTCCTTGGCATGCTCGCCCGCGGCGGCGCGGTTGATACAAATGGCGGAGGAGAAGGAAAGGAAGACGTCGTAGTCGGGGAATGCCTTCTTGTACTCGGCTACGGTGTTGTCGAAGGCCAGAAAGGCGCGCTGCCATGTGGACCCGAAGGCCACGAGCAGGATCACTTTGTCGTGTTTCTTACCCGTCTTGACGGTGTTGTCTACCGATTGTTGGTAGCGCTCCACGTTCGTGATGGGTTCTTCACTCTTGTCGCAGGAGTTGAGGCTCACTGCGAGGACGATGGCCATTGCAGCCAAGATCCATGTCTTAATTCTCTTCATAATCGTTACTATTTAGGTTGGTAATCGTGTCTTTTTCGTGCTTCACCTTCTTGCCTTTAGCAAAGCGTACGGTGAGCGAGGCGTAAACGGTACGCCCGGGCGTCATGGTGCCCAAATGGAGGCCGTGCGGGGTACGGTCGCAATAATTGAAGAGGTTGTCCACGCCAGCTTCGAGGCGGTAAGCCATGTGGCGTGAGCGTCCGAGGTCGTGGGTGGTAGAAAGACGCCAGATTTGAAAGCCTTTCCCGTCGCCGTTGATCTGATAATATCGCTTGGATGAGGCGCGCCCGTAAAGTCCGGCGGTAAAATGATAGGCGGGAGAGAAATCATGGCTCCAGGTGACGAATGCATTGGCCTTGTGGTGGGCTGTCCCGTCGATGATGACGGATTTCATGCGGTCGTGAGTGGCGTCGTAGAGATTGGCGTCGGTATTGAGGTAGCTGTATCCGGCTCCGATGGTAAAGGCGCGGACTGCATATCGAAGACTCACGTCTACGCCGTACGTTTTGGCGCTTTCGAGGTTCTTGTACTGGCGCACTTTGACGGGGTCGTACCTCGCCACCAGGTCGCCAGGGGCTTGCGAGGTGGGGATGGTCACTAAGGTGATCATGTGGTCCAGTCGGTTGAAGTATCCGGTGACTGACAGGGAGAGGCCACGGCTTCCCAGATATTCGGCACCGAGAGAAAAGTAGTCGGAGGTCTGCGGACGGAGGTCGGTGTTACCTAAATAGAGGTGGGTGCCGGCCATCTCGCGGATGTAGCGGTAAAAAAGCTCCTTGGGAGTGGGCGTTTTGAATCCGCGACTCCATACCGCGCGCAGGCGGTAGTCTCCGAGGCTGAGCATGGCAGCTATTTTCGGTGTGAGCTTGAAGCGTCCGAAGCGGGAGTTACGATCTACGCGTAGACCCGCCGTGATTTGCAGCGGATCGAGCAGCCCGAACTCATCTTGTACGAAAACGGCCGCGGTTTGGTCTGACGCCTTACCGTCAATGACGCGCATTGGCGCCTTGAGCCAGTCGTAGCGCCATTCAAGGCCCGCACTGAGCGTGTTTTCGAAGGGTAAGCGGAAGACACCCTTCAGCGCGGCCAAGGTGCGCTGCTGATCGCTCTGAAGATCCGTCTGCCCGGGGAAATAAGGGTAGTACGGCGTGTATCGATCATTGATATAGCCATCGATCAGGGTGGTGTCAGTAAAATTGTAGTGGTAAGCGTGGCGATCCCAGCTCACGTCGAGCGTGAGGAGGTCCGTTCGGTTCAGCTTCCATTTACCCCCGACGGCTGCGGAGGCGTTGCCGTACTGAAGATCGTAGGTCTTCACGTCTACGGAGGGGTATTTCCCGCTCGGGCGGTAGATGCGTTTGCCATAGATGCTCCCGGCGGCGTAGAGTTCGAGGTCGCGCGTCGGAGAGAAGCCAAGTCGCTCGGACAGTTGCCAGTTCGTATGGCGGTTGACCGTCTTATTGCGGGAGTCGGTGATGAGGAATTCCGTTTGGTTGGGGTCCTCGACAGACGTGTTCTGCCATCCGTCGGAGTGCTGAAGCTGAAAGTTGGTCCAGCTGCTGAATCGGCCGATGTTGAAGCCCACGCCGGTGTGTTGGCGGACATCTCCATACGACCCGAAGCGCGAAGTGTTTTCGAGTAAGACCCCTTCATCGTGCTTCTTGGTGATGATGTTGATCACGCCGGCCATTGCATCGCTCCCGTAGAGCGCGGACGAGGCGCCGCGGACGATCTCCACCCGCTCGATGTTGTTCGGATCGATGAGCGAGAGCTCATTTTGCCCGCCGACATCGCCGTGAATACGTTTTCCGTCGATCAGGATCAGGATGTAGTTATTGCCCAAGCCATTCATCTGGATATGGCTGCCCATGTCGTCCTCTCCGAAGGCGAAAGAGGCGGTCAATCCCGATAAGATGTCCTCGATGCTCCGTCCGGCGAAGTTCTTGAGCGCCCGACCCGAGATAATCTCCGTCTGTACGGGTACAGACTTCAGTGTATGTTCCGTACCTGTCGCGGTGACGACTACCTCGTCGAGCGTAATGTTCTTCATCGCCTCGTTAGGGTGCAGCCTCGTCGAATCTTGTGCCGAAGCGGCCTGCGCAGCCCAAAGTAAGGCGGTGGCAAGGGCTATCCGTCCGACGACTTTGCAGCGTGGTGCCGATGTGATGTGATGCAAGTGTCTCCGTTTCATCGTCTAAACTTGATGGATAGGCTTACGTAGACCGAGCGGCCGGGTGTCAGCGTGGCGTAGTTGAAATTGTAGGGCCTGTCGTCGGTGTAATTGAAGAGGTTTTCGATGCCCACGCCCGGTTCGAGGATCACGGAACGCAGGGAGAACGTATGGCGGGTATTGAGATCCCAAACCTGGTAGGCGGGAGCGTAACCGTAGGTCTTGGAGAAGCGTTCGCTGTTGATGCGACCGTTCAGGTAGACGTTCATCGTGTATCCTCCCCATGTGCAAGACCATTGCGCGTTGACGTTGGCGGCATTCCGGAGACTTTTATCGATGGGTCGGCCCGTTTCATCGTCTTTCGTGTCGAGGTGAGTGTATCCCGCGCCGATGCGGAAGCCTGTTCCGAGGTAGGCTTGGGCCGCCACGTTGATGCCGCGCACTTCCGCCTTGTAGACATTGTCGCGCTGGCGCACTTCCTCGTGTCCGTACTGCTTTTTAGCCTCCTCACCCGTGGCGATGGTGCGGTAATCGATCATATCACGGATACGATTGTAGAAGAGGTTCGTGCTCACCGTGAAGCGGCTGTGAGCGTACTCGGCATTGAGGGAGAAATAGTCGCTCTTCTCGGGTTTGAGGTTGAGGTTGCCGATCGTGATGCGGTCGACTGACTTGGTCGTCTCGGAGGCGTACAGTTCCGAGAGTGTGGGAGCGCGAAATCCGGCGGCATAGGAGGCTCGGAGGTTCAGACCTCCCTGGCCATACATGAGGGCGACGTTTGGCGTGGCGTAGCTCTTGAAAAATTCGTGGTAGAGGTAACGCACCCCGGCTAAGGCTCGCAGTTGGCGCGTGATTGTGATCTCATCTTGTGCGAAGAGGGCCGCGGTGTAGGCCGTTTTGTGGCTGATATTTTCGGTGGGACTGCTGAGCATGTCGGCCAAGTACTCCACCCCGACAGATACCTTATTCCGTTCGCCTAGGTTGAAGATCCCCTTCACGTTGGCCTGCTGATTGCGCGTGCGTTTGCGCACCAACTCGTCGCCTGGTTGGGTTTTGTACGTCTTGCTTGCGTTCAGGAAGTTGTAGCGAGACGAAAAGAAGTCCGCCTGATAGTCCGCCGTGATGTAGGCGTCGGGCGAGAGGAGGTATTTGACGCCTGCGCCCCAGGAATAAGTGCGGTGCTGGAGGTCGTAATCGTACGCTGCGGCGGGCCGACGCGTGATGTTGCGGAAGTAGCCGCCTCGCAGCTGGAAGGAGAGGCGATCGGTGGCGTCGTAGGTGAATCGTTGGTTGACGTTGTCGGAGTGGAAGCCGGCGGAGGCTACCTTCTGCGTCTCCACAAGGCTGTCCTTCTTGTTTCGCTCGTACGGACTGAGCTGCCAGCTCTCGGCCTGGCTGCGTCGATAGGACGTGTAGGAGCCGAATCGGCCCGTGTTGACGTCGGCCGCGAGCGACTGGGTGAAGCGTCCGTGCGACGTGTAACGCGTGTCGGAAGAGAGGTTGACGGCATGCTTTACGTCGTTCGTGATGATGTTCACTACGCCGCCGACAGCGTTCGTGCCGTAGAGCGCCGAGGAGGCGCCGCTGAGGATCTCAATGCGCTTGATACGCGAGACGTCGATGCGTTCGTAGGTGTTGTCGCCGCCCATCCGACGACCGTTTTCGAGGAAGACGAAGTATTTCTCCGGCAGCCCGTTCAGGCTGAGCGTCGTGCCCATACCGTTGGTCATGTTCGAGAAGGAGGGGGTCAGTTTTTGCAGGGCTTCGTTGAGGGTTGAGATGCCGGCGTTGCTCAGTTCGCGCGACGTGATCACGTTCACGGGCACGGGGCTATTCTTCATCAGGTGATGCGTTCCGGTGCCCGTCACCACCACCTGTCCGAGCTGCACCATACTCTCGCGCATGCGGATCACGACCCCCGTTTCGCCGCTCCGCACCTCACGCGCTTCGGTCGTATAGTTCAGGTGCGACACGTTCAGCGTGTGCGTGCCCTCGGGCAGGTTGCTGATCGTAAACTCGCCGCGCGTATTGGTCACGTCGCCCGTCAGACTGTGGTCCACGCGGATGTTGGCGCCCACCACAGGCTCGTTCGTGTCGGCATTAATCACTCGTCCACTCACGCCCGTTTGTGCGCTGAGCGTCATCACCCCGCACAGCCATGCGAGGAGCATTCCTATGTACTTTTTCTTCATATGTGACTATTGAATATATCCATCGTCAGTCCTCCGCCGCCCTGGCCCCGGGGCGTGCGACATCAAGCTGTGTCCTGGCAGGTTTCCTGACTTCCCCCTAAAGAACCGAGGGCCTTCCCATCGCGTGTCTGTGCACGCCGACAGTGGCATTGCGGATGGCTCTTCTTTTTGCTTTGAACGAGGGGGGTTACAGTAGCGGGCACTGTTCCGGACTCTCACCGGATTCCCTTTTCATGCAGCGCGACGGACGCCGATCGCTGCATCACCAAAACGCGGGCAAAATTAGGCGCTGTTTTATAATTCCCATACCGCACCCTCACATCGATTCGCGTTTACGGTCGGCCCCCGTCCGTCGGCTGGTCTTTGATCTGGAAATGTTAGTAGGGCAGATTGTGTTTTTTATCAGATCGCATGAAATACAGTGCGAATCCAATTTGTTTGATACAAAATGCCCTGCAATCCGAAGCGATACAAAATGGATTCACGTCAGATTGCATACCATACGAAGCAAATCCAATTTGTTTCACATGAAATGCTGTGCAATCCGAAGCTATACAAAATGGATTCACATCAGATTGCACGCCATATGAAGTAAATCAAATCTATTTTACACAAGATGCCCTGCAATCCGATGCGAAAAAAAATTGATTCGTGTCAGATTGCACGCCATACGGTGTAAATCAGAAATGCTTTAATGTATAGGTTCTGCATAATAAGGGGAGAGGGAATGGTATCGGGTAAGATTACTTGCCATCTGACCCTATCCAGCATGGCGGCAGATCGCAGTTTGCCATCAGGGGGCAGCGCGCGGAGATTTTCCGACGGATGTAGCCCGTAGTTGGGAGCGCACGAGGTGTGTTTACTCAATAGATTCTGTGTCTGAAAACGCACCGCAGAGAATCCGTTCTTCGCAGGTGATTTCCTGTTTGAAAACGTTAAGAATAGGGTGTAAACATGCCTGTTTCTGTTAAAAGTGAACTGAAAACAGGGTTGAAAGCATGTTCTACAACATGTTTTCGGGGAGTAGCTCTATCTTTGCGGCGGTTATTCAATGAAAGAGTTTATGAGAATGATTGCAGATAAGCAGTGCTTACGTGAATTGGCCATGCTGCAATATCAGGCAGAAAGGTACCGTCTGGCAGGCAATGGCTTTATGACCCAGCACCTGTATTCGCGCATCCGCAAAATACAGGAACAGCTGGCCAACAGTGACAAAAATTGAGAAGACATAGCCCTGATGAAACATGCGGGGTATAAGTGATTGTAAAAGTGGTTATCGAGAAGCAGCGGAGGGAGTAATCCTTTCCGCTGCTGTCATTTTACGGGGTTTGTGTCTCGCTGAGTTCGGACGCAAACCCCGCGTTTTTTCTGGGGGTGTCTATCGGGAGAAGTGTCGGGGCGTGATCAGAACTCGGAGGTGAAGTGGAAACGCACGTCGGGGAAGTCCTGCTGCGCCATGGTGAGGACGTAGGCGGAGTCGGCCAGGTAGACGTCGCGGCCCTCGTGATCGGAGGCCATGTATTGGGCTTTGCGGCGCATGAAGCTGTCGAGCGCAGCCTTGTCGTCGCTCTCGATCCAGCAGGCTTTGTAGAGGGGGAGCGGATCCCAGCGACACTGCGCACCGTACTCGTGCAGCAGGCGGTACTGGATGACCTCGAACTGCAATTGCCCAACGGCGCCGATGATCTTGCGGCCATTGAAGCGATTGGTGAAGAGCTGCGCTACGCCCTCGTCCATCAGCTGATCGATGCCTTTGTTCAGCTGCTTGGCGCGCATAGGGTCGGCGTTTTCGATGTACTTGAAAAGCTCGGGCGAGAAGCGTGGGAGGCCCTTGAACTGAAGCAGCTCGCCCTCGGTCAGGCTGTCGCCGATCTTGAAGTTACCCGTGTCCGGTAGGCCGACGATGTCGCCGGCGAAGGCTTCGTCGACGACCTCTTTCTTCTGGGCCATGAACGCCGTGGGACTGCTGAAGCGCATCATCTTGTCGAGGCGGACGTGGCGATAGTTGGCGTTGCGTTCGAAGCGGCCGGAGCAGACCTTGACGAAGGCAATGCAGCTGCGGTGATTGGGGTCCATGTTCGCGTGAATCTTGAAGACAAAGCCGGTGAACGTAGGCTCCTCCGGCTGGACGAGTCGCTCGACGGTCTGCACGGGTTGCGGCGGCGGGGCGATGCGAACGAAGCAGTTGAGCAGCTCGCGGACGCCAAAGTTGTTCAGCGCGGAGCCGAAGAAGACCGGGGCGACGTCGCCACTGAGGTAGGTCTGGACGTCGAGCGGGGGATAGACGCCCTCGATCAGCTCGATGTCTTCGCGGAGCTGCGCGGCGGACGATTCGCCAATGCGGCGCTCGAGGTCGGGATCGGTGAGGTCGCTGAAGGCAACGCTCTCCGTGACCACCTGCTTGTCGGGGCGGTAGAGATCGAGCTTGCGCTCGTAGAGGTTGTAGACGCCTTTGAAGCGGTCGCCCATTTCGATGGGCCAGCTCAAGGGGCGGACGGTGATTTGAAGCTCGCTCTCGATCTCGTCGAGGAGGTCGAAGGGAGCCTTGCCCTCGCGGTCGAGCTTATTGACGAAGACGATGACGGGCGTCTTGCGCATGCGGCAGACTTCCATCAGTTTGCGGGTCTGTGTCTCGACACCTTTGGCGGCGTCGATGACGATGATGACGCTATCGACGGCCGTGAGGGTGCGATAGGTGTCCTCGGCAAAGTCTTGGTGGCCGGGGGTGTCGAGGATGTTGATCTTGTAACCTTCATAATCGAAGGCCATGGCGGAGGTGGCCACGGAGATGCCGCGCTGCTTCTCGATCTCCATCCAGTCGGAGGTGGCGGTGCGGCGGATCTTGTTCGACTTCACGGCGCCGGCTACGTGGATGGCGCCACCGAAGAGGAGGAGCTTCTCGGTGAGGGTGGTTTTGCCGGCGTCGGGGTGGCTGATGATGGCGAAGGTGCGGCGGCGGCGGATTTCGTCTTGGAGGGTCATAAGGGGAGAGGGGAGTTTGAAGTAGTCAGAGGAAGTGAGTAGTAGTTAGAGGGAGGGGGCGTCCATGAAATGATGGAGGCAGCGGTCGAGGCTGTCTTGCCAGCGGGAGATGGACAGGCCGTAGACGGTGCGGATTCGGGTCTTGTCGAGGACACTGTAGGCGGGGCGCGCGGCGGGCGTGGGATAGTCCGCCGTGGAGATGGGGAGGACGGTGCACGTGGGATGGGCGACGCGGAGGATGTGGCAAGCGAAGTCGTACCAGCTGCAGGTGCCCTCGTTGGTGTAATGATAGACGCCGGGGTGGAAGGTGGGGGCGGTGAGGATGTGGAGCACGGCCTCGGCCAGGTCGCCGGCGTAGGTGGGCGAGCCGATTTGATCGTTTACGACACGGATCTCGGGGCGCTCGGCGCCGAGGCGGAGCATGGTCTTGACGAAGTTGTTGCCGACTTCGGAGTAGAGCCACGCGGTGCGGAGGATGGCGGCGTCGGTGGGTAGTGCCTCGAGCAGGACGTGCTCGCCGGCGAGCTTCGTGCGGCCGTAGACGGAGGTGGGCGACGGGGTGTCGTCCTCGCGGTAGGGGCGATGGGCGCGGCCGTCGAAGACGTAATCGGTGGAGATGTGAATCATGCGTGCGCCGACTTCGCGGGCGGCCGTGGCGAGGTGGCTGACGGCGTCGCGGTTGATCTGGAGGCAGCGTTCGGCGTCGCTCTCGGCGCGATCGACGGCGGTGTAGGCGGCGCAATTGATGATGTAGGCGTAGCGGCCGCGGCGGACAAAGTCGGCGACGGCGTTGTTGTCGCAGAGGTCGAGTTCGTCGATGTCGGTCAGGGTGAAGGCGTAGTTCGGGTGGCGGTAGATGCGGCGGCGGATGGCGTCGCCCAACTGGCCGCGGGCGCCGGTGACGAGTACGGGGATCATGTCGAGTGAATGATTCATAGTGAATGATTAATGAGGGTGGGTGATGTCGTGCTCCTCCTTGTATTTCTCTGCCAGAAATGTCAGCATGAGGTTGATTTCGCGGACAGCCTCGAGCGTCTCGGGGCTGACGGGTGCGCCTTGGAGGCGGAGCAGGAGGTAGCCGTAGAGAGCGGTGAGGCAGGTCTCGATCTCGGTCATCTCGGCGCCGCCAGACTTGGCGCGGAGGCGGACGATGGAGGGAAGGGCCTTGTAATAGAGCGCGCCGTAGGTGGTTTCCTGCGGATTGCGGAGGAGGGAGAGGTGGAGGTCGTTGAGGAGGATGACGACGTTGCGGTTGATCTGCAGGTGGCCGTGCTCGGCGACGCCTTCGCTGCGCATCATGTCTGCCAGATTGTCATACCACTGGGCGATGCGTTCGCGCACATCGTCGGCCACGTCGTAACGGGCCACGAGGGTGCGGCGGATGCGGTCGCTGTCGAGGGCGTTGGCCCGGATCAGGTCTTCCACCTGCCACATATATAATAGGTACTCGACGATGTTCTCTTGTCTCTTCTGTTCGGCTACGATCATATCTGCGGGGAAATGGGGGTTGGGGGTTGAGGCGTTTCGCGGCGAAACGTGGGGGTGATGAACCGGGATGGGGCGCCGACGGACGAGCTTTTTTTGCTCATGGACGAGTAAAAAAAGCTCATGCTCGAGCAAAAAAAGCTCGTGCTCGAGTAAAAAAAGCTCGTGCTCGAGCAAAAAAAGCTCGCGTGCGAGCAAAAATCACTCGTGGACGAGCAAAAAAAGCTCGTGTGCGAGCAAAAAAAGCTGGTGCTTGAGCAAAAATCACTCATGCACCAGCAAAAATCACTCGTTGGGGAAGGCGATTCGGGGTCTGCGGCGCGCATCAGATCAGAGTTTCAGCATGCGCTTGCAGAGGTCGATCTCGTCCGGGTCGCCGGTGTGCTTGCCGGGGGAGTCGGAGAGCTTGACCACGGGCAGGAAGTCCGTTTCGCCCTTGGGCTTGACCTCGAAGAGCTTGATGACGATGTTGAGGGGCTGCACGCCGACGTCGTTGGTGAGGAAGGTGCCGACGCCGTAGACGTCGTGCAGGCGGCCGGCCACGTGGCCCTTGATGCGGGCGATGGCTTCGAGGTCGAGGCCGTCGCTGTAGACGACGGTCTTCTTTTTCGGGTCGATGCGGTGGCGCTCATAGTAGCTGAGGGCGCGCTCGGTGAACTCGAAGGGGTCGCCGCTGTCGCAGCGCAGGCCGTCGAAGAGCTTGGCGTATTTGGTGGAGAAGCTCTTGAAGAAGTCGGTCGAGGTGAAGGTGTCGGGCAGGGCGATGCCGAGGTAACCGTCGTAGACGTCGACCCAGTTCTCCATCGCCATCTCGTTGGCCACGCGGTAGCCGTAGTGGGCGCCGTGATACATAAACCATTCGTGGGGGTGGGTGCCCATGGGGATGAGGTCGTGGAGCATGGCCAGGTAGACGTTCGATGTGCCGTTGAGCACGCGCGGCATGCACTCCTTGAGGATGCCGATGACGCGGTCCTGCACCTCGAACGAGAAGCGTCTTCGGGTGCCGAACTCCGACAGCTCAGCGCCCAGCTCCTCGAAGCGACGCGCTTTGGCGCGTGCGCGATCGTCGGCGTCGGCCGCGGGCGTGGCGCCCGTCATGCGGTAATAGAGCTCGGAGATCATGGCCATGAGGGGCACCTCCCAGAGTACCGTGCGATACCACAGTCCGCGCACTTCGACCTCCAGTCGCCCGCCTTCTTGCACCACCGTGACTTCGGCGGGGTTGAAGCGGAAGCCCTTGAGGAGGTCGAAAAAGACATTGTCGAAGTAGTAGCATCGGCGGCGCATGAAGGCCTCGGCCGTGTCCGTCAAGAAGAGCGTGCGCATGGCGTCCACCTCACGGCGCAGGGCCTCGCCGAAGCCCTCGGGGAAGGGCGTCTCGCCACGGTTGACGAAGCGATAGACGACCTCCGCGTCGGGGAACTTCTTTTGGATGGCGTTCATGACGCTGAATTTGTACAGATCGTTGTCCGTAAAATCGCGAATGATCATGTCTGTAGTCTTTTATCGTAAGATGTCGTGCATTTCGTCGAGGTAGATCTTGTAGTCCTCGAGGCAGTGTCGGATCACCTCGTAAGCCTCCTCGCGGCCGTATTCGTTGGCTATCTCGACGTTCTTTTTCTTCTCGCCCGGCATGTCCTTGTAGGTAAGGAAGTAGTGCTTGAGTCGCTCCAGGACAATCTTGGGCAGGTCGCCGATGTCGTTGTATGAATCATACGTAGCGTCGTTTTGCAGCACGGCGATGATCTTGTCGTCCGCCGCGTTACCGTCCAGCATGCGCAGTCCGCCGATGGGTCGCACGGAGGCGATGATGTCGCCGTGGGCGATGTCCTTCTCGGTCAGGATACAGATGTCCAGAGGGTCATGGTCGCCCATGATGTTCTCTCGCTTGAGCTGGTCCATGCAGTACTTGGCAAAGCCCTCTCCGCAATAACTCTGCGGAATGAAGCCGTAGAGCGCCGGCACGACGTTCGAGTAGCGCTGCGGACGGTCGATGCAGAGGAAGCCGTTCACCTTGTTCAGCTCATACTTCACCGTGTCCGTGGGCACCATTTCAATAAAAGCCGTAATCACTTGCGGGGCCTCCTTGCCCACCTCAATGCCGTGCCACGGATGCGAGCGGTAGCGCAGCCCCATCAGTCTGGTGATGGTGTCGTTCAGTTTGTTGTACATATCTGTCGAAATAAATAGGGATAAAAAATCACTTGGATACCACTTTCATTCGTTGAGGGTGCTCCATAAATGGCGAATTGCGGCGTCGCATTCGACATTCGGGCTTCGGTCATGTACTTTAAGTACACTCCCTCGCCCTCAGTCTCTGCGTCTTGCACTTCATCCATTTATGAAACACCCCGAGGATGTGAGTCGAAATGAAATCTCGCATCCTCGTCCTCAACGCGCGGCAAAAGTAGGCCGAATGGGAAAAGCGGAAAATGAAGGCGCGAAAAACGAACGTGAGGGAGCCTACCTCAAGTAAGTTCCCCCACGTTCATTGCTCCTCACGGCTTCCATTCATCTCCTCATCTCACATTGAAGACAAAATCGAGCCGCTGGGATACGTATCGTTCGAACTTCCTGTCGGAACTAATCAGAATCAGTCGATCCGTGATGGCGTGTGAGATTACCATGTGGTCGAACGGGTCGTTGTGGTCGTTGGCGATGTGCAGATTTTTCAACGTCTTTATCTGCCTATCTCCAAAAGGCAAAACCTCTAACGAGAACTGGTCAATCAGGATGCGGAGTATGGCATCGATCGTTTTATGCTTTGAGCGGATCTTGCCAATGCGATAGAGCTGGAGTAGCTCAACCATACAGATCGCGCTTGTGCAAAGTGTATTGGAGTAGTTCTCTACAATATCACGGACTTCTCGAGAGAGTTCCTCTTGATCCAATGCCAAAAAGATCAAGATGTTCGTATCCAACAAGTATCTCACGGCGATTCACTTTAACACGGCATCCATATCAACAACCTCAAGCAGTCCGCCGCGTCTCCGACATTCTCGCATCGCAAGGCCTGTTCTTGAGATCTTCTCTCCCGTTTCCGGGTCGATCACCCAGCGCGGCTGCGTGGGCTTCTTTTTTACGATAATCGTACGCATGACGATCTTGTTCTTTTTCAACTTACGCTTCATTGTATGACTCGCTTATGATTTACGCCGCAAAGATATGCGCGGCCGATGGCCTCGAGCCATGTCTGGAGGTGAGATGTTTATCTGCCTTTTGGCATGGCATTTGTAAATCTTGATGGCATTTTATTTCATCCGAAATACCCCATCACTCCAATATAGACCCCCAACCAATGACCCTCCAAGAGCTTACTCACACGTACAAGAATCTTGTCAGGCGAATCGACAACAGCCAGATGAAAGAGGCTTTCGACCTGCTCACCCATTTCATCACCGTCACCGGCCAACACGCCTTCACCTCCCGAGTCGAGGAGCTACAGAACACATATAGATATATGTTGCACTACTACGTCGAAGGCTCCAATGACCCGACGCGTCACCGTATCCGTGCCGACATCCGTCGCCGTGCTTATGAGCTGGCCGACGCCGTCCGTCACGCAGCCTTTGGCGACATCTCACCCGCCTCTTATTACTCCGTCCGTCGCTCTGTCCGCTATTCAGACATTGGCATTACGTCCATCCTGCGGCAGGTGGCGCTTTACGCCGAGGCCGGCGACCGTGAGCACGGCGAGTCCGCTGCCAATCGTCTCTTCGACGCGCTCTGGACGACCGAATTTATCGACGCCGACACCGCATCCGCCCTACGTGAAGCGCTGTGCAGTCACTCGTTCCCTACCGACGTGAAGACACTCCTCGTCTCCGCTCTTCTGCTCGGCCTACAAGCATCGTTCGATCGAGAGAAGATGCGCTTGCTCTTTGACGCCGCCGCACTCTCCGATGCCGACACGGTCCATGTCAGCCTGCAAGCGCTCGTGGCCATCTGCCTTACGCTTTACACGTACAGCGACCGATTGGAGCTCTATCCCGAGGTGCAGGAGCGACTCGAGATGCTGGCCGAGATGCCCGACTTCCGCCGCCGACTCTCCTCCGTCATCGTCCGCTTCATCCTCACCCGCGAAACGGAGAAGGTGGCCCATCGACTCAAAGACGAGATCCTGCCCGAGATCATGAAGCTGACCACACAGGGCGGCAAGGGCCCTACGACGGACTTCCTCAAGGAGATTGCCGGCGAGGAGATGAACCCCGAATGGATGGAGCGCATGGTTGGGCGGAGCGACAAGCTGTCAGCCTGGATGCGTGAATATGGCGAGCTGCAAGAGGAGGGTATCGACATGCTTCACACCACCTTCGGCCCGCTCAAGCGCTTCCCCTTCTTCTACGAGACGGGCAACTGGTTCCTGCCTTTCACCCCTCGCCACACGGCCCTCCGCGACCACAACGGCGACAGCTTTGCCGACGGCATACTGAGCTTGGCCGCCTTTATGTGCGACTCTGACAAGTATTCCTTCTGCTTCAGCATACTCCACCTGCCCGACGCACAACGGCGCGCACTGGGCGAACAGCTCCGTGGCGACTTCTCCCAACTCCGAGAGCAGGAGGCCGCCGAACTGGGCGATCGCGGCAAGCACGAGGAGCGACTCATCGGCCTCTACATCCGTAACCTCTACCGTTTCTATAAGCTCCATCCCGGCCGTGGCGACTTCGACGACATCTTCGAGCGCGGCCTCGACTTCCACCGCCTCCCCATCCTTCGGCCCTACCTCAGCGACGCCGAGACGCTCCTCCGCATCGCCGAGGTCTATCTCCGTAAGGGCTACCCCGACGACGCCCGACCCATCTACGAGGAGCTGCTTCAGCGAGGCGAGGGCGACAGCGAGATGCTCCACCAGAAGCTCGGCTACTGCCTCCAGTCGATCGGCGACGTGGACGGCGCTCTCCGCGAATACCTCCGCGCCGAGCTGATCAACCCCGACAGCAAATGGCTCCTCCGGCGTATCGCTGCCTGCTATCGCGCCCTCAAGCAGCCCGCCCGTGCCCTCGAGTTCCTGCTCCGCCACGAGCGGCTGGAGCCTGACAACCTGTCCGTACTGCTCCACATCGGTCACTGCTACCTGGAGCAGAAGATGTACGACGAGGCGCTGAAATACTATTTCAAGGTCGACTACCTCGACCCGACCAACGCCAAGGGAGGGCGCGGTGTGGCATGGTGCTCATTCGTTCTTGGCAAGTACGATCAGGCGCGCGCCACCTATCGCAAGCTTATCGCCGAGCAGCCGCAGCCGGAGGATTACCTCAACGCTGGCCACACCGAGTGGGCTTCGGGCCATGTCAAGGAGGCCTACGCCTACTACTTGCAAGCCGCCGCGGGTAAGGACTTCGGCTTCTTCGCCAACCTCTTCGACGCCGATCGTTCTGCGTTGATTCGTGCTGGTATAGACCTCGAGGAGATCGCCCTCATGCGCGATGAGATGCAGTTCGTCCTTCCTGAGGGAGAGATGCAACCCGACCATTAAGAGGAAGCTGTGCAGAACCGCCATCCTGCGCTGCCTGCCCGAAGCAGGGGCTGTATGCCTCTCATAGTTGTAGAATAGCCCCGTAAGCAGAAGATTATTCTAAATCGAAGCCGACGATGTCAGTAGATACACTGCATCGCCGGCTTTCTCTCTTCTTTATATCTACTTTTGCGCCGTTTTCAAGAACGAACGCATATACATATACAGTAAACGAAGAATGAAGAAGCAAACCCAAGCTATCCACACCCAATTTCAGCGCCCGGACGCCTACAGCTCCCTGAGCATGCCCGTCTATCACACCGCAGCCTACGAGTTTGGCGACGCCCTCAGCATGACCGATGCCTTCTGTGGTCGCACCGACGACCCGGACTATTCGCGTGTCATGAACCCCACCGTGACTTTCTTCGAGAATAAGGTCCGCGCACTCACCGGCGCCACCGACGTCATCGCGCTCAGCTCCGGCATGGCCGCCATTAGCAACGCCCTCTTGGCTGTCGCCGAGGCTGGACAGAAGATCGTCACCTCGCGCCATCTTTTCGGCAACACCTACTCCCTCATCACCGGCACACTCCGGCGGTTTGGCATCGAGCCCGTGCTCTGCGACCTGACCGACCTCCGCGCCGTGGAGCAGGCCATCGACGACCGCACCTGCGCCCTCTTCCTCGAGATCATCACCAATCCGCAGATGGAGGTGGCCGACCTCCGCGCCCTCTCGCGCATCACCCGTAGCCGTGGCGTGCCTCTCATGGCCGACACCACGCTCATCCCCTTCACCTGCTTCGACGCCCGCGCACTCGGCATCGACGTCGAGATCGTCTCCACCACCAAATACCTCTCCGGCGGCGCCACCTCCATCGGCGGACTCGTGGCCGACTACGGCACCACTCCCGACTTTGGCCGCCGCATGCGCACTGAGATGCTCTTCAACTTCGGCGCCTACATGACGCCTCACGTAGCCTACATGCAGACCATCGGACTCGAGACGCTCGACGCCCGTTATCGCATCCAGGCCGCCAGCGCCCTCCGTCTGGCCGAACGCCTCCGCGAGCTCCCTGCCGTCCGCGCCGTGAACTACGTCGGTCTGCCCGACAACCCCTACCACGATCTGGCTCGCCAACAGTTTGGCGACACTGCCGGCGCCATGCTCACCATCGAGCTCGCCGACCGCGACGCCTGCTTCCGTTTCATCGACCGCCTCCAGCTCGTCCGCCGCGCCACGAACCTCTTCGACAATAAATCGCTCGCTATCCACCCGGCCAGCACCATCTTCGGCAACTTCACCGAAGCGCAACGCCGCGACATGGACATTCAGGAGAACCTCATCCGCCTCTCCATCGGCCTCGAAGACCCCGACGACCTTTTCGACGATCTCAAGCAAGCCGTGTCCAACTAACTAATAACTCAACGAGCGGACACTGGCTGGTCCGCCCTCACTCGCAACTTGTAACTCGTAACTTGTAACTCATAACAGATGTCCACCTACAATTTCGACAAAGTCATCGACCGCCGTGGCACCGGCGCACTCAAACTCGAAGCGCTCCAACCGCGCTACGGCAACGCCCACCTGCTGCCCCTTTGGGTGGCCGACATGGACTTCGAGACCCCGCACTTCATCACCGACGCCCTCCGCCGGCGCCTCGAACACTCCCTCTTCGGCTACACCGTCGAGCCGCCCGACTATCGCCCCACCATCATCCGTTGGATCAACGAGCACCACCACTGGGACGTTCGCCCTGAGTGGCTCGCCTACATCCCCGGCATCGTCAAGGGCATCGGTATGGCCATCAACGTCTTCCTCCGACCCGACGAGAAAGTCATCATCCAGCCGCCCGTCTACCATCCCTTCCGCCTCACGCCCGAGGGCAACGACCGCGAGGTGGTCCACAACCCACTCCTCCCGCTCGAGGATGGTCGTTACGCCATGGACCTCGACGGTCTGGACCGCCTCTTAGACGCCGATCCCAAGTGCCGGATGCTTCTGCTCAGCAACCCGCACAACCCCGCCGGCATCGTCTGGAGCCCCGAGACGCTCCGCCGCTTGGCCGACATCTGCCACCGCCGCGGCGTCCTCGTCATCTCCGACGAGATCCACGCCGACATGACCCTCTACGGCCACCGCCACACGCCCTTCGCCACCGTCTCCGACGCGGCCGCGGCGTGCAGCATCACCTTCGGCGCCCCCTCGAAGACGTTCAACATCGCCGGCATCGTCAGCTCCTACGCCATCGTGCCGAACGACACCCTCCGTCGGCGCTTCTACCGCTGGCTCTCGGCCAACGAGCTTGACGAGCCGACCCTCTTCGCACCCATCGCTACCATCGCCGCCTACCGCTACGGCGAGCCTTGGCGCCGCGCCATGCTCAGCTACGTGGAGGCCAACATCGATTACCTGATCGACTATTGCGCGCACCACCTGCCCGCCATCCGCCCGCTGCGTCCCGAAGCCTCGTTCCTCGTTTGGCTCGATTGCCGCGGCCTCAACCTCGATCACAACGCCCTCATCGACCTCTTCGTCCGCCGTGCCCACCTCGCCCTCAACGACGGTGAGATGTTCGGCCCCGGTGGCGAAGGCTACATGCGCATCAACGTCGGCACCCCCCGCGCCATCCTCAGCGAGGCCCTCGAGCGCCTCCGCCGTGCCGTAGACGGTCAATGATCTATCGGGCACCCGACAAAATTGGCCGGCGTCCCTGACGCCTTGATTTTCTTTTGCTTCTTTTCTTGCATCAAGGCAAGAAAAGAAGGATACAAACAGGCCTCGGGCTTTCTGTTGAGACAAGAAACAGATCGCTCGAGGCCCTTTTCATATCGAAGCATACAAGAAACACCTCGCAAAGCTCCCGCCGCCTTTCTCGGCATCTCCAAAACACATTGCAAACCCCTCTCCGGTGTTTTGTTTGAATTTTCGTGTGTGCACGAAAAATAGATAAGATATATTCAAGCAATAATGTGCATGCACTGATAATAGTATATACTTATTTAAGGAGGATGTGTGCGAATGATCATCTGAAATATACTTGTACTTATCCATGTGGACGCAGAAAGAGGTGTATAAGATTGTTTTCTCTATTACATCCATACATTTCGATATGAAATAGATGATCTTATGATTTATTGCTTGCACGTATAACGGATAATCGTATAAGCTCTTACCTGTACACAGGATAAGATGGATCAGATGCGTATATCTGTCATATATACGTGTGTGCACGAAATAGTGATAGAGTAGTTATTCATATTCACGTGTGTGCAGGATAATATATAATGACTAATTATATATCTATGTGTATGCACGAATCTATATATAACAGATTGATTAGATTTATGTGATAGCACGAAGAACTGAAAATACTTCCCGACATTCCCTCCTCGATTGATTCTACCCTCCATTTGAAGGACGAGAAGGGATCTCGGGTGAGAAATAGCTCCGCGGAGCATGAATCGGAGCCATCTCTCAGGGACAATTCGTCCGTTCGATAGGCGATGAATGCTTCTCCACTCGAAAAAGGCCTCGCAGACGATCGCGTGAGGCCATCTCTTGAGAACAATGGCGTCGCCCCGACTTCCAGCATCAGATCTCATCTCTCGATCCCTTTCGCCCACTTCTCGAGAGGGCTTTGCAGCTTCGATTTTGTAAACTCGAAGTTGCAGAATCGGGAAACGCGTGTACATTTGCGTCGGATTTGTAATGATTACAACTCCAGGCATACAAAACATCATCAAACAGTAATATTCATGGTAACTATCATCAATCAGCAAGCCCCTGAATTTAAGGTTCAGGCATTCCATAACGGAGAGTTCAAAACAGTGACGAACAAGGACATCGAAGGCAAGTGGGCCGTATTCTTTTTCTATCCCGCTGACTTCTCTTTCGTGTGCCCCACCGAGCTGCTCGACCTCCAGAACAAGTACAACGACTTCAAGGCCGCTGGCGTAGAGGTGTACGCCGTGAGCACAGACTCACACTTCGTTCACAAGGCATGGCACGACGCATCGGATAGCATCCGTCAGATCACCTACCCGATGCTGGCCGACACCACCGGCGCCCTCTCACGCGCTTTCGGCGTGATGATCGAGGAGTCGGGCATGGCTTACCGCGGCACGTTCGTGGTGAATCCCGAAGGCCAAATTAAGGTGGCCGAGATCCAAGACAACAGCATCGGCCGTAACGCCGAGGAGCTCTTCCGTAAGGTAGAGGCTGCGCAGTTCGTTGCCGGACACGACGGCGAAGTGTGCCCCGCAAACTGGAAGAAGGGCAACAAGACGCTCAAGCCGAGCATCGACTTGGTCGGTAAGATTTAAGGCCGGTCTGGAGTAAAGCGCGCACAGCGCTACGCATGGGAATGTGCGCCGGAGGGTAGGAGGGATTTCGATTCCACACCTTTCCGGCGCATTTTTGTGTGAAAACGAAACGTTTAGTTTTGTGCCCCGGAAAAACAAACACATTCATTCATCGCATGGAAAAGATAAAACGAAGTGTCCGCTGGTTCGGACTGTTAATGCTTATCGCAGCATCGGTGCAGGCGCAGATCCTGACGCCGGTGAAGTGGAAAATCAATTTGGAAGACTCCGAGGAGGCTGAGAAGACGTTGACCTTCACGGCCACAATCAATCGGGGGTGGCACATTTATGACATGAATCTGCCCAAGGGCGGGCCGATCTCCACGTCGATCAAATACGAAAAGCTGAAGGGCGCCGAGCTGGTGGGCAAGCCCACGGCCTCGGTGCGGCCGACCGTGACGCGTGACGAGGTGTCGTACCCGGGCCTTGAGTTGCGGTGGTACTCCAATTCGGTAACGTTCACGCAGAAGATCCGCGTGACCGACCCGAAGGCGTTCAAGATGGTGGGCGAAGTGGAGTTTATGGCGTGCAACGACGAGTCGTGCTTGCCGCCTGAGACGGAGTCGTTCACTTTCGATCGCAAACATGTGGCGCGCACCAAGCAGGCAGCCGAACCCTCTGCGACGGATGGCAGCACGGACGCCGGCTCGGATGTGGACAACGCCGATACGGCTACGGACGATGCCTCATCCGACGCCGCGAGCGCGGACAGTCCGGGGGAAGGCGCGTCAGGCGGATCGCAGTCGACGACGCCCAAGGGGATGCTGACGGATCGCCCGGAATGGTGGACGCCCGTGATCGACAACCTGAAGTCCTTCGGCGACGCGACCGTGTCGGCCTCCGATACGTCGTGGATCTACATCTTCTTGGCCGGCCTTGCGGGCGGACTCATCGCACTACTCACACCGTGCGTATGGCCGATGATTCCGATGACGGTCAGCTTCTTCCTCAAGCGTAACAAGAGTCGCCGGAAAGCCATCGGCGACGCGCTGATCTACGGTGCCTCGATCATCATTATATACGTCGCGATGGGGTTGCTCATCACGGGTGTGTTCGGGGCGAGTGCGCTGAACGACTTGTCGACGAACGCGGTGTTCAACATCCTCTTCTTCGCGCTGCTGGTGCTGTTTGCCGTGTCGTTCTTCGGGGCGTTCGAGCTGGTGCTGCCGGCGTCGTGGACGAACCGCATGGACAGCAAGGCGGACTCTACGTCGGGCATCCTGAGCATCTTCTTCATGGCCTTCACGCTGGCGCTTGTGTCGTTCTCGTGCACGGGACCGATCATTGGCACGCTGCTCGTCGAGGCTGCCTCGCAGGGCAAGACCATCGGTCCGGCCGTCGGGATGTTTGGCTTCGCGCTGGCGCTGGCCATCCCCTTCGCGTTGTTTGCCATCTTCCCGAACATGCTGCAAAACATGCCCAAGTCGGGCGGCTGGTTGAACTCGGTGAAGGTGGTGCTGGGCTTCCTGGAGCTGGCGCTGGCGCTGAAGTTCCTCTCCGTGGCCGACCTGGCTTACGGTTGGCGGTTGCTCGACCGTGAGGTGTTCCTCGTGCTGTGGATCGTCATCTTCGCCCTGCTCGGGTTCTACCTGTTGGGCAAGATCCGCTTCAGCCACGACAGCGAGTTGCGCCACGTGTCTGTGCCGCGGCTCTTCATGGCCATCGTCTCGCTCGCCTTTTCCGTCTACATGATCCCCGGCCTCTGGGGCGCGCCGCTGAAGGCTGTTAGCGCCTTTGCTCCGCCGCTCTACACGCAGGATTTCAACTTGTATAAGGATGAGGTGCACGCCGTGTTTGAGGATTACGAGGCGGGTATGGCTTACGCCAAACGCGTCAAGAAGCCGGTGCTGATCGACTTCTCGGGCTACGGCTGCGTGAACTGTCGGAAGATGGAGGCGGCCGTTTGGACGGATACCCGCGTGAAGAAGTTGCTCGAGGAGAAATATGTCTTGATCACCCTCATGGTGGACGACAAGACGAAGCTGCCCGAAGCGCTCACCATCACGGAGAACGAGAAGGAGCGCCGACTGAAAACGATCGGCGACAAGTGGAGCTACCTGCAACGCTCGAAGTTTGGCGCCAACGCGCAGCCTTTCTACGTGATCCTCGACAACGAGGGTCGGCCGCTCGCTCCGTCGTACGCCTTCGATGAGGATGCCTCGAAGTACGTCCGCTTCCTTGAGGACGGCTTGACGCGGTACAAGCAACAAGGCGAGACATCGAACAACGAATAAACACCGGAGAGAGGGTAGAGGAAAGAATTTGGATGCCTCTACTCTTCACCCTCTACCCTCTATCCTCTACCCTCTATTATGCATACGAAAGAAGAAAAGATGGAGGCCTTCGGCCGACTGCTCGACATCATGGACGACCTGCGGGAGAAATGCCCGTGGGACCGCGAGCAGACGCGCGAGAGCCTCCGCACAAACACCATCGAGGAGACCTTCGAACTGAGCGAGGCCATCCTCAAAGATCACCCCGAGGAGATCAAAAAGGAGCTGGGCGACCTGCTGCTCCACATCGTTTTTTACGCCAAGATCGGCCAGGAGAAAGGCGAGTACGACATCAAGGACGTCTGCGACGCCCTCTGCGAGAAGCTGATCTATCGCCATCCGCACGTCTACGGCACGACCGACGTCCAGGGCAGCACGAGCCGCGTGGAGCAGAACTGGGAGCAGCTGAAGCTGAAGGAAAAGGACGGCAACCGCACCGTGCTGGACGGTGTGCCGACGTCGTTGCCCGCGCTCATCAAGGCCTACCGCATGCAGGACAAGGCGCGCAACGTGGGCTTCGATTGGGAGCGTCGCGAGCAGGTGTGGGACAAGGTCAGCGAGGAGCTGGGCGAGCTGCGCGCCGAGCTGGATCGTGCTGACGCCGACGCCTCAGAGGCGGAGATGGGCGACTTCCTCTTCAGCGTCATCAACGCCGCGCGCCTCTACGGCATCAACCCGGACAACGCGCTGGAGCGCACGAACGCCAAGTTCCGTCGTCGCTTCGACTACCTCGAGGCGCAGACCATCCGCCGCGGCCGCTCGCTCAAGGACATGACGCTGGCCGAGATGGACGCCATCTGGGACGAGGCCAAGCGGCAGGGGATGTAAGTACCCCGGGCGGGCATCAGGAATGCCCCCGCCCCCCTAGAGTTTACCGAGTACAGGAAAGGTCGGGGCGCGTATGGCATACCCTTACCCCGTGAAACCAAAAAATCTCCGAGAGAGCACTGATGAATGGCTCTCCCGGAGATTTTTTTGTGTCCGAAGAGGTTTTGGAAATGCTTGCGGAACTTCCGCAAATGCCCAAACATTCTTTTTTCGATTTGCGGAAGTTCCGCAGGCATTTCCAAAAGTGCGGAGGGGGCCGAAAACCCTGATCAATCCTTCACTTTCTCGTCGAGCAGCGCTGTGTCGATCACCTGCATGATGTCGGCCACGTAGTGGAACGTCAGACCCTCGACGTAGGTCTGGTTGATCTCCTCCACGTCTTTGCGATTCTCCTCGCAGAGCACGATCTCGCGGATGCCGGCCCGCTTGGCTGCAAGGATCTTCTCCTTGATCCCGCCCACGGGGAGCACCTTGCCGCGGAGCGTGATCTCGCCCGTCATGGCCAGGTTGCTCTTCACCTTGCGGCGCGTGAAGGTGGAGACGAGCGACGTCACCATAGTGATTCCCGCGCTCGGGCCGTCTTTCGGGATGGCGCCCTCGGGCACGTGGATGTGCACGTTCCAATTCTCAAACAGCGACTCCTCGATGCCGAGCTGTGCGGCGTGCGAGTGGACGTATTCCAGGGCCAAGATGGCCGACTCCTTCATCACGTCGCCCAGATTGCCCGTGATGGTCAGCTTGGCGCTCTTGCCGCGGCTCAGGCTCGACTCCACGAAGAGGATCTCGCCCCCGACGGCCGTCCAGGCCAACCCCGTGACGACGCCCGCGTAACGGTTGTCTTGATACTTGTCGCGGGTGTACTCCACCGGCCCAAGATACTCCCGGAGGTGGTCCACCTTGAGCACCGCCGGCACGGCCTCGTCCGAGGCGATCTTGCGCGCCAGCCGCCGCATGATCTTGGCGATCTTCTTCTCCAACGACCGCACGCCGCTCTCCCGCGTGTAGGAGTCGATGATGGCGCGCACCGTGTTTCGGTGGAAGCGCACGGTGCCCTTCGTGATGCCGTGTGCCTCCATCTGTTTGGGGATCAGGTGACGCATGGCGATCTCGATCTTCTCCTCCAGGATGTAGCCGCTGACCTCGATCAGCTCCATGCGGTCGAGCAGGGGCTGCGAGATCGTGTTCAGGTTGTTGGCCGTGGCGATGAAGAGGATCTTGCTCAGGTCGTAATCGATGTCGAGATAGTTGTCGTGGAAGGTGGTGTTCTGCTCCGGGTCGAGCACCTCGAGGAGGGCCGAGGCCGGATCGCCCTTAAAGTCGCTGCCCACCTTGTCCACCTCGTCGAGCACGAAGACGGGGTTCGACGTGCCCGCCTTTTGCAGGTTTTGCAGGATGCGGCCCATCATGGCGCCGATGTAGGTGCGTCGGTGGCCTCGGATCTCGGCCTCGTCGTGCAGGCCGCCCAGCGAGACGCGCACGTATTTGCGCCCCAGCGCTTCGGCCACGGATCGTCCGAGCGACGTCTTGCCGACGCCCGGAGGGCCGTAGAGGCAGAGGATGGGCGAGCGCAGGTCGCGCTTGAGCTTGAGCACAGCCAGATGTTCGATGATGCGCTCCTTGACCTTCTCCATGCCGTAATGATCGCGGTCGAGGACGCGTTGGGCGTGCGGCAGGCTGAAGTTGTCGCGGCTGTACGTGCCCCACGGTAGGCCGACGATCGTCTGCACGTATTGCGACTGGATGGAGTAGTCGGGCGACTGTGGGTGGATGCGCTCGAGCTTGGCCAGCTCCTTTTCGAACGTCTCGCCGACCTCCTTGGGCCATTTTTTCTTCTTGGCCTGCGCGCGCAGTTCGCGGATCTCGATGTCGTTCATGCTGCCGCCCAGCTCCTCCTGGATGGCCTTCATCTGCTGCTGCAGGAAGTACTCCTTCTGCTGCTTGTTGATGTCCTCATGCGTCTTCATTTGGATCGACGCCTTGAGCTCGATCAGCTGATATTCGCGGTTGAGGATGAAAAGGAGGCGGTAGGCACGGTTCTTCACGTCGTCGATGGCCAGCAGCTCCTGCTTCTCGTCCGGGTTAGCCACGATGTGGCAGCAGGCGAAGCCGAGCATGTACATCGTGTTCTGCATGTTGCGGATGGAGAAGACCAGCTCGCGGGGCGGATCGCCGGCCGCTTCGATCATCTTTATCGTGAGATCCTTGATGGTAGAGATGAGGGCTTCATACTCGCGGTCGTCCTTGCCCGCGGGCTGATCGTCGAGCAGCGAGATGGCGCCGTTGAGGTAAGGCTCCGTGTCGACCAGGCTGTGCAGGGCCATGCGTTTGCGTCCCTGCAGGATGGCCGTCGTCGATCCGTCGGGCATCTCCAGCACACGCAACACCTCGGCCACGGTGCCGATCGGGTAGAGGTCGTCCAAGCCGGGTTCCTCCACCTCCGCATCTTTTTGGCAGACGACACCGACTAAGATCTTCCGCTGTGAAGCCTCTCGGATCAGGCGCATCGACTTCGGCCGCCCCACGAAGATGGGCATGGCCACGCCGGGGAAGAGCACCATGTTGCGTAGCGGCAGGATGGGGAGCGTCTCGCCCACCTTGTCCATACCTTCCGAGAAATCTTCATCCTTATCGCAATCCATCAGTATGGGCATCACAGCGCCCATTGATTCGTCTATGTCGTGCGTGTCCGACATGTATAACCTCTCTCTTGCTTTCTTACTCATCCTGTTCTTTTCTTTCCTGTAAAAATGGCTGGCAAAGATAACGCCGCGCCCCGATCACGGCCGGAGCGTCGACCTATTATATAGGTATATGTCATCGCAGCGCGCCCGCGAGGCTTACAAAGCCCGTGCCATGATTCATGTCAGCGATAGATCTTTACGGGCAACACGGGTAACCATCTCTCTCGACGATCCCATTTTGCCCTTGCACGGCGTGCGAGAAGCAAAACCCGGCGAGTTTGGGGCCTTGCACGGCGTGCGAGTAGTAAAACCCGGCGAGTTTTGGGGCTTGCACGGCGTGCGAGTAGTAAAACCCGGCGAGTTTCGGGCCTGCACGGCGTGCAAGTAGTAAAACCCGGCGAGTTTTGGGCCTTGCACGGCGTGCAAGTAGTAAAACCCGGCAAGTTTCGGGCCTTGCACGGCGTGCGAGTAGTAAAACCCGGCGAGTTTGGGGCCTTGCACGGCGTGCGAGTAGTAAAACCCGGCGAGTTTCGGGCCTTGCACGGCGTGCGAGTAGTAAAACCCGGCGAGTTTCGGGGCTTGCACGGCGTGCGAGTCCCCAGTGCAACGTTTGGCGCGGGCGTTGTTTTTTTGCGACCACTAAACCCAAACAAAAAAGAGATGAGGAATAATGAACAACTGAATCCGACGGTAGCGCGGAGTGTGTGGCAGGACTTCCTGCTGTTTTTGAAAGACCCGCATGCGGCGGGTGCTACCATTTACCGCTGGGGGACGCTCGGGCTGTTTGCCGTGCTCCTGTTGCTGAATATTCTGTGTGTGCTTTTGAAGGGGTGGATTACCCCAGAACCAATGATCGATGCGTCGAACCTTGCGGTGCTCACCCCGGAGATGCAGCTGCGGTACATCCTGCTGACCCCCTTAATTGAGGAGCTGGGCTTTCGAGGCTTCCTGCTTTTCCACAAAAAGAAATACGTGGTGATAGCCGCCCTGCCCATACTCGCTCTTCTCGATTCGCTCGGAAAAAGTTGGTACGGAGAGCTGCCGTGGTTGCGTTATCCGTTGATGCTACTGGTGGCGCTGTGGCTCGGATCGATGTTGGTAAACAGGAAAGCCCGCGATTGGACGCTGGGCTTGATTGGCCGACATAAGCGTGTGTTGATCTATGCCTCCTCGATCGCCTTTGGTTGCGTACATCTGATGAATCACGACCACTTTGCAGTGATCAACCTGTTGCCGATTGTGCCCAAGGTGGTCTCCGGACTGTTCAAGGCCTATGTGACGGTGAGGAGCAATAGCATCGTACCGTCGTGGCTGTTTCATGCGGCGAATAATTCGGTGGGGTCGTTGATACTCTACGTGTGTAGCCTCAGCCTGTGAAACGCGCCCTCACGGCTTACCGCCTCTACCTCGGGCTGCGACTGCGATCCGTGGCGCGGCTGTTCGATGCGCTGCCTGTGGTGGCCAAGGTGCTCTTTGCGGCCATTGCCGTAGCCGTCGGTTACGGATTGCATCGGGCGGAGCTGCCTCATGAGGCGTCGGTTGTGGGATGGGCGGTAGGCGTGTTTGTCACCGTTGGCACGGGCGTGTGCTGCATAGGGCGCACGGAGCTAGCGCTGCTTGACGAGCTGGGCATACGTCCCGCGTTTGTCTTCGTCGGTCGCTGCCTATTGCTGTCCGTGCCCTTCTTCCTGCTCGATGCGTGGGCGGGGCTGTTGGCTGCGACGGTGGGCACGGCGGTCACGACGATGCTGTCGTGCTATCGTCTGCGCGACCTTTCCGCGAACGGAGGGTCGATCCTTAGGCGACTGCGTTTCGGTGGGCCACTTGCCGCGGCATACATGTGGATCGCGGGCTATCGGTCGGGGGTGCTGTGGGACGGCCTGATCGGGGGTGCGCTGCTGCTCCTCGCTCTCGCGAACGGCAATGCAGACATGGCCGGTGTGTCCATAGGCGTGATGGTTTGCGCACCCGCCTTGACGGTCTATTACAGGCGCCTGGATCCGTCGCCCTTCCTGCGCGTCTATCGAAGTGCCGCGTACCTCATGCGTCGCAAGGCCACGGAGGGCGCGCTCTGCACGCTCATTCCGCTCGGCTGGAGTCTGCCGCTGTCAGTCGCAGCCTTCCCCGATCGCGCGGGATGGTTGGCCGGCGTTGCGGGCCTGTCGGTCTATGTGGCGATGGTACTTCTTTACGCCGCCTATGCCTTTTATCCCCACCTGCTTACGTCTATCGTGGTGGCGGGCGTGTTGATCGTGGGGTCGGCCGTGTGGCTGTCGGTTGTGCCTATCGGCGTGGCCGTCGCCTCGTTGGCGGCCATCCTCGTGGGGCTGCACGGATTGTCCATCTATAACATGAAGCACTTCTTATGGCCTACCACTTAAACATCATCCGGCAGGAATACGGCCGACGGACCTTACTTCACGACCTCCGACAAGACTATGCCGTGGGGCGCATCCACGGCTTCTTGGGCGAGAATGGCGCGGGCAAGACAACGCTCTTTCGCTGCATGGCCGGCCGATTGTCCTTCGAGGGCGAGCCGATGTTTTCGCCCGATACGCGTGTCGGGTTCCTGCCTGCCGAGCTGTACATGTATCCGATGATCACTGGGCGGGAGTTTCTGCAATTCTACGTCACGGCTCGCGGCCTGCTCTATGACGCCGCTCGGCTCGAGCGACTCAATGCGGCCTTCGAGCTGCCGCTTGATGAGTACGCCGAAGTCTACTCCACGGGGATGCTGAAGAAGCTCTATCTGATGGGGCTGCTTTTGCAGGACAACGCCGTGCTGCTGCTTGACGAGCCATTCAACGGCCTCGACTTCCGCTCCTCGGTTTTCGTCACTGCCCTACTCACGGAGTATCGGCGGCGGGGGAAGACCGTCTTCGTGGCCTCGCACGATCTGGATCACCTGCTGAGTTACGCCGACACGCTCTCTTGGCTTCGCTGCGGCACGATGACGTACTATCCTGATCGCACCGCGTTTGAGGACGTACGGCAGGCTATCCGCCGTGAGGCCGCAGAGCGAGTGCGAGGCGCCGACCTGCTGTGAATGGTCGCCGATCAATAGAAAGAATGCCGGGTACACGATGGGAACTCTCTCCCACATGTACCCGGCATTCTTCGCTTGCGGTATATGTTACGGTTGGCCGCGGCTTATTCTTCTTCCCAATCGAACTCGAGATCGGCGTCAGCGTCGTCGGCGTCGTCCTCTTCGGGAGGGATGTCCCACGCTTCGTCGTCGTCGGCCATGAGGCTCATATCCATGTCGCGGTGGACGATGGCGTCGGCGTCGTGGAAGGTCTCGCGGTTCAGCTCCTGCCAGAGCAGGTCCTTCAGCTCGGTGATGCCCTGCCCCGTGACGGACGAGATGAAGCGACAGGGCAGATCGTCGGGCAAGTCGGCCGAAAGCGCCTCGGTCAGCTCCTCGTCGAGGAGGTCGCTTTTGGTGATGGCCAGTATGCGACTCTTGCCCATCAGCTCCGGGTTGTAGCGCTCCAGCTCGCCCAGCAGGATCTCGTACTCCTTACGGATGTCGTCCGCATCGGCAGGCACCATGAAGAGCAGCAAAGCGTTGCGTTCAATGTGGCGGAGGAAGCGCAGCCCGAGTCCACGACCGTCGCTGGCGCCCTCGATAATTCCCGGGATGTCGGCCATGACGAACGAGCGATTGTCGCGCCAGCTGACGATGCCCAAGTTGGGCTCCAGTGTGGTGAAGGGATAGTCGGCGATCTTCGGCTTGGCGGCTGAGACGACCGACAGCAACGTCGATTTGCCCGCATTGGGGAAGCCCACCAGCCCGATGTCGGCCAAGAGTTTGAGTTGCAGCACCACCTTACGCTCCTGGGCCGGCTCGCCCGGCTGAGCGTAGCGCGGCGCCTGATTCGTGGCCGTCTTGAAGTGGGTGTTGCCAGCGCCGCCGCGTCCGCCTTTGAGCAGCATCACCTGCTGCCCGTCCTCGGTGACGTCGCAGAGGTATTCACCCGTGTCGGCGTCGAAGGCCACCGTGCCGCAGGGCACCTCGATGATGCGATCCTCACCGTCGCGCCCCGTGCTGCGTTTGGCACCGCCGCTACGGCCGGAGGTGGCCACCACGTGACGCTCGAACTTGAGGTGCAGCAGCGTCCAATAGTTCCGATTGCCGCGCAGATAGACGTGTCCGCCCCGTCCGCCATCGCCGCCGTCGGGCCCTCCGCGCGGGATGTACTTCTCGCGGCGGAAGTGGGCCGACCCGGCGCCGCCCTTGCCCGAGCGGCAGTAGATCTTTACGTAGTCAACGAAATTCGATTCAGCCATTTATCTGTCTTTGACGCGGTCGATGGCCTCAGCAATGCGTTCGAAAATCTCCTCGATTCGTCCGATGCCCTTGATGGCGACGTGCTTCCCTTCGCCTATATAATAGGTAGCCAGTGGGGCCGTCTGGGTGTGATAGACGTCGAGTCGGGCCTTGATGGTCTCCGGATTGTCGTCTGATCGGCCGGAGATCTTGCCGCGCTCGATGAGTCGGTCTACCAGCTCATCGTCCTCCACTTGCAGGTCGAGCAGGATGTGGATGTCTGTGCCGCGTTCGTTGAGCATCGTCTTGAGCGCCTCGGCCTGCTTCAGGGTGCGGGGGAAGCCGTCGAAGATGACGCCCTTCGATCCGTGCTTGCCATCGAGGAAGTCAGCGATGAGGCGGACGATCAGATCGTCGGGCACGAGTTGCCCGCGGTCGATGTATTCCTTAGCCGTTCGTCCCAGCTCGCTGCCCTGGCTGATGGCTTGGCGCAGCATGTCGCCGGTAGAGATGTAGTCGAAGCCGTAACGCTCGACGATCATTTTGCTTTGTGTCCCTTTGCCTGAGCCGGGTGCACCGAATATTACGATATTGAACATAGTGCTATAGAGATTAGAGTTCTACGATTTTATAGATGTCACGTGCCATGCGTCCGCGCCCGTCGTAATCGAGCCCGAAGCCGACGATGAAGTCGTTGTCGATCTCCATGCCCACGTAATCCGGGCGGAGGTCGCACTGCAGCGATCCGGGTTTAAGCAGCATGGTGGCCAGGCGTACGTCGCGGACGCCCTCTTGGCGCAGTCGCTGGGTGACGTATTGCATGGTCAAGCCCGTGTCGATGATGTCCTCCAGGAGGACAATCGGGCGCTCGGTGTCTTTGTTGCGTATGGGCAGCAGTTCGCGGACGATGCCGTCGGATTTGGTGCCGTGATACGACGAATAGGCGGCAAACGTCAGCTCAGACTGGGGCGAGAGTCGGCTCACCAATTCAGATACAAACATGAATGCGCCGTTGAGGATGCCCACATAGAGCGGGTCTCGACCCTCCATATCGCGGCGTATTTCTCCGGCCATACGATCAATGGCCGCCACAATTTCCCTCTCCGGGATATAAAGCTCGAAGGCTTTGCCTTTTAGCCGTAACTGTTTATTCATCACGTTATCCAGTTGTTAAGGCGGGCAAATATAGACGATAATTCGAGGGGCTTTTTGGATAGATAAGGCGTGAGTGCGACATGGAAGGCCTCTGTCGAGGCTGGGGGAAAGTGGAGCTTGACCAAACAGGCACCTGTTTACTCTCGCGCAGACTGCGTAGCCCCAAACAGGCACCTGTTTACCCTCGCGCAGATTGCGTAGCCTCAAACAGGCACCTGTTTAGCTTCGCGCAGACTGCGTAGCCTCAAACAGGCACCTGTTTGGCATTACACAAAATGCAGGGACCTAAACAGGCGCCTGTTTACCCTCGCGCAGACTGCGTAGCCCCAAACAGGCGCCTGTTTACCCTCACGCAGATTGCGTAGCCCCAAACAGGCGCCTGTTTGGCATTACACAAAATGCAGGGACCTAAACAGGCACCTGTTTACCCTCGCGCAGGCCTCTGCCGAGGCCGAGGAAGTCTATCCTGGTACCCGGCCAAACTTCCCAGCCCCGGCAGGGGCCCTGTTGCGCTTTGAGGATGGCATTATGGTGGCGCAAAAGGCACTCTCGGGGGAGCAGAGAGGGATTGCTGCGGGGCAGAGGCCCGATAAAGATTTCGGCCGGCTGTTTACTTTTGCGTCCGACAAAGGTTTTTTAGAGTAAATGAACGACATAAAAAACAGGATCGAGAGGCTGCGGGAGGCGCTGGATGAGCATAACCATGCCTACTATGTGCTTTCCGCGCCCATTATCTCCGATCATACGTATGACGAGATGATGCGCGAGCTGCAGCAGCTCGAGGTCGCACATCCGGAGTGGGCCGACCCCAATTCGCCTACGCAACGCGTCGGCAGCGACCTCACGGAGGGCTTCACGCAGGTGGAGCACCGATACCCGATGCTTTCGCTCGGCAACACGTATTCCGAAGACGAGGTGCGGGAGTTTTACGACCGCGTGGCGCGGACGCTCGGCGAGCCCTTCGAGGTGGTGGCCGAGCTGAAGTATGACGGCACATCGATCTCGCTCATTTACGAGCATGGGCAGCTGACCGAGGCCGTGACACGCGGCGATGGCGTCCGCGGCGACGATGTGACGGCCAATGTGCGCACCATTCGCTCCATCCCCCTCCGGCTGCGTGGCGAGGGGTGGCCCGAAAGGCTCGAAATGCGCGGCGAGGTGCTCCTGCCGTGGGCCGAGTTTGAGCGCCTCAATCGAGAGCGTGAGGCGCAGGAGGAGCCCCTCTTTGCCAATCCGCGTAACGCCGCCTCGGGCACGCTGAAGCTCCAGAACCCGCGCATTGTGGCTTTGCGACGCCTCGATGCATACCTATATTATATGTTGGGCGACAACCTGCCCACGGACAATCATTACGACAATTTGCAAGCGGCACGCCGGTGGGGATTCAAAACGTCCGACGCCATGCGTGTCTGCCACACGCCGGAGGAAATCATGGCTTACATCGAGCATTGGGACACCGAGCGCCACCGCCTGCCCGTGGCTACGGACGGCATCGTGCTCAAGGTAAACGCCCTTCGGCAGCAGCGTGCGCTGGGGGCTACGGCGAAGAGTCCGCGGTGGGCCATCGCGTATAAGTTCCAGGCCGAGCGGGCCGAGACGCGCCTCGTTTCGGTCGACTACCAGGTGGGCCGCACGGGCGTGGTGACGCCGGTGGCCAACCTCGAGCCGGTGCTGCTGGCCGGGACCACCATTCGTCGTGCCTCGCTGCATAACGCCGGCATCATGGAGGGGCTTGACCTGCATCTCGGCTGCCGCGTGTATGTGGAGAAGGGCGGCGAGATTATTCCGAAGATCGTCGGGGTGGATCGGTCGGAGCCGATGGATGGCGCACCGGTGGCGTTCATCAGCGAGTGTCCCGAGTGCGGTACGCCGTTGGTGCGCGTGGAGGGTGAGGCGGCGCATTACTGCCCGAATGAGTGGGGTTGCCCGCCGCAGGTGAAGGGGCGGATCGTGCACTTTGTCAGCCGTCGGGCCATGAACATCAACATCGGCCCCGAGACGGTCGAAGCGCTTTATGACGCAGGCCTCGTACGCGACGCCTCGGACCTGTACGACGTGACTCCGACCGACCTGATGCGCCTCGAGCGCTTCGCCGAGAAGAGTGCGAAGAACTATCGCGACAGTCTGGAGCTCTCGAAGCAAGTGTCTTACGCCCGAGTGCTGTTCGCCCTTGGGATACGCGGCGTGGGTGAGAGCGTGGCGGCCAAGTTGGCCTACGCACACCCCTCGATCGACGCGTTGGCGCAGGCCACGGTCGAGGCGCTGGTGGAGACGGACGAGATCGGCGAAAAGATCGCCCGCAGTGTGGTGGACTTCTTTGCCGACGAGCGGAACCGGACGATGGTCAGTCGGCTCAAGGCGCACGGCCTGCAAATGGCGCTGGACGAATCGGCCGAGGCCGGCAGTCGGTCGGACGAGCTGAAGGGGCTCACGTTCGTGATCAGTGGCACCTTCGCCCACCATTCGCGCGACGAGTACAAGACGATGATCGAGCGTCACGGCGGACGGAACGCATCGTCCATCTCCGGCAAGACGGACTATCTGCTGGCAGGCGAAAATATGGGCCCGGCCAAACTGGCTAAGGCCGAAAAACTGGGGGTGAAACTCCTCAACGAAGATGAATTCTTAAAACTGATAGGGGTATGATTATTACAACACACTTTTTGAACAAGAAGATCAAGTCGCTGGCCAAGAACGCCACGACACGTGAGCACTGCTATCGCTCGATGGACGATATCCGCTACGTCCTCATCATGTGTGAGGCCCGCGACTGGAAAGCCATCGAGCCGTGCATTGATACATTGAAGAAAAAGGGCAAGACGGTGCACGTCTGCGTCTACACCCGCAAGGACGAGGACACCCCGATCTGGGATTACGCCTTCCTGCCCGTCGAGGAGGGGAAGGACGTGGACATGTGGGGCTTCCCGGACAAGAACATGCGTACGCAGCTCAATAACCTCACGGTCGACTTACTGCTCGACCTGACGAGCGAGGAGGTGCCCGTCATGCGCTACCTGATGCTCCAACACCCATCGGCCTTTAAGGTCGGGGCCAAGCGCGAGCAGGGGCTGGATCTCTTCGACCTCTCCATCGTTATGAAAGACGATGTGCACGACATCCCCTTCCTCTTCCGCCACATTATGACCTACCTCGAGGCTATTCGATCGGCAAAATCAGCCGGATGAACTAAGGACTGAAAGACTGTAGAAGGCATGGCTCTGATTGATTTGAAAGGCATGGGGATCGCACTGGTGACACCGTTCAAGGCGGACGGCAGTGTGGATTATGAGGCGCTCGTGAAGCTGGTGGAATATCAGGTGCAGAATGGCACGGACTATCTCGTCGTGCTCGGCACCACGGCCGAGACGCCCACCCTGACCGAGACGGAAAAGGCGGAGATCAAGCGGCTGGTCGTGACGCAAGTGCGCCGACGCGTGCCCGTCGTCCTTGGCGTGGGTGGCAACTGCACACGCGCCGTTGTCGATACGCTCCGACAGGCCGACTTGCAGGATGTGGACGCCATCCTTTCCGTCGTCCCCTACTACAATAAGCCTTCGCAGGAAGGCATCTTCCGCCACTACGAAGCCATCGCTGAAGCCACCACACGCCCTGTGATCCTCTACAATGTCCCCGGACGCACGGGCACGAACATGACCGCCGAGACGACTCTGCGACTGGCCCGCACCTTTCGCAACATCGTCGCCGTCAAGGAGGCCTCGGGGAATATCAAACAGATGAACGACATCATCAAGAACAAACCGGCCGACTTTCAAGTCATCTCCGGTGACGACGGCATCACCTATCCCCTGATCGCGCTGGGTGCCGTGGGCGTCATCTCCGTCATCGGCAACGCCTTCCCTCGCGAATTCAGTCGCATGGTGCGTCTGGCTCTCGAAGGCGATTATGACAATGCGCGCGTCATTCATTCGCGTTTCATGGAGCTATTCGACCTGCTTTTCGTCGACGGTAACCCTGCCGGTGTCAAGAGTATGCTCAACATGATGGGCTTCATTGAGAATCGCTTACGACTGCCTCTTGTGCCTACGCGACTGACCACTTACGAGAAGATTCGAGAGATCCTGAACCGACTGCAAGACAAATAGCCGTCGGGGGATTTGCCCAGAACCATTATAGCCCCTATTTTCGGGCCGTTATTTCATTCAAGTATTGATTAATAAAAACAGAAACGAACCATGACAAGGACAATCACATTCAATGAGCTCCGGTCAATCAAGGACCGTCTGCCTGATGGTACCATTCATCGCATCGCTGAAGATCTCGGCGTAACGGTTGAGACTGTACGTAACTACTTCGGTGGTGAGAATTACAAAGACGGCAAGAGCTGCGGCCTGCACATCGAGCCGGGTCCTGATGGCGGCATCGTCATGATCGACGACACAGCCATTCTCGATCGCGCGCTGGACATCCTCGGGATGCAGAAAGTGTAGATCGCCGTACGATCCTGAGATGCTCACATACCCAAAGTGAGATCGGAATGACGACACGAAGATCCCGGGCAGCAATGCAAGTCAGCACGATGTCCGGGATCTTTTTTACCCCTTGCCCATCCCCCTTCCGAGCCTCGGAAATGGGCCCAACCTTCGGGAGAGGTCATTTCCCGAGTCAGGAAATGGGCCCAACCTTTGGGAGAGGTCACTTCCGAGCCTCGGAAATGGCTCCAACCTTCGGGAGAGGTCACTTCCGGGCCTCGGAAACGGGTCCCACCTTCGGGAGAGGTCACTTCCGAGCCTCGGAAATGGGTCCCACCTTCGGGAGAGGTCACTTCCGAGCCTCGGAAATGGGTCTCACCTTCGGGAGAGGTCACTTCCGAGCCTCGGAAACGGGCTCAACCTTCGGGAGAGGTCACTTCCGAGCCTCGGAAATGGGTCCAACCTTCGGGAGAGGCCATTTCCCGAGTCAGGAAATGGGTCCCACCTTCGGGAGAGGTCATTTCCGAGCCTCGGAAATGGGTCCAACCCTCGGGAGAGGCTATTTCCCGAGTCAAGAAATGGGTCCAACCTTCGGGAGAGGTCATTTCCCGAGTCAGGAAATGGGTCCAA
>ERZ773049.204-NODE-204-length-37366-cov-6.155691_pt1 | contig 37366 bp, 30 predicted proteins | sample MGYA00580633_ERZ773049 | MGnify/ENA primary metagenome ERZ773049 (study PRJEB29015, sample SAMEA2737991) | human oral metagenome | biome: human oral; feature: human-associated habitat; material: dental | place: China | collected 2066 ...
GTGCTCCCCGCGCATGCGGGGATGATCCCACGACCTCCCCCACCATGGAATGGAATGGACGGTGCTCCCCGCGCATGCGGGGATGATCCCACGACCTCCCCCACCATGGAATGGAATGGACGGTGCTCCCCGCGCATGCGGGGATGATCCGGAGAGATGGCATAGCGGGGCTGGGGTGTCGGGGTGCTCCCCGCGCATGCGGGGATGATCCCCTGGTTTTCGACAACAAGTTTGTCGGCAGACTGTGCTCCCCGCGCATGCGGGGATGATCCCGAAACCCGCATTCCCGACATGACAACGGTGATGTGCTCCCCGCGCATGCGGGGATGATCCCAGCTCTGTCTATGGGAACCTCGTCGAAGATGGGTGCTCCCCGCGCATGCGGGGATGATCCTCACGAAACGTCTATTAGCGATCATGGCGTGCGGTGCTCCCCGCGCATGCGGGGATGATCCTCCAGCCAGACCATGATCCGAGCCAGGTCGGCGGTGCTCCCCGCGCATGCGGGGATGATCCGAACGGCAAGGTTGACATCATCCCGAGGATCATGTGCTCCCCGCGCATGCGGGGATGATCCCTCAAAGCTGCATGGATGCTCGCTCTTCTTGGCGTGCTCCCCGCGCATGCGGGGATGATCCCCGGTGGGACAGTATTTACTATGTTGACCCCATGTGCTCCCCGCGCATGCGGGGATGATCCCACGCCACCAGGACCATCAGGCTCAGCGAAAGGGTGCTCCCCGCGCATGCGGGGATGATCCCTCGATCCGCGAGGGCGAGGTCCGCGTCGACGAGTGCTCCCCGCGCATGCGGGGATGATCCGCCTTGCTCGGCGTCGACGCTGAGCTGGAGGACGTGCTCCCCGCGCATGCGGGGATGATCCCATCAGCAAATTCAACCAAATGGGCTAGTTGCCGTGCTCCCCGCGCATGCGGGGATGATCCCGCCTCGGTGGCTGCCTGCCGGGTGTCCTGATCGTGCTCCCCGCGCATGCGGGGATGATCCGGAATTCTTGGATACGCGCGAGGCCCGGCTGAGGTGCTCCCCGCGCATGCGGGGATGATCCCGTGTTTCGTTTGTTGAAATTGTCTGTTTTTGTCGGGGACAGTCGATAGACTTCCTTTTAAGGAGGGATGTCTTATGGATATGAGACAACGGTTTAAGGCGAGCGTGGCTGCGATGCTGGCTGGCCTTCGGTGGATTGTCCGGATGCTTGGCCGGGGACTGCGGGCGTATGGGCGTCTGTTGTGGAAGATGGTCAAGCTTGCCGTTGTGGTGGCGCTTGCCATGGCGACGTTTGGGCTGATTAGCCAGTTGTCGATCGGGAATGTCATCGGTGACGGTCGACGGCTTTAAATGGCCGGCATAATTTCGCTCCTGGTGCTCCCCGCGTATGCGGGGATGATCCCCCGACTATGTTGACCTTGTGCGCGCCCTGCGCGTACTCCCCACGTGCGGGGACAACCCGTGCAATCCGGTTCCGCGGGTGCATGAGGAACGGAATCACCACCCGCTTGCATCTAGGATCAGAGGCTTCCCTCTAGCAATTCAACATCTTTCTCATTTATGCCCAGCGTCACTTCCCCACTTCCAACAAACCTTCCCGCGGCATTCCTTCTTCTGGCCACCGCATTCCGATCACTCCTCCGTTTCGGGCTGCCCGAGGTTCTCAATTTCCGGCTGCTCGGGGTTCTTACGCGGCCTCCCTCGTCCTCGCATCGGCTTCGGGTGAGGATCCCTTCCCGCCTCGACAAGGGCTCTACGCAGAATGATTTCAATCTGCGCATTGATCGAACGCAAATCATCGGCAGCCCACTTAGCTATCGCCTCGTGGACTGCCGGGTCCAGCCTCAGCAGGACCTGTTTACGCCTGCCGCTCTCAGACATTCGCGTTTATGCGTACAGAGAGCCGGTGTTGACGACCGGCTGAGTTCGCTGATCTGAACACAGAACCACCAACAGGTTCGAAACCATCTGCGCCCTGCGCTCGTCGTCCATGGCGACTATCTCTCCGTCCTCCAAACGCCTAAGCGCTTGGTCGACCATCGTGACCGCACCCTCAACGATCTGCTCGCGTGCAGCAATGACGGCGCCAGCCTGCTGACGCTGGAGCATCGCCTGTGCGATCTCTGGCGCATAAGCCAAGGAAGAGATACGAACTTCGATGATCTCGAGCCCCGCGAGCGCAACGCGTGCGGCAACTTCTTTGGCAAGTTCGGAGGCAACGAGATCGGTTCCTCCTCGCAGCGAGGTTTCTCCGGGGCCGGGTTCATCATACGGGTGGGTAGTGGCGACATGGCGCAGTGCGGACTCCGCCTGAGCCTCGATAAACTCTTCGTAATCCTCGACGGCGAAGAGTGCCCGAGCAGTATCGGCAACTTGCCACACGACGATGGCAGCGATGTTTACGGGATTGCCATCGAGGTCGTTGACTTTCAGCTCGTGGGTTTCGAAGTTGTGAACCTTTACTGAAACGACATTCCCGTTGGTCAACGGGGGAACTAGCACGAGCCCCGTACGGCGAACCGTTCCGATGTACCTACCGAAGAACTGCCGTACGCTCGTCTCCCCCGGTGCGACAATCGTGAACGATGACAAAAGCAGGAATAGCACGAGGAATACTCCGATGGTTCCGATCGCCATTTCAGCTTTTGCGAGCCCGCCCCCTTCGTCTGAGGACATGACCCCTAAGACGATTAAACCGACGAAAGCGAGCAAAAATACAAGCAGAGCAACGACTCCGAGGAACGCGGCACCCGAGCCGGCAGTCCAGGCCGGCTTCTCGGAAATATCAACCCGTGTGCGGACCTCGTCCGGGTCGATTATCGGATCCGTGGACTCCGGCATATCGTCCACGTCGTCTTCGTAATACTCGGTGGTGGACATTTTCTTCTCCTACTCTTTTTATGATCCCCGACGTCGGCACCCATAGGGGGTGCCTTCTTGGCGTGAACATCGGCGATCTAGACGATATCAATATGATATCTATTTTTGGGACAAAAGCAAGAGTGCAAAATTTCGGAGAGGCGAGAAAGCGATATTTACAAGACAAAAGCGCGAGATTCGGAAAGGCGAGGACGTGCGCACCAAAGGGGCAGGGCGAGGACGTGCGCACTAAAGGGAAAAGCGAGGACGTGCGCCTCGTAGGGCAAAACACCGCATTTTGAAAAGTAGGCGTATGAGAATCAAAGCAGGCACATAAGAATCAAAAAAGGTGTAGGAGAATCAGGGTGTGGCCATCGGCAGTATGAAGGCTGTGCGAACAATGGGAAAGCGAAACATGCCCAGCCCCGCCCCTTCCGTCGCCAGGCATCCCGTGAAAGAATGTCCACACAAGGTCGAAAGTCGTTTTCACGGCTTTCGGCACTGTCGGCGAAACCTCTGTTTCGTCGTCACACGCAGGGTAAGCACTGGGCAACATAGCCGGTTCGGCGTCTACCACGGGGCACGTCGGCACAGTTATGGGAAAGTAGCACAAACATGACTAGCACATTCGGGACATCTACGCCGTCGCCAGCGGCGGCATCGCTCGCCAACGCCTTTTTGGCGCCCACTTATGACCGTTCGTCCATAACAACCGGAATCGTCCATTTCGGGTTGGGAAACTTTCACCGAGCCCACCAGGCCATGTATTTAGACCGCCTCATGAGCGAGGGCAAGGCTCTCGATTGGGGGATTTGCGGAGTGGGCATCATGCCCTCTGACCAGCGGATGCGCGACGTCATGCAAAGCCAGGACGGGCTTTACACCTTGGTCCTCAAACACCCCGATGGGACACTCGAACCAAACGTCATCGGTTCCATCCACGAATACCTTTACGCGCCAGACGATCCAGAAAAGGTCCTCGAGAAGATGACCGACGCCTCCACCCGGATCGTCTCCCTTACGGTAACTGAGGGCGGATACAATATCGACGACGCCACGGGCGAATTCGACACCGAGAATCCCGCCGCAAAGCACGACGCCGAACATCCCGAGGAACCGACCACGACCTTCGGTTTCATCGTCGAAGCGCTGCGACGCCGCCGCGATGAAGGCATCCCGCCTTTCACCGTCATGTCCTGCGACAATCTTCCCGGCAACGGATCGATCGCCAAAACTGCCGTTCTCGCCCAGGCTAAACTCACCGACCCGGAACTCGAAGCGTGGATCCGCACAAACGTCGCATTCCCCAACGGAATGGTCGATCGTATAACCCCGGTCACAACACCCGAGGACGTCGAGATGGTCCGCGAGCGTTACGGCATCGAGGACGCCTGGCCCGTCACGGCCGAGCCCTTCGCCCAATGGGTCCTAGAAGACAAGTTCACGCTCGGTCGGCCACCTTTCGAAGATGCCGGTGTTCAGCTCGTTGACGACGTCGTCCCGTACGAACTGATGAAATTGCGGCTCCTCAACGCTTCCCACCAGTCGCTTGCCCATTGGGGGCGTCTGCTGGGACTCGAATATGCACACGAGGCCGCAGCCGATCCCGACATCGCTGCATTCACGCGCGCCTACCTGGAAAAGGAGGCGCTCGCCACGCTACTGCCCGTCCCGGGAATCGACCTTCCGCAGTACGTCAACACGCTTTTTGAGCGTTTCACCAATGCGTCGATAGCCGACACCCTTGCGAGGCTCGCTCAGGATGCCTCAGATCGAATGCCGAAATTCGTTCTTCCCACAATCCGGGACAACCTCAAGGAGAACCGCTCCATTGAATTCGGCGCCGCGATGTGTGCTGCGTGGGCGCTGGGAATGGAGGGGAAAGCAGAGGACGGATCGGACATCGTCGTCGATGATCAGCAGGGCGATCGCCTTGTGGCCTTGGCTGCTCGCGAGCGCGACGGCGAAACTACGGCGGTGATCTCGGACGAAGCAGTTTTCGGTGAGATCGGCTCGGATCCGAGGTTCGTCGCTGCCTTCACCGAGGCACTCGAGGCACTACGAACCAACGGCGCTCGCTCTGTAATGAAGCGCCTCGTTGAAGAGAAGTGAGAAATGCGGTCGCGTCAAAGCTGACAGTGTCAAAGTTAGCGGTGCCAAAGATGGCAGTGCCCGCTTTGACGCGATCCAATTCATGCTGACAGCGTCAGTACTGCGAAACAATCGGTGGTTAAAAGAGCTCGCTCGATGCCCAAGGTCTCGTTCGGTGCCCGAGTGCTCCCCTCAAGAATTCCCAGCGTTCGAGGGGCCGATCGGCGGGCAAAACAGTCAAAGATGCTCTCAGGGCAGGCGTTCGCTCATGTCCCGAAAACACCCTGCATTTAGCATTTACGGAACACGTTCGGCATTAACGGAATGCATTCGCGACTTCGGGGCATACCCTTATTTCGACACAAACCCGCACTTTCGATGCCGTGATGGGTTGTTTTTGGATTCCCGAGGATTCACCTGGATCGGCCTCGCGCTAGACTTGGGGCGTTATGGCTACAGGAACAGCATTGATCTTCGAAGGCGGCGGGATGCGCGGCACATACACGGCCGCGCTGGTAGCGACGATGATTGAGTCTCAATTCGATGTCCCCTGGGTTGGCGGCATTTCAGCGGGAGCCACCCACACGGCGAACTTTCTTGCCCACGACGCTTGGCGGGCACGCGCATGCTTCGTCGAGCTGGCAAAAGATCCCAAGCTCGGCGGCCCGATCAGTTTCATCAAAGGCAAGGGGTACTTCAACTCCGACTATATTTATCATCAAAAAACGGCTCCCGGCGACCTCCTCCCCTACGATTGGGAGGCCTACCTGGCCAATGACACAACGTTCAAAATTGGTTCCTTCGACTGCTCGACGGGTCAAACCGTGTACTGGGGACGCGAGGACATTGCGGATAACGCCGATTTCATCGCGAGATGTCAGGCTTCGTCCTCAATGCCGATCATTATGCCGATGGTCGAACTCGACGGAACGGCCTACCTTGACGGGGCTATCGGAGATACGGGCGGCTTCGCTCTCGATGCCGCCCGCGCGGACGGGTACAAACGCTTCATCGTGGTTATGACGCGACCTCGCGGCTATCGCAAGGGGCCAATGAGAGTTCCTGTGGCCGTCTACCAAAAGATTTTCAAAAAGTATCCGGCCGTCGTTGAGGCGATCACGAAGCGGCCCGAACGCTACAACGCAACTCTTGATGAGCTCGAACAGCTCGAATCACAGGGAAAAGCCTACCTCTACTATCCCGATACGATGCCGGTATCCAACGGCGAACGCAATGCCGTCCGCATTCAAGCCGCATATGAGGAGGGACTGCAGCAGGCTAGAAGGGACCTTCCCGCAATCCAAGAGTTTCTCGAAGGCTGACCGCCCCGTCGGGAGCGATAAACAGCTTCATCCCTAACGCTCTCGCGATACCGAACTTACGGTTCGCTGGGATCAGGAGTCTGGTTCGCCCGGCCAAGGAGCCAAAGGGCGGCAAACGGATGTCCGAGAATCCGCCGACATACGGGAGACGGCCAGAGCAGGAAACGGCCGGAGAGGGTCGGTCAGATGCCCGATCGATCTCCCGGGTGCGACGGCGGATTGCTCTCGCCTTCCCAACTTCTGCCCTGCCGACGCACTTGGTCGCTCACCCGCTGGCGGTTCGCCTGAATCCCACCGCCGCCCGTCCACCGGTAGCTCGGCGGTGCGATGGCACTGTCGCTCATTAGCCGATGCCCCGTCCCCATCGGATCGGCACCCGCGGTAAGACGGCCTTCGCCGTCGGAATTGCCGCTAACCTGGCGAGTCACATCGTCATTGGCATGATGCTGAACGCCGTCAGCCGAATCGACGCCAATCAGTCGGCTGTTCTGACGCCGGGCATTGACATCACGGCTCTCGTTTGGGGTATCCCGCCCCCTATACATGAGCTCCCGGGATGCACCCGAGGCCTTTGGCCCCTCGTCCACAGTTTCCCGAGGCGTATCCGGGGCATTTTGCTGCCTATCGGCCGAATCCGCGACCACACCCGCCTCTTTCCGGGGCATGTCCGCGGCCTTCGAGCCTTTGTTCTTGAAATCCCGATCTTTCAAGCGGATCGCCTTCGGATCGCTCCAATCGCTCAAGCCGAGGCTGCCGCCGGCGTCGTCGACCGCGTCTTGGGTCGCGCCCTCCTCGAACGGACGCATCTTGCCCACGCCGTTCCCGTAGACAAGGCACGCGCAAATCACAACGATCGCTATCTCGACGATGGCAATAAACGCAGCGGGGCGAAGCAGCGCGAGGAGAACGCCAATCCCCAACATCGTGAGGCAGGCGAAATTCAGCCCCTCGGGGCGCACCTTCTTTTTTATGAAGAGAAGCCACAACGCGATCAGGCACAGAGCGGGCCCCCATCCCAAAAGCAATCCCACAAGGGCCGGGATCCTCTCGCGCGGAGCCTCAACTACCGCCTGCATTCCCACGGTGAAGATGACAAGGCCCGCGACCAACAGCTGCTGCCCCTCGGTTATAAGCACGCCTAGCCGTGCGTCGTTTGAGGGGGAAGGCCTCACAGAGTCGGCAGAAACCGGACCGGAAAACAGCGGGGAATCACCGGAGATCAACCCGTCTATAATCGCCGTACGCCAAAAGAAGATATACCAAAGGCCCACGATCACGGTGAGAGAAAGCAGACCGGCCAGCAGACTCACCGAGTGAGCAATGTGAAGCTTCATCGAATTTCCGACGGCGAGAAAACTGGCCGCCAGGCAAATGATGAAGAAAAGGCGGCAGCGTCGTACCTGATGGGCGAAATCAAAGGGGAGGCGGGAAAGACCCGGCCGTCCGAATCTCGGCAATGGATGCCACGTGAGCCTTCCCGCCAGATCGACGAGGGCGGCGACAAGCCACAGCCATAGTCTCTGATCTTTGTCCGCAGCGCACCCCGCGATCCAGAAAAGCGAAGAAAAACAGAACCAGATCGCCACCGCGGTGCGGTGCCTGCGAAGCTCCTCGTAGACATCAACCCTCCTGGCAACAAAAGTTCTGGAGAACTGAATGGCTAGCATCGAAATGACAAACATCCATCCAGAATCTCCAAAAGCCTGGCTGATCGCGACATTCATCACGAGACTCGCAAGCAAGAGGGCAACTACTATTGGGTAGGTTTTACGTGACCGAACGAGCACGGTGGTCGAATCATAGACGGTGAAAGACCACACACAAAAAACCGCCAGCAGGAGAACAACCGTCTCGAGAGCGCCCCGCCAGGTCAGGTTATTCGACAGATACCCAGACAATTGCGGCAAAGCGAAGACGAAGACGAGATCGAAAAGCAGCTCGAGTGTGGTGAGCTCCTGTGCTCTGCCAGGGTCGACGTCGAGACGCCTTCCCGTTCCCGCAATCGACTCCGACACGGTTATCCCTTTCCTCATGTACGCTAAGGATGCGAGCGTGCCCGCCCCGTCGATGCTACACGTTTAAACAGGACGGACGCGACGTCGTCCGCGACCCCCACAGGCACGTCACATTGTCTTCCGGCCGTCGCCGGTGATCGGTATGGCGGGGCCCAAGAACCTGGGTTCGGGCTCGTAGATGCTCTTCCCAAAGTCTTTGATGCGAGCGCCCCATTCGCGCACATCGCGTTTGAACTGGCCAGAGTAGTTGTTTCCATTTGCCGCGACGCCCCAAACCTCAAGCCCTAGGGCATCGCCTGTATATATCGCCCGCGCCAGGTGATAACGCTGGGAGACGACGATCATTCGCTTGACCTTGAATACGTCGCGGGCGCGGTACATGGACTCGTACGTCGAAAAGCCAGCGTGGTCTTCGAAAATGTCCTCAGGCGGAACACCTCTGTCCTGCAACCACTCGCGCATGACCTTAACTTCGTTGTAGTAAACCGAGGCATTGTCCCCGGAGACGAGGATCTTCGGGGCAGCCTTCGAGCGATAGAGCTCCAGTCCGCGCTCTAGCCTTTTGAGAAGCATCGGGCTGGGCTTGCGATTGGCCCGCACGGAGGCACCCAAGATGAGAATGCAATCGGCTTTGGCCTCCGAGGGGACGGATTGGACGGTCACCACCGAATCGTCCGTCGACATCGTGATATACATGTTGAGCCCAACGAAGATGAGGGCTCCCGCGACGACAACGGCCGTGCACGCCTGAACGAGTCTCTTCACTAAGCCCTTCTTTCGTCGCTTGCCCGTCGTCGTGTCGCCAGGATCGGTCGAGCCTCCTAGTATATCGGCGGAGCCCGAGCGCTTGGGACCTCTTTCATCAAGAGATCCGAACAAAGGGCTCCCCCGAGATTCGAAGGTGGTACTCGCCCGGAAATCGAACGCGCGATCCGAACCAGGTCCGGGCGCAGACGCTAACGCAGACCCAGATGAGGACGCGGAGACAGGTTCAAGCACAGAGGTGGAAGCGGGCTCGGGCGCTTCGTTTCCGCGCAAACTGGTTATCTGGCTCGCATTCAATGCAAGGGTGTCAGTTTGCGCCTCGGGGGCAGCGCTTCGCGTTTCAAAGACATCTGTTTGCGCCTCGACATTCTGCCGATTGCCAGAGGTTTGCCGGAAATCGAAGGACGCTCCGTCACCGCCAAGATGCAACTCGCCGCCAGCTCTTGTTTCTCGGCTAAATTGCCGATTGCCGCTGAACTTCTCCCGTTGACTACCACCAGCTTTCCGGCCTTGCCGACTGCCGTCTCGTCTGGCGATGGAGGGTTGCCCGCCGTCCACAAGAAAGGATTCGCCGGTGTCCCCGGACACGACACCGGCTTGTAGTCTCTCAGTTTCCGGTGACGCCTTCGGCCTGTCCGACGTCGCCCGAGTCGAAGTGAAGCCATAAGAATGCCTGCCCCTGGAAGCGGACAAACTCATACTTTCTTCGCGACCGAGGTCATTCTCGGAAGCCTCGTGCGACGGATCGAACGCACTTCCATCAGCAGTGCGGGACGGTCTCGCCTTCCCCATGGAGTCGTCCATTTCGCCTCCCCCAGTCGATTCGTCTGGCTCCTATTCAAACACACAAGCCAGGAAGCCGCCTCTTCGACGATCTTCGTCACACGCTGAAATGCCGGCAGCGGTTCGTCGTAAGGCTGCGCAAAAACGGATGCACCAGAGTGCCGCCAGCGTATGCGGCACCAGCTTTATTTACACCACAATCAAGTCGGATTCAACGGAGCAGCTTCGGCAACGATGACCTCACAAACGGTGGATTCGCATCCAGCCTGGCGAAACCGCCCGAACGAACCTGGCCGAACTTTTTGGTGCCGTTGAACCTCAAGCCGAGGTCATCCTCAGGTATGTGAAAGGCTGTGGCGACGAGGTCGTATGCGGGCGAAAGCGTGGGGCGCTGACCGTCCGGATAGATCAAGGACCAGTTTTTTAGGTGGGCGTCACCGTTACCGATTGCGAGATTGAACGCGATGCGCCTCGCCCATTGCCGAAGCACTTCCAGATCGTAATCTCGATGGCACAGCGTGCCAACGGTCTCAAAGTTACCCTGGTACTTTTCCGAGCTCCCAGACGGCATCGAACTTGGGCAAAATCCTCAATGTGAATGCGCCCACCTGAACCGTCCCTATCGAATCGCCGGACGACGTAGGCGACATCCTCGCTCGACTTCCACAAATGACCCAACGAGGCATCAATTTCATCGCGATCAACCTACGTCATCGTCGTTCCCGACGGCGGTATTCCTCACGACAACAGCTCCGAGCAGGTCACTGCGGGCTCGCAAAAGAAACTCGATATTCCGTTCAAACCATAACCCCAAAGTTGGGGCGGTCCGCGCTTTCCCAATGGCTAGATAGAAGCCCCATTAAACGGGAATCCCCGGTTAGCTGGAAACCCGTTCGGACGCCAGAATGCGCCTTGCCTCCTCCACCAGCGGCGTGATGGCCTCGCGGTCCGTATGGTCGTACCCTTCGATGATGCCGTTGGCCACGGCCTCAGCCCACTCGCCACGATGGCGATGCTTCTGGACCCGCTTGGAGAAAATCTTGAGAAGCGTCTTTTCCCGCCAATTCAGGCCTTCGTAGGCGATACCGCCCTCGAAGTAGAAGAAGGGGAATGTGCCGCGTGCAAGCTCCTCCTTCGTCAGGGTCGCCGCAGGCGAACGCCAATTACGCTCGGGATGCACGGGCGTGCCACCGGTTGCAAAAACGATGACACGGCCCGTCCCATACAGCCCGTCATTCTTGAGCTTTCGCCTGAAATCGTTGAATCCTCGGACGGCGCTCATACGCACGCCCGCCCCGTAGATCACCACATCGTATCCCGCGAGATTCTTGCTTTTCGCCTCTTGCCAAGGCAAAAGCTCCGCGCCGAGTTCTTCCGCGATCCATTCCGCGTAAGTTCGGCTGAATCCCGTGACGGTGTTGTATATAACAGCAGTGCTCATTGTTCTCCCCGTTGTTCGATTCGTGGATGACAACGCCTCCCACCTCCACTCTAGACTCCATGAGCTCATCTTGCTTGGAACGTCGCAAAGATCGAGCACAGATTTCATTGAAAAATCGCGGTATTTACGTCAGCTCGAAACATTAAAGAAGAAAAGTGTCGCAAAAAAGGGGCGAGAGGCGGTTGATATTCCCGCCCCTCGCCCGGGCCGTATTCAGTCAGCTCACCTTGGGCTAAGTTGCCTTGAGCGTTTCTTCCTTAGCCGCAACAAGCAGGCCACGTTCCGCGCCCGCCTCAGCTAAACCGCTTTCAGCGGGCCGCTTCACCGTCGGTGTAATCCTTGTCAAGATTCGCGGTGTTCCACGAGAAGAGCTTGCGGATCTCCTGCCCGGTCTTCTCGATGGGATGGGCCATTCCCTTGGCACGCAACTCAAGGAACTCGGGGGCGCCGGCGTCTTGATCGTCGATGAAACGCTTGGCGAAGGAACCATTTTGAATGTCGGCCAAAACTTCCTTCATATGCTCCTTGACGTCGGGGCGGATCACCCGCGGGCCGGAGACGTAATCACCGTATTCGGCGGTGTCCGAGCACGACCAGCGCTGCTTCGTCAAACCACCCTCGTTGATGAGATCCACGATGAGCTTCATCTCGTGACACACTTCAAAATAGGCCATCTCAGGCTGATATCCCGCCTCGACGAGCGTTTCGAAGCCGTACTGGATGAGCTGGGATACACCGCCGCACAGAACCGACTGCTCACCGAACAAATCGGTTTCCGTCTCCTCGCGGAAAGTCGTCTTGATGACGCCGGCGCGGGCGGCGCCAATGGCCGCGGCATAGGACAGAGCGAGCTCGAAAGCCTTACCGGAGGCGTCCTGCTCGACGCACACGAGCGAGGGCACGCCGCGCCCCTCCTCGAAAAGACGGCGAACGGTGTGGCCGGGACCCTTGGGGGCGACCATGCAGACGTCGTGGGTCGGACCGGGCTTGATGTAGCCGTAATGAATATTGAAACCGTGGGCGAAGAACACGGCGGCGTCCTGCTTGAGATTCGGCTCGATGTCATTGGCCCAAATCGACCTCTGGGACTGGTCGGGAGCCAGGATCATGACGACGTCGGCCTGCGCGACAGCATCGCCGACGGGAGCGACCTCTAGGCCCTGCTCCTCAGCCTTAGCAATCGACTTCGAACCCTCGCGGAGCCCGACAACCACCTCAACGCCCGAATCGCGCAAGTTCAACGCGTGGGCGTGACCTTGCGAGCCATAGCCGATGATGGCCACCTTCTTGGACTGGATAAGCGACAGGTCCGCATCGTCATCGTGGAAGATTTCAGCCACGTTTACTCTCCTTGATCGGTAATGAGCGACAGTTCGAAACTAGAGCCGGCCGCGCTCGCTCACACGCATCCGGCATTTCTGCGGCTCGGGCGATCGAATCGAAAATCGCGCCGTCGCCGTCAATTATCCTCAGCGTCAGTTCAATTCGGCAGCCACTCGCTCTGAGAGCGAACGCGCTCCGCGGGTGATGGCCACCGCGCCAGATTGAACTATTTCGCGTATGCCATAAGGTTCGAGCGCCGTGAGGAAAGCCTCGACCTTCGAATCAGACCCGGTCGCCTCGATCGTGACCGCATCGGGAACGACGTCCACCACGTGAGCTCGGAACAGATCGACGATTTGAAGCACGTTGGCGCGCGAAGAATCGTTGGCTGAAACCTTGACGAGCAAAAGTTGGCGTTCGACCGCCGCGGCTGGATCCAGCTCAACGATCTTCAGAACGTTGATGAGCTTGTTCAACTGCTTGGTCACCTGCTCGATGGGAAGCTCAGCGGCGTCAACCACGACGGTCATTCGCGAGATGCGCGGATCCTCCGTCTCGCCGACGGCGAGAGAGTGGATGTTGAAGGCGCGCCGGGCGAAGAGCGCCGCAACCCGCGTGAGCACGCCAGGTTTGTTCTCAACTAGAACGGACAACGTGTGACGGGTACTCATATTTCTCCTCCTCAGGCGGCGTTCGGGTCCGTAACCGGGCGGAACGAACGGGCGTAGATGATGTCGTCATTGGAAACGCCCGCGGGCACCATCGGCCACACCTCGGCGTCGGGGGATGTGATGAACTCCAAGAGAACGGGGCGGTCCTCGATCTCCATGGCCTTGGCAAAAGCCGCGTCGACGTCGTCGCCCTCGCTTACGCTCCACGCCGCGCAATCGTAGGCATCTGCCAGCTTGACGAAATCCGGCACCCGCACCGTGCCGTGGCCGGTGTTGAGGTCAGTGTGCGAATACCTTTCGCCGTAGAACAGTGTCTGCCACTGCCGGACCATGCCGAGCGACGAATTGTTGATGATGCACACCTTAATATTGATGCCCTCGATGCGGCAGGTGGCCAACTCTTGATTGGTCATCTGGAAGGAGCCGTCTCCGTCGATCACCCACACTGTCTTGTTCGGGCAGCCAACTTTCGCCCCCATGGCGGCGGGAACGCCAAATCCCATGGTTCCTGCCCCGGAGGACGTGATGAACTGCCGCGGGTGCTCATGCCGCAGGAACTGGTTCGCCCACATTTGATGCTGACCAACGCCCGTGACATAGATGACGTCCTCGGAGCCCACCACGCGCGCCAGTCGGGAGATGATGTCTTGGGGTTCGAGCAGCCCGTCGTCAACTTCTTCCCAGCCGGGCGGAAACTTCTCGCGAAGTTCCTCCAGCTGCTTCCACCATGCTCGCAGTTCCGGTTTGCCGTAATGCTCCTGCGCCGCTCGCAGTTCCGAAACGAGCTCTTGAACCGTCTCCTTCAAATCGCCGACGATCGGAACGTCTGCGAAACGATTCTTCGAGATCTCGGCCGGGTCGATATCGACGTGGACGATCTTGGCCGAGGGAGCGAAACCCTCGATCATGCCTGTCACACGGTCGTCGAAGCGCGCACCGAGGGCCACGATGAGGTCAGATTCTTGAAGTGCGGCGACGGCGGGAACCGAACCGTGCATTCCGGGCATTCCCAGGTGATTCGGATGCGAATCGGGAACCGCCCCGCGCCCCGTCAGCGTCGTAACCACCGGGATGTTGCCGAGCTCGGAAAGTTCAGCGACGGCCTGTGAAGCGCCCGAACGAATCGCGCCACCTCCGACGTACAAAACGGGACGCGACGCCGTGGACATGAGACGGGCGGCTTCGCGAACCTGGCGAGCATTGGGTTTGAGCACCGGATGATATCCGGGCAAATCCATCTCGGGAGGCCAAACGAAGTCCGCTTCTTCGACTTGCGCCGACTTCGTGATGTCGACGAGCACCGGCCCAGGCCGCCCCGTCGATGCCAAATGGAAAGCCTCCGCGATACGCGCCGGGATCTCCTCCGCGCTAGTGACGAGGAACGAGTGTTTGGTCACCGGCATCGTGATGCCCACAATGTCGGCTTCCTGGAAAGCATCCGAACCGATGGCGTTGGCGCCCACCTGGCCTGTGATGGCCACGATCGGCACCGAATCCATATGCGCGTCCAAAAGCGCCGTCACGAGGTTCGTGGCACCCGGCCCCGACGTGGCGATGCACACACCGACCTTGCCGGTGGCCAAAGCATAGCCTTCGGCGGCGTGGCCCGCGCCCTGCTCGTGGCGTATGAGAATGTGGCGGAGCTTATCCGATTGATAGATGGGATCGTAAGTGGGGAGGATCGCCCCGCCGGGCATGCCGAATACGACGTCGACGCCGAGTTCTTCAAGCGAGCGAACGATCGAACGGGCTCCCGTCGACTTCTCCCGAATGGAAGCTTGCGCCTTTTCGGCATGGCTGGCGGCCGCATCGGCCGGCGTCAGCTGTTTGGCCATGGGCTCCTCCTTTTTGAGCGTCTCATTGCATCGTTTTCAGTTGTCCGGCGAGGCCGCCGGGGTGTCCATGCGGCGCAAACCGCGCCACGGCATGAAAAAAGCCCCTCCTACGAGGGGCGCGCAGCACGAAACTAGCAAGCGTTGGCCACGCGCCCGTTTCGTACCGAAAGGATCTTCATGAGCAAGAGATTAACCCGTTGACCTCCTCCGGACCAAGCCGCCACGCTTATATCTCATATTTTGGATGACAATATCAGAATATGAAACGCTCCATAATGCACAGTAAAATACAAAGGGTGACTGAAAAACACTCGCCCGAGTCCCTTGCCGTCCACACCCGTTTGGCCCATCAAACGCACGTCGTTCTCAGGCTCGGGCAGTATATGCTCGCCTCCGGGGCATCTGCTTTTCGCGTGCAGGACGGAATGGCCCGCCTGGCTCGCGCCGTCGGCATCGAGAGACTGCACGTGCAAATGACCTACACGACGATCACGGCAACCGCATGGGCCAACGGGACGTTCCGAACGGAGGTCGTCGAACAGCGGAACCTCGGGGTGAATGCTGACCGAATCGACCGCTTCAACGCCTATGTCCAGTCACTGCCGGACGTGCTCCTGGTCGAAGACGCCATCAGGGACATAGAGAGCATCCACAAGCGTCCCGTCCTCTACTCGATTCCCGTCTCTGCAACAGCTTCCGGTTTGGCGTGCGCGGGCTTCGCTTTCCTCAACAAGGGCGGACTCATCGAATGCCTCGCCGTCATGGTCGCCGCGCTTATCGGCCAAGCCGTGCGCAGACTGTTGATCAAAAGGCACGTCAACCATTTCATGACGTGGATGGTATGCGGGTTTGTCGCTTCTGGGCTCTACATGGCCGTCGTAGGCACCCTTCAAAGCACGAATGTCATCGACGCCACCCATCAAGCGGGCATGGTTTCCGCCGTTCTCTTCCTCGTCCCCGGATTCCCTCTCGTCACATCGATACTCGACCTCATACGGCAGGATTTTATTGCGGGCATCTCACGCGGAATCTACGTCGTCATGCTTCTGATCGCCACAGCGGCATCCGTGTGGGCGGTATCGAGCATCTTCCATTGGTCGATTTCCACGACGCAGCCCGGGTATCATCTCGATCCTCTCCCCTTGACCGCCGGGCGTGCACTAGCAACCTTCATCGCGGCATACGGTTTCGCCATGCTCTTCAATGCCCCCGCCCAGGCCTGTCTCTTGGCGGGGCTCAACGGAACGATTATCAACGTCGCTAGGCTCCTGGGCCAGGATCACAATCTCAATCCCGTAGCCGCTGTGGGCATGGCCGCCTTCTTCTCCGGCATCATCGCCCATGTCTTTTCCAGGTATTCTCGCCATTCACGTGTGACATTGTCCGTTCCTGCCGTCGTCGTCATGATTCCGGGCGTCCCGCTGTACCGCGCGATGACGGCCATGAGCGCGGGGCAAGGCGTCCTACCGGCTCTCGAATCGACGGTGACGTTGCTCTTGACGACGACGGCGATCGGCGTGGGCCTGGCGCTAGCGCGTGTGGTCACCGACAAGCATTGGCGAATGGAACAGCCGCCGGAAGTGCCCACCCTCGGAGACTCGACCGCAACGATCCCCGAGCCGTTCAGGCATTCATGAGTACCCTCGGTTTCCCTTTTCCACATTTCCGAGCCTGCTGAGCACTTCCAAACACCCCACACTCCCCAAATCAACCTCTTAGGACCGTGCTCGACAAGTCCGGAGTCCTAGCAAACCTTCACGTCTTGCAAATCTGAATCTTCGCAGGTTTCTCAAGCCACAAGCTTCGGAGGAAGCATTTCTGAGGCTGCGTTTGCAAAATGCGACAGCCCTTCAGGGTGCTCAGAATGCAGCTTTCGAAACTGCGTCGCGTTCCAGGGCTACAGGCTTCCAAGTATGTGAGCGAGGAGAATTTTCACGATCATGGCCACGGGATAGACGAGAGCGTATCCAAGCGCCACGCGTGGATCGGTACCGGTGCGCCCGTTGGCGAAGGCCAAGACGGCAGGCTGGGTTTGGGCCCCGCCTAACAAGCCTGAAAGCTTCGTCCCGCCCATCTTGAACACGCCCCGCATAATGGCGTATAGGCTGACCGCCACGAGCACGGTAGTCATGAATCCGAGGATCAGGATTTTCCACCAATGCCCTCCGGAGAAAGCACTGAGGATTTGCGTGCCGGCGTTGCTACCTGCCCGCGCGAGGAACATCAACAGCCCCAATTCCGCCAAAACCGCATTCGACGTGCTCGGCAACGCCGTAATGAATGGGCCTATTCTTCCAACTTTGCCCATGATCAAACCGACGATGAGGATTCCTGCCGCATACCCGAGGGCGAAATGACCTCCCCCGGGGATCGGGAACTTGATCTCGCCTATGAGATACCCGAGGGCCAGTCCTAGCCCCAGCGTCACGGGATTAATGTCGCTCAAGCCTTTGGCGGAGTCGCCGAGCCACTTGGAAATTTCCTTGAGTTTCATAGTGGGGCCGACGACGCGCACACGGTCGCCCAACTCGATCATGAAATTCGGCATCGCGAGCATGTCGGCATCGCCTCTGCGAACGCGCGATATCTTCGCGCCCCACCGCTCTTCGAGTATCTCATCGAGCTCAGCGACCGTCTTTCCCGCATGGCTGTGCTTCGAAACGGTGATGCGTCGAAAATCGAGCATCCGGCGATCCGACCGCAGAGACTGGCTGGATTTGTGCCCCAGGTGTTTGAGCGCGTTGTTGACGTTCTCGATCGTTCCGACGATCGTCACAAGATCGTCCTTTTCGAGCACTTCGCTATTGTCGGGAACCCAGATCGGTCCTTTTTCCCCTCTGCGCATGCGGGAAATTTCTATGGGGCCTCCCAGCTCGGCCTCGATCTGATCGATCGTCGGGCTGTCGTCACGCTCGACTCGCACGTTGTAATGCGTGACCGGAGCGGGAACGTCCGTATCTCCCGGCGCCTTCCGCAATGCCAAATAGGCCGCGATGATCATCCCCAAGACGCCGAACAGGTAGGACACCGCGTACCCCACCGTGGCCAGAGACTCTTTTCCAGACGCCTCCCCCGCGGCGGCAAGGGCGGGGGTATTCGTCACTCCTCCCGCGAACGTTCCGGCTATGATCGCCGAATCCAAGCTGAAAACGTACCTTCCGACCACGAAAGTGCACGCCGCCGAGACGATGAGGATCCCCGCCATGGCGGCAATTGGCTCGGCTGCGTGCTTGAGGGATTGGAAGAAGCTCCTACCCGAACTATTCCCGATGGCAAAGGCGAAGATGGCCAATCCGAGAACGCCGACTTCCGGAGATATGACCATTCCGCCTTCGTCGGCTTTGCTCGAAACGCCCACATGGACCCCAAGCGCCGATACAGCGATAGCCAGGAAGAGCACCGCGGCCGCACCCAGCCCAATCCCTTTAATCTTCCTCTCTCCCAGGTACATTCCCACACCGATCAGCAGAAAGGTGAAAAGAACGTGGTTGTCTGCCAGGTACTGCAGTACGGTTTTCACGAGTGGCCCCCGATGTCGGTCACTTAGACGAGAACATCCCTATTGTGTTCCGCAAAACACACAGAAATCTGGGGCGGGAGTCCCAAAACTTAGAGCCGCTCGCGAACGCTCTGCTCAGGAAGGAAGCCGGCGAACCGCACCCTTGTCGGCGCTCGTCGCCATAAACGCGTAGGCCTGCAAGGCTTTAGAGACCTGCCTATCGCGAGTGGTCGGCTTCCACGGCACCGGCCCTTTGGCCGCGCGTCGGCGAGCGAGTTCGTCATCAGAAACGTCAAGCTTGAGGGTTCGCGACGGGATGTCGATGACGATCGTGTCTCCCTCCTCGATCAGTCCGACGGCCCCGCCCGCAGCAGCCTCCGGGGAAATGTGGCCGATCGAAAGGCCCGACGTCCCGCCCGAGAACCGGCCATCCGTAATGAGCCCGCAGGCCTTTCCCAAGCCTAGACCCTTGAGGAACGTGGTCGGATACAACATCTCCTGCATCCCCGGCCCGCCCTTGGGGCCCTCGTAGAGAATGACGACGACGTCGCCCGGCACAACCGATTTCGACAGGATGAGTTCGACGCCGGCCTCTTGGGACTCAACGACGCGCGCCCGCCCCTCGAAATGAAAGAGCGACTCGTCGACCCCCGCTGTTTTGACGACGGCTCCGTCCTCTGCAATATTGCCGAAAAGCACGGCCAAGCCGCCGTCTTTCGTATACGCATTCTCGACCGAACGAATGCATCCGGCGACGGGATCTGTGTCGAGGCTTTCCCACGAAGCGTCTTGTGAGAATGGCTGGGTGGTACGCACGCGCCCGGGCGCCGCTCTAAACCTGTCGAGCGCCTCATCCGACGGGTTGTCACCGCGAATATCCCACCGTTGGAGCCACGTGTGAAGATCGTCGGAGTGAACGGCATGAACGTCGCGCTGGAGCAGACCCGCCCGATCCAACTCGCCCAGGAGGGCAGGAATCCCGCCTGCACGGTGAAAGTTCTCGATGTGCCAGTCGTAAGAGTTCGGGGCGATCTTCGCCAGGCACGGCACTTGGCGAGACAGGTTGTCGATGTCTCGGAGAGTGAAGTCGACCTCTCCCTCCTGGGCCGCGGCAAGCGTGTGGAGGATCGTATTCGTCGATCCTCCCATGGCGATGTCCATCGACATCGCGTTGAGGAAGGCGTTGCGGGTTGCCACATTGCGCGGCAGCACCGAATCGTCGTCCTGCTCGTAGTAGCGTCTGCATAGATCGACGATACGCCGCCCTGCCTCGACGAATAGATCTCGGCGTCGCCGCGCCGTGGCAAGCGTCGAACCGTTTCCGGGCAGCGAAAGGCCCAGAACCTCGGTCAAACAGTTCATGGAATTAGCGGTGAACATGCCCGAGCACGACCCGCATGTAGGGCACGCGCTTTCTTCGACCAAGCCGAGCTGAGCGTCGCTCAGTTGGTCGTCGGCGGACAAAGCGATGGCATCGATGAGATCAGTCCGATGCTCAATGACACCATCGACGGGCGCGCCGGACTCCATGGGACCGCCCGAAACGAAAATGGCGGGGATGTTCAGCCTCAACGCAGCCATAAGCATTCCCGGCGTGATCTTGTCGCAATTGGAGATGCACACGAGCGCGTCAGCCGTGTGGGCATTGACCATGTACTCGACGGCGTCGGCGATGACCTCGCGGGAAGGGAGCGAGTACAGCATGCCCGAATGGCCCATCGCGATGCCGTCGTCGACGGCAATGGTGTTGAACTCGCGTCCCACGCCCCCAGCCTCGGCAATGGCCTCGCACACAAGCGAGCCCATGTTCTTCAGATGGACGTGACCGGGTACGAAACCCGTGTACGAGTTGGCGACGGCGATAATCGGCTTGCCGAAATCGGAGCCTTTCATTCCGGTGGCGCGCCAGAGTGCGCGGGCGCCAGCCATATTCCGTCCAGTTGTGGACGTTGCGGATCGCAGCTGCGGCATTGGTATCCTTCCAGACGAACAACGCCACAAGCATACTCTTGGTCTTAAGAGAACAAAGCTTGCCCTACGTACTCGTCCCCCTCCTTGATCCCCGGGGGAATCACGAACAGCGCCGAGGCGATGGTCTGCAAGTACTCCGTGAGCAGATCGTTCGACATCTTCTTGAGAATCCTTATGAAGTTCTTCTCGGGGTTGCGCACGAAGGCGATGAAGAATAAACCGCCCTGGAGCCGCCCCAGGCTGTCCGACCCCTCCATGAAGTTGTAGCCGCGGCGGAGCATTCTGTGCCCCGAGTTGTGTTCGGGGTGCATGAGGGCCATATGCGACTCTTTGTCGATGACTGTTTCGCCCTTGTCGTCCTTCTTCTTGAAGTTCGGGGCGGTGAACTCTTTGCCTCCCGAAAGAGGTGCGCCCTCGACCTTGTCGCGGCCGATGATGTTTTCCTGCTCCGAAAGGACCAGATCGTCCCACACCTCCATCATCATCTTGATCTTGCGGCATGCCATATAAGTGCCGCCAGCCCAGATGTCTCCGTTGGGATCGTCCTTCCGAATCCACAGGCTCTGCGAGAGATAGTCGGTCTCGTCGGATTTGATGTTGTTCGTGCCGTCTTTGAAACCGAAAAGATTGCGCGGGGTAGCCTGGGACTTCGACGTCGAAGACGTGCGTCCGTACCCGAGCTGGCTCCATCGAACGGATGCCCTGCCGAAAGCTATGCGTGAAAGATTGTGAATGGCGTGCATGGCGACCATCGGGTCCTCGGCACAGGCTTGAACAACAAGGTCTCCCCCGCATCTGGCAGGATCGAGCTTTTCTGCCGACATTCGGGGAATCTCAGGGAGAAGGAGCTTCGGTTTCCTACTCGCGATACCGAATCGGTCCACGCCGTCGGCCGTCGTAAACAGCGTCGATCCGAAACCGAAGGTGATCGTTAATCCCGACGGCCCGAGGTTCATGGTCTCACCCGTGTCATCGGGCGGGACTTCTTTGAACGTCTTCATCGGATTGACGAGGCTGCCGGCCATGAGCTTCTCCGCGGCCAGCGTCCAATCCTTAAGAAGCGAGATGAGATCCTCGCGCGATTTCGTGGTGACATCGTAGGCCGCGGTGTGCATTTGCTGCTGCTGTGGAGTGACGATGCCACTTTGGTGCTTGCCGCGAAACGGGTAACGCACGGCATCGACGTTGGCTTTGGCTTCTCCCTCGTCGATGCCGCTGGAATGGCCCATCGGGTACCCGACAGCCGCCCCGGCGCCGACCCCGAGAGCGGCGAGGCCGCCCCCGAGGAGCATCGCGCGACGCGTCACTCCTCGAGGCGCCTCTTCCTCAACCTTGGAAGTCGACTCCGAGTTCTCCGAACTCATTACTTCGAGCCTCCCGCATCCTTGAGAATCGCCTCGGTCAACTTAGCCAGAGGCTTGCGCAACGCGTTGACGGAGTCCGCGAGTTCCTTGCGCTGGGCTTCATCCAACTTGTCGTAGTAGATGTAGCCGTCGCCTTCCTTGTACTTGTCGAGCACTTTCTGCAGCTCGTCGAAGCGCTTGGAAATCTCCTTGGTCAGCGCAGGGTCTTTCTTCTGGGCTATGTCTTGCACGTTGCCGAAAGCGACCTTGGCTCCTTCGACATTGGCCTGGAAGTCCCACAGATCGGTGTGTGAGAAGGCTTCCTCCTCGCCCGTGATCTTCGTGCTGGCAACCTCTTCGAGCAGACCGATGGCGCCGTTGGAGATATCGTCAAGGTTGACGGAGAACTTCTTGGCGTAAACCAAGTCGTACAGCTTTTGAGTGTTCTTGACGAGGTCCTGCGAAGCCTTCACCCGCTGCTCGTCGTTCAGGCCCTCGAAGCCCTGCGGACGCCACAGATCCTTTTCGATGTAGTGCCAGCCGGTCCACGGACGGCTGTCTTTATCGTCCGTCTTCTGCCAATCGACCTCACGTTCGTCGAGAGCCGGATCGAGCTTGCCGAATTTCTCCGCCGTGGGCTCGATCCTCTCGTAGTGTTGGCGGGTCGCGGCATAAAGGGAGCGAGCCTTGTCGGCGTCACCGGACTTGTACGCGTCGACGAAGGCCTTCGTCTTCTCCAGAAGCTGGCCGGCCTGATCGCGAATGTAGGCGTTGTAATTGGAGACGGCTTGGTCTTGCTGTTTCTTCTCGTCTCCGCTGGCCTCGACTTTCTTCCCCGAGTCACTGACGGTGAACTTCTTCGCGCCGACGAGGGAACCGACCATGTTCTTCTTACAGGCCGTGTAGTATTCGCCGGGTTCAAGCACCACCGTATAGCTCACAGTGGTGCCGGGGGCCAGGTTCTCACGTTCGCCGACGATCCGCAGCTTGTCGGGCGCAAGAATCTCAAATTCGTTCTTGACGGTGCCCTCGTTTTTGAGCGTGAAGACGACTCGGCCGGATTCGGTTTTCGCCGCCGAAACATCGCACTTGTCGTCCCCGATTTTCACGTCGAGCTTTTGGGAGCCCGAGCCGCCCTTGCCGGAAGCGTCGTCGTTCGACACACAACCGGTCAGAAGAACGGCCGCCGCGGCAACCGAAGATAGCAACTTACGCATGGTTATTCCTTACCTGATGTGAAACGGAAGTTTTTCCCCGTATCTGCCTTGTAAACAGCGACAGACACACGACGAGGTAAATAGCCCAACCGAGGAATTGCAGGAGCGTGGGACCCATAAGAACCTGCAGTTGGAAGAAAGCATCGAGAAGCGTGAACCACCACGACGACGCGTGGTCCGCGATCACCGAGGTGAAATTGTAAATGGTGTGCCCATGCCCCGGAATGACGCCAGATTCCTGGAGGTCCTTGAGCCCGTAAGCGGCGATTCCCGCGGCGACGACAATGAGAAGATAACCGGTCACCGTGAAGAAGGACCTGAGGTTGATGCGAACCGAGCCTTTGTAGACCAGGTATCCGATGACGACGGCGGCAGCTAGCCCCAAGATCAGACCCATGATCGGCATGGCGCCATTTCCGTTATCCACGCCGGACTTGACAGTGGGCCATATGAACAGGGCGGTTTCCAGGCCTTCCCTTCCCACCGCCAAAATGGCCAGCCAGGCGATGCCCATGGCAGACCCTGATTCCAATGCGCTTTCAGCGGCCTCGCGAAGTTCTTTGGAGAGAGAGTGCGCGTTCTTTCCCATCCAAAAGATCATCCAGGTCACAAAACCGACGGCGATGAGCGAGAGCGTCCCGCCAATGAACTCTTGTGCATTGAAGGTCAACGTGGACGGCCCCCACGTCATGATGGCTCCCAGCGCCGCGGGGACGATCACCGCGATCGCGACGCCGATCCACATGTTTTTGAGAACGTCCTTGCGCCCCGCCTTTACAAGGTAGGCCACAAGAATGCCGACGATAAGCGACGCCTCAACGCCCTCCCTCAGGGCAATGACAAAGGCGCTGAGCATAGAAAACCTCCTCAAATTTGGTTAGGCTTTGCTTACCTTACTATCTCAGGCCGGGATCGGGAAACCCCTCAGAGGCCCCTTGTGAAAAAGTCGGCGAGAGATCTGTGGGTTTCGATCTCCGCGAGAGGCCCCGATGCGAGTGTGCGCCCACGATCAAGGAGCACAACGCGGTCAGCTTCCGTCACTGTGTCGAGACGGTGTGTGATCTCGAGGATTGTGCATGGCAGATCCCGCAGATTCGCGCGCACGCGCGACTGCAGTTCGACGTTGAGATTGGCCGTGAATTCGTCGAGTATGAGGACTTTCGGGCGCATGAGCAAAGCTCTGGCCAGGCATAGACGCTGGGCTTGGCCGCCCGACAGCTCGCGGCCTGCCCTGCCAACGCCTGTTTCCAACATTTCGGGCATCTCTCGGATCTCATCCGCTAAGCACGCCGTTTCCAGAGCGTCCCATACGTCCTCCACATTGGCCTCAGGTGCTCCCAACGTCACATTCTCAAGGATGCTCGAATCCAAGAGTTGGTTCTTTTGCGATACGGCAACCACGTGACGCCGCAAAGACTCGAGTGTGCACTGGCGAATGGGGGTTTGCCCCACGAGCACGTCGCCGGCGGCGGGATCGTCATATCGCAGCAGAAGGGACATCGCCGTCGTCTTACCCGAACCGGACGGTCCCACGAGAACAACATGACCGCCAGCGGGAACCTCGACGTTGAAATCCACCAACGCCGGGTCGCGCGATCCGGGATATGAGTAGCTCACTCCTTTGAAGGTGACCGACGGCGGCTCGCTCAGCGAAAGGATTCGCGGCCCGTCGGCAACCCGCGGGCTCTCATGGCATATCTCCCACAGGCGGCGCGCGGCGGCAAGCGAATGGTCGAGGTAGCCCGCCGCGTCCTCCACGCCGCGCGGCCCCTCGAACAATCGCAGACATCCGGCGGCAAGCACCGCCACGACTACCGGCGAGTATCCCTGCGAGGCCGCCACCCACACCGCGCCGATCGAACTGGCCAACGCGAGGAAGGCATTCGCGGCCCGGCGAATGCCACTCACCCGGCGGGCATCAGCAGCAGAGCGAGAAATGGAGAGCCCAATGGCATCCATATCAGCCAAGCGATCTTCTTGACGCCCATATCCGACTATCTCCTCGGATCCGAAAATGCTGTCGGTGACGTGGTGGGAGAGGTCTCGGCGCAGGCCCAACGTGCGTCGCGTAGCCCGCATTGAGCCGCTCAGCCCTGCGAACGGAACGACGGTCAGCGCCAATGCCACGCATATTCCCGGAATCGCGGCAACTTTCCAGCCCAGCGCGATTCCCGTGCCCACAACGAAGAGCAGCGGCACGACGATCGCGGAAATCACCGGGGCGAAGGTGTGAGCGTAAACGACCTCGATTCTGTCGACATCGCGCGTCAAGCTCGCAAGCACGTCGCCCGAGCGCGCGCTTGTGACGATGGCCGGTGCCTTGGGCCACAGGTGGGAAAAGACCATGGTACGCAGCAGCTCCAAAGCCTTGAATGCAACGTAGTGGCCCGAGAGCTGCTCCAGATAGTAAGCAGTGGCTTTCGCCACTGAAATAAGCACGAGGCAGGCGAGAAAACCGCCCACAGCACCTCCGCGCACGGCCGACATGACACCTCCGGCTGCAAGACCGAAGAGAATGACGTCGAGACTGAGGTTGACGATGCGCAAGAGGGCCGAAACGTAGAGCGGGCCATGAACCGGGCGGGTTTGAGAGGCCAACCAACCGACGAGCTGGCGCATCGTGGGCCCGGGATTCGATTCGTTGAGGCTCACACTTCCTCCCGGGTACGTTTGAGCAGTTTGCCGTCCCTCATCTCATAGACCTCGTCGACGATGTCGAGGAGGGCGGATCGGTGCGTGACGAGGATAACCGTCAAATCGCGCCCCAAGCCGCGGAGGGCATCAACGATTCTTCCTTCGGATTCGATATCTACCTGCGAGGTGGGCTCGTCCAGCAGGAGGATCGACCGGGCGGACAGCAGCGCCCGCGCAATGGAGAGCCGTTGAGCCTGACCTCCCGAGATGAGGGCTCCCTGTTCGCCAACGTCGCTCTCAATTCCATCGGGCATACGTTCGACTTCGTCGGCTATCTGCGCCCTCCGCAGGGCCTCCCACATCTCTTCTTCACTTGCTTCCCTCTTCGCCAGTCGAAGGTTATCAGCAACGGTTCCGGTGAACAGCCAGGTCGTTTGCGCAACTCGCGCCGTCAGCGACGCGGCCTCTTCCACCCCGAGCAAAGCCAGGTCCTTCCCTGCCACGGCGACGCTGCCCGACGTCGGCTTCAATGCGCCGCTCAAAAGCCCTATAAGCGTGGACTTTCCTCCGCCGGACCGGCCCACGATCGCGATGCGACTGCCCGCGGGGACGGATAGATTCACGTTATGAAGCACCTCGCCACGTCCGTAGTCGAAGCGCAATTCACGCACGACGACGGCATCGCCGCCCTCTGCCGGCTCAACTCCCCGCGTCTTCGTCGCCTCCGCATTAGCCGCCTCAGTCTTTACCGTCTCCCCATTAGCCGCCTCGGAATTTGCATGCTGTTCGATATAGGCCCGTATCGCTCGTTGGGATGCCATTCCCCCCATGCCTATGTAGAAAAAGCCGGCCACTTGGACGAGAGGTTCAATAAGCAGAGTGGTCAGCAGAACAGCGGTGAGCGCCTCGGATGACGTGATAGCGCCCGCCTGGAAACGGGCGACGGCGAGCACACTCGTCGAACAGATAAGAATGAGAGAGAAGAGCCCGTCCACCACGATGATAACCAGCTGGTTTCCGGCAAGGAGTTTCATGATGGCTCCGCGATTGCGTTCGCCTTGTTCTTTGAGACGGCGTTCGATCCGGGGGCCGGCACCCAGCAGGCGTATAGTCACCAGATTGCGGATCGCGTCGAGGTACTTGTCCGCCAAAATGCCGCGTTCCTTGCGCGATCTGGCTGACGTCTTTCGGAAGAAGCGCATGAAGACCGCCAAGAGGAGGGGAATGAGCGGGCATAGCGCCATAACCGTCAAGCCTAGAATCGGGTCGATGGCCGCGGCTATATACGTCAAGGCGATGAAGGGGATCACGAATGCGGCCAGGGTGGAGCCGAGGTAAATCTGCCGATACTCGGTGACCCTTTCAGTGTTGTCCGTGAGAAGCTGCACGGTTTGCGCACCCGAAGCCTCCCGGGAACGCGACGCGAAAAGCCTCGAAAGCAAGTCTCGTCTTATGCGGCGTTCTTCGGCCCGGGCGGATCGTCCGCCGTAGACGATTTCCGCGAAAGCTGCCGCGGCTGCGCCACCTGCCCAGACGAAAGCCACCGCGGGCGCCGCACGTCCGTCGGCAATGCGCGCCACTTCTACGAGCGTCGCACCCGTGAAAAGGGCGCCGATAATCCTCAGGGCTGCGACTATGCGCGAATCACGGACTCCCGCGGGTGAGATCACCGGGGCCCTTGATGCCATCACATCTCTCCTTAGCGACACGCGCCCCACCGCGGCGGGACCTCACTTGATCGCTGCATGTAAGCGAAACCTTACCTGTAAAAGCGGGGGTTCGGAAGAAGCTGTTTTCAACTGCGCCCGCCCTTCCCCGGCGCGCGCCGAGCCGGAACCGCAGCCAATGCCCCGCCGCCGAGATCCCGCACGTCGATCGGCCATCCGTAGACATTGGTCAGACGCTCTGCCGTCAGCACGGTCTTTGGATCGCCCACCGCGACGATCCTTCCCGCATCCATGAGAGCTATCTTGTCGCAATGCGATGCGGCGACTTGGATGTCGTGCATCACGGCGACGACGGCGCACCCCTCTCGCGCGAGGTCTGCACACAGTTCTAAAGAGCGCTCCCTGTGCGCGATATCGAGAGCGGCAGTCGGTTCATCGAGAAAGACGATACGTGCCCGCTGGGCCAAAACTCGCGCCAACGTCACTCGCGCCTTCTCTCCTCCCGACAGCTTGGTGACTTCGCGATCGGCCAGATCTTCGCCTTCAACCGCCCGAAGAGCGGCGTCGACTGCCTCATCGTTTTCCCGCTGCGAGGAATTCCAGCACGTCCGCCCCATCGCGACGATATCGCGAGCGCGGTAGGCGAAAGGAAATTCGCTGCTTTGCTCCATGAATGAGCGCACACGAGCCAGCTGCGGGCGGCGGTAGTCTTCGATCTTTTGGCCGAAAAGCAGAATATTTCCCCGGGCCCGAAGGTCGCCGGCAAGCACTCCCAAGAGCGTCGATTTTCCCGCCCCATTCGGTCCGAGAACGCCTAGCACCTCGCCTTCTTCGACGGTAATCGACACATCAGTGAGTATCCTGACTGCTCCGTAAGAAAAATTTACGTCGTCAGCTTCGATAGCACTCATGCTCGGCCTCCTCGGCGCAGACGCATGCGCAGGAGGATGAAAAACGTCGGTCCTCCCACCAGCGCGGTGAAGATGCCAATCGGCAGGTCGGCGAAGGGAATCAGGGTGCGAGCGGCGATATCTGCAAGGGCGATGAGGAGTGCTCCGCCCAGCATCGACGCCGGAATGAGGGAGCGGTTGAGGGGACCAAAGAGGAGCCGCAGGGCATGCGGCACGACCAGGCCAACGAATCCGATGACTCCCGCATACGAAACGGCCGCGCCGGTGAGCAGCGAAGCGAGGGCTATGGCCGACATTCGCACGAGTTGAACGTTGACTCCCACGTGTCCGGCAGCGCGGTCGCCGAGTGCGAGCGTGTCGAGTTTGCGGGCGATCGCGCATGCCCACAAGGATGCGCAGACGACGACTGCCCCGACCATCTTCACCTGGGTCCAGTTCGCCCCGCTGAAGGATCCCATCTGCCAGAAGACGATCTGGTCGCGGGCGGTCGTCGGTGCGACATACATGGCTGCCGATGTCGCCGCCGTGCATACGGCGGTCACGGCTATCCCCGTGAGGACGAGCGTGAGCGCCTCCGCTCTACCCGCGAAGCGCGAGAGTGCATATACGAGGAAGGCGGCAAGCAGTCCTGTGAGAAATGCGGCAAGCGGCACCGCAAATCCGCCGAGGGCGGCTGGAATGAAGACAATCGCGGCGGAGGCTCCCACGGCCGCTCCCGCCGACACTCCAACAATTCCTGGTTCGGCGAGTGGGTTTGAGAAGACTGCCTGCATCACCGTGCCCGCCACGGCAAGAGCCGCGCCAACGAGCACGCCGAGGGCGATTCGGGGGAATCGCACGGTCCACAGGGTCGAGGAAACGGCCGGATCCGTGGGCGGATCACATAGGCCGAGGGGCGAGCCGACAGCGCGCACAACGTCCATCAACGAAACGCCCAGTTGACCAACGGCGGCGGAAGTCACGACTGTCGCCGCCAATGCCCCGGCAAGAGCGAGGAAGAGGATGAGCCGATTCTCGGCTTTCAGATTCACCTTCCGACCCCGTAGAGAGCTCGAGCTATGGCGATAAGGGTTTCGCCCGTCTGTGGTCCGAAGGCGAGCGCCACGCCGTCGGGAATAGCGACAAGGCGTTTCTTCTGCCCGGCTCTGGTTTGGGCCACTCCGGGCCTGGCCATAAGGCCCTCAAGGCCATTCGTTGATTTCAAGCCTTGTTCCATGACAAAAATGACCTCGGGATTGGTCGATACGAGCGCTTCGGCGCTGGCCGGGGTCGTCGATGCCAGCCCTCTGGCCGAGGCGACGTCGTTGGCTCCAACCCCTTCGATGAGCTCGGTCGCGCCGTCGTCTTTGCCGAGGATGAAGAAGATTCCGGCGGTTCCGCGCACGTACAGGAACGCCACATCCAGCTTCTGCTTTGGAGCCCATTGCGCGATCTGCCTCTTCGCGGCGGCGATCTCGCCGTCGGTCCGTTTGGCTAGGGCAGTTCCGGCGTCGTCGGCTCCCAAAGCATGGGCGATCGTTTTGATGAGTGTGCCGGCCGAAGCGACCGATCTGTGGGAGTCGACAAGCACAACGGGTATTCCCGTCGCTTTGAGTTGGTCGATCGCCTCGGGCGGTCCAACGCTGCGGTCGGCCAAAATCACGCTGGGTTTGAGCGCGATGATCGACTCGGCGTTCAATTGGTGTCCGCTTTGAGTGACGACCGGCAACGATGCAAGCCGTTTCTCCGTTGAGGAGACGGTTCGGCCAACGAGCTTGTCTCCGTATCCGAGCGCGATGACCGTACGCGAGAGCGTTCCATTGATGTCGAGTGCAAGGATCCTGGACGTGTCGGTGACCGTCACGGAATTGCCTTCGTGATCTTTGACCGTGACTGGAAGTCTTTGGTGGAAATCACCCGCCACCGGTACGGGGTCGGAGATTGCCGGCACCGTCGAAAGCCCCGTCAGTTCGCGGGGGTTTGCGGCCGCGGCGCCGGAGCCGGCAGTGGCCTTAGTGCCCGGATCGCCGTCGGAGCTCGAACCGGGCGAATTTTGGGCGCCGCAGGCCACCAAGGCGAGACACGCCAGCCAGGGCAAAAAACGTTTCATTTTCACTCCATCAGAACGAATGCGGTCAAGCCTTATCGGGCGTCACCGCATTCGTCTTTCTTGCATCGTCCGTCTTTCCTACATTCGTCCGGAGGCGTTTACCGGCCGGCTCTATCACGACGCGCTATCTTGACCGCCGTGCCAAGTACTACGCAGGCGAGAGCCAACACCAGGAGGCCAAGCGATTCAGCTCCCGTTCGGGGCAGCGAGGACCTGCTCCCTTTGCCGCCATCGGCCCCGGGGGCCATGCCTCCTGCGCCCGAACCCTTTGCTCCACCGGCGCCACCCGTTGCCACTCGCTTGCCGAAAGCGTCAAAAGCCTGCAACTGCCCGGTTGCGGGATCGCATTCCGTAGACGGCGTGAGCGAGGCAATACCGCTGAGGTTGTCAAGTGACTCACCGTCTTTGTAAAAGCCTGCGAAAGCCTGTGCTCCCCGCGCCGTCAATGTCACCGCTGAGGATGTATAGCTCAACGACGTTGCGCTGGCGGTCACATCCGCAAAAGCGACATTGGCGAAGTGGACGCGTCCGTAATCGGTCTTCTTACCGGATGTGTCACTACTTGCAACATTGAGGTAGAGGGCACCGCGGCCACCGTCGATCTCTAACGTTGGATTCGAGATCGTCATGTCGAGAAGCCCATTGTGGCCGGAAAAATGCACGGAGCCCGAGTAGTAGAGGCTGCCTTTTTTCGATCCCGTATTGAAGAGGCCACCGGTGGCAGCGAAGCCAAAATTGGATCCGTCCCATGTAGCCCCCGAAAGATTCCACGATCCGCGGGCGATAGAACTGCGAATATAGGTAGTGAATGACTTGCGCAGCCCCCATCCAAAATTCCCTCGGGCCACCCGCGTACTGGATTCATCCACTTTACATTCGGGCTTGGCCGCCGCTGACGGCTTCGCGTCGCCGCCGCCATCTGCCTGCTGCGGTGCAGACTCGACGGTCGGTGCCCCCTGTGCCTGAGAAATCTCCTGTGCACGAGAAGTCTCCTGTGCCTGAGAGGCAGCAGGAACTGAGGTAGCGGACGGTGCTTTTCGAACCGTCCCCGCCGCTCGATTCGATCCAACCGGGGCTGAGGCGGAGGCAGAATTGCCGCCACCGCGCGGTTGTAGGCCAAAAGGCGCCTGCGTATTCGAAGAGGAGATCAGCTGCGACGGCAGCGATGATTTCGCTGCCTGTCCATTCGACATACCCGATGGATTCTCAACCGTCCCGTTCGACGGGCCCGACGGCTGTTGAGTCTGCTCGGAAGAAGACCCGGTCGATGCGGGAGAATCCTGCGGTGGCCCTTCCACGGAGGCCTTCGTCAGGTTCGCCTGAAACAGGTCGAGTTCGAGGCCCGCCTGGTAGAAGCCGGCAAAACCAGCTGCGCCGGCGTCGGTCAATCTCACCGCCGAAGTGGAGAGGGAGACGGAATCACCTGCCTGACTCAGGCGCAATCCGTCTAAGCTGGCAAACCTCACTTGCCCGTAATCCGTGATGTCAGTGGATCCCATGGCTTTGCTCTTGACGTTCAGCAGAAGCGATCCCGTAGTCGGGGAGGTGAATTCGACAGCCGGATTGGCGATCGTAATATCCAGCTGACCATTGTGACCGGTGAAGTGAACGGACCCCTGGAACTGCAATGTTCCTGGATTGGCGAGGTCGACGGTCTGCCCGGGAGCGAGCGGGAAGTCGAATTCGCCCGAGGCTCCCTCGCCTAGCTCGATTGCCCCTTGTGCGGCGCCGTCCGCAATATAGCTGCGGAAACTCTGTTTGAACCCCCACCTCGCCGAACCTGACAGGTCAGTCCCCTGCTCCATCGCACTGGACTTCTGCATCACGATCATCGTTGAACGGTAAGAAGACGCAGCTACAGCACTGCTCGTGACTGTTAAACCTCCAAGGGTGAGCGAGAAAGCCGCCGCCGCAACCACTAGCTTGCGTGGCATGTATTTTCCTTTCAGAAGCACGATATTCAACTATCAGAGAAAGGTTAGCACCCCCTAACTCACAGCTAACCACCACACATCTTCAATATTCATAACAGATAGCAAGGCACATCATGAGGCAATACGTACAATTCGCAGAATAACCGACACAAAAATCCACAGTACATAAATAAAGTGCCGTGTATCACATGTTGAGCAAATCATGTCGCGAACAACCGCTCACCGTTGTCCTCAGTTCACGAAAGAACTACTCTTTCTGCGTCCGCAAAGCAGTCAAGAATCACCCGGATCACACCGGGCGACGGACTACCGCTTGCGGTGTAGGGATCCAAATAAGTGAATGGACGAAAAACAGCTCACGGCGGCCTACCGCTTACGGTACAGAGACTTCCTTTGGAAGACGGGCTCGGAAGTCACCAGCACTCCCAAATTCCTGAAGATCCCTTCGTCCACAGAACCGAGAATCGTTGTCGTGTGGGCGTCGCAGCCACGCAGATTGCGCAACTCGCCCAAGGCTCGGCGAGCGTTGTCATCGCGCGTCGCCGAAACAGACAGCGCAATAAGTACTTCGTCGGTGTGGAGTCTTGGATTCCTACTTCCCAAATGCTCGGTTTTGAGGGTCTGGATCGGTTCGATCGACTCGCGGGCTAAAAGGTCGACGTCGTCTCCTATACCGGCCAGAACCTTGAGAGCGTTGAGGAGCATTGCCGCGGAACAGCCGAGCAAGCCGGAGGTCTTGCCCGTAATGATCTGCCCGTCGGGAAGTTCAATGGCCGACGCCGGCCCACCCGTAATCTTCGCCTTGTCCAGCGCTGGCTCAACGACGACGCGGTCCTCCTTGACGAGTCCCAAACGACCCATGATGAGCGCTATCCTATCGGAAACAAGGGGATCAGCCTCGGCCCGCCTTTCATCTACGAGCGCCTTGTAGTAGCGACGAATAATTTCCTGCCGTCCGGCTTTACGGCAGACTTCGTCATCGCTTATGCAGTGTCCCGCCATGTTGACACCCATGTCGGTCGGGGATTTATACGGCGATTCACCCGCGATTTCGCGCAGCAACGTCGCCAACAGCGGAAAAACGTCGACGTCGCGGTTGTAGCTGACCACCTGCTCGCCATAGGCCCGCAAATGGAAAGGGTCAATGAGGTTGACGTCTTCGAGGTCGGCGGTGGCAGCTTCGTAGGCCACGTTGACGGGATGGTCCAAGGGAAGGTTCCAGATCGGGAAAGTCTCGAATTTGGCGTACCCGGCTTTTATGCCCCGTCGATGCTCATGAAAGAGCTGAGATAAACATGTGGCGAGTTTCCCAGAGCCCGGTCCGGGAGCAGTGACGACGATGAGATCTCTACTCGTCTCCACATAGTCGTTTCGCCCGAACCCTTCATCGGAAACGATGAGCTTCGTGTTCCCCGGGTAGCCTTCGATGCGCCTATGCCGCGCGACTTTCAATCCAAGCCGCTCCATCCGCTTCTTGAATGCCTTCGCAGACCCGTTGTCATCATCCATCTGGGTGAGAACGACATTTTCGACCAAAAAGCCTCTCTCACGGAATACATCGACGAGGCGCAGCACGTCCTCTTGATAGGAGATTCCGAGATCTGCCCTCACCTTCGCCAGAAGGTTGGCGTTGACTGCCACGACTATCTCGAGTTCGTCTTTCAGCCTTTCGAGCATCGCGATTTTGTTGTCAGGAGTAAATCCAGGGAGGACGCGAGAGGCGTGCATGTCATCAAAAAGCTTGCCTCCCATTTCGAGATAGAGCTTCCCGCCAATCTTCCGACGCCGCTCGCCAATATGGTCGGACTGCATCGAAATGTATCGTTCCCGGTCAAACCCGATCGCGTGCACCACTGTAATCCTCCTGTACTAGACGACCTCTGGAATGATAAGCCATCCAAGTCCGCGGCGCCTCCCAAAATCGCCTTGCAATCGCCCGCTGCCCCTCGCGAGCCGCGCATTCTCGAGCGCCGCACACGCATCTTGACGGGTGACTTGAGGCGACATAGAATGTGAATGAACATTTCGAACCATTCATTCATTTCATCTCGAGGGGCTGTGGAGTAAGGCATTCCATGGACAACATGAAACAAGCCCTGCAGCGAGCGGCGAAGCGCAGCTTCGCCAAGAAGGGCTACAAGGCAACGAGCATTTCCGATATCTGCCGCGACGCCCACGTCGCCGTCGGAAGCTTCTACAACTGCTACCCGTCAAAGGAGGCCATCTTCCTCGAAATATACACCGAAGAAAACAATCGGATTCGCGCCGAGATGGTGAACGAGATCGACTGGTCCGCCGATCCAACGGAAGTAATCCCAGCGATCTTCGACTACACCTTCAAGCACATGTCCGCCAACAGGATACTGTCCGAGTGGAACAGCCCCGCCATCGGGAAACACCTGCGCGAGCACTACCGCACAGGTGACGGAAAGGATGACTTCTTCCTGCATTTCCTCCTCGCAACATTCGAGAGCTGGATGCGCGACGCCGGGTTTGAGGAAGAAAAGTCCCGCAAAGTCCTGCAAGTGTGCGAACTCGTAATCTACGTGGACACACACGTGACCGAAAAAGATTTTCCAGGCATCGGGCAGGCACTTGAGACCCTTGCTGCATACTTCGTCAAGGGACTCTTCTAATAGATGCCTTCCATCTTCCGGGACGAGCCCTCGAACGAAGGAGCTGGGCGGTTCCCGCGCGACCGCTGCGACCGACCTTAAAAGGGCCTTCTAACGACGAGACCACCCCGGGGAACTGCGCTATGCCAGACGTGTCAGTAGCCCCACGAGAGGCGAATGCTTCCCAAAGGACTGAGATCCTTTTTACTCCCGAATGAATGAATAATGAATACCATTCATTCATGACAGACAGGAAATACCATGACCAAATCGAAAGGAATTACGATGAACGGATCAAGCATTCTGGGCTATTGCCTGACAATTGTCGGCGTCCTCACGGTCATTTGGGGGGCGACCTTGTTCCGCCCCGATTTAACCGATTCCAGATTCATGTCCTTCGCGACGGGCGGGATCATCTTTGCCGCTATCGGCCTATGTTTCATTTCGGCAGTGCCACCCGCAGTGTCAGTCGCCGGGATATGGGCAGCAACGCTGACCACAATGATCTACATCTGGTGGCTGCCCAAAATGGAACTGCTTGTGAGGATCATAAGTTTTGTGCCGCTCGTTGCCTTCGCAATATGGCTGACCGTGAAGCTGCTCAAGTAGACACATGCTCAGCTAAACAACGAGATGCTCAGCTAGGCAACGACATGGCGTGGGACCTTGGCTTGCCAAGGTCCCACGCCAGCCCCTGGCCGACGAGCACCACGCGTCTTCGCATCCGCTTCGGCAGCGAGAGAGCGACGACCTCCCCAGTCCCTCGCTGCGAATAAACAGAGGAACGAATGCCCAACGAGACTCAGCGTACCGCGTGCCTAAAGGTCATACGCCTTCTTAAAGACCATATGCCCATGTGCCTCTTATGGCGTTTGCCCTCTACGGCTGCTCCTTGCCCGAACAATCCTTGACCCAAGAGTCGAGTTTCGTAGTCTTGCGGACAGTCGTCATGCCTGGCGGATCGTGCTTACACTCAGCAAAGTGTTCGTCCTCGTACTCGATGACAAACACCGGCTTTTTGTCCTTGAGGAAAACCGACCAATTTTCGCAGGCATCACCCTCGTGGCAGTCTTCGACCACGGCCATATCGACGTCGCCAACAAGGTAATCTAATTGCACGATGTCGTTTCTTAAGGCAAAAGCAAGACCATGGTTATGCGCTGTCTTGGCGAGCTCAGTGACATAGAGGGCTCCCTCTTCATTAGTTACTTTGAAGCCCGTATCTTCCTGCCAGCCGTCCACGTTGTCTGCATCAACAGCAAGAAACCCCTTGTCCGCACATACTTTGATTCGATCGGCCATAAGATGGAAATATTGCCGATACCTGCTAATATCGAGCCAATGCACCCCCTGCAAGTTTTGATTGTCTTTTCCGATAACTTCTTTTGGGAACCTATCTGAGTCGGATCTCCATTCCTCCCACGCGCCAACATTGACATAGCAGATCGGATATACGCCTTTGGCCCGCAAACTTCGGACCTGTTCTGTAGTTACATCATCCGGGTCGACCTCAATGACGTCTGCCGCAACATTCCCCGTATACGAATCGATTTCGATCTGAAAGCTCGACCCCATTTTCGGGACTGCGATCTGCGCCGTCGGCGAGGCCGACTTACCTGTTTGTAGTGAATTGCTCGGCTCCAATCGCGTCTGCAGAGAACAGCCTGCAATGCCGGCCATAGCCAGAACGAGCGTGATGTATCGGGTTAAACGCACAGCCAACACCCTACCGTACCGATAAGCTCCGCATAGGTCGTTTCAGTTGCCGATTAGCTTAACGACGCCGTTTTTAAAATGTTATACCAGCACTTGCCATTGTTCTAAAAAGATGAAAGGGTTTGATTACGTTTACTATCTTCCACAACAATGGATATACATCGACAAAATGTCAGCTCGCGAGCAGATTCTCCTTTTAAATTCTCAATCTGCAATGCAAGAAAACAGTCACCAATCAACCTATTGCAGTTCCTACAAGCTTGTTAGTTTCTATCTATTTGTTTCTTTTTGGTACTTTTAATTCTCACTAGAACTTTACAACTGCATTTTCACTCGAAATGAGTGTTTTAATGGTCTATCTGTTCCTACTTCTATTTTTTGCGTCTGTTGATCTTATAAGTTGTATTTGTCGTACACAAGCGTGACATATAAAGAAAACTACATAAGAATACTGACCAGAGAAAACAAGTGGCACAGCGCTGACTACCAGGATGCCACCGCTCGGCTTGTTGTTGGTTGTTTGTGTGGGCTGGTGTTCTTTCCTGGGTGTGCCCCGCTTGATGGGGAGGGCCTGTGAATAGGCTCGGGTTTAACGGGGTCTGTTGACGTACGTTTGTTGTGTGGTGGGCGGTGGTGTCCTACTCTCCCACACCCTGGCGG
>ERZ773049.205-NODE-205-length-37326-cov-4.665424_pt1 | contig 37326 bp, 54 predicted proteins | sample MGYA00580633_ERZ773049 | MGnify/ENA primary metagenome ERZ773049 (study PRJEB29015, sample SAMEA2737991) | human oral metagenome | biome: human oral; feature: human-associated habitat; material: dental | place: China | collected 2066 ...
CAGGTTCTTTTCGGCAGCGGTGTTCGGCAATGGTGATTTTACGCACCATCAAGCAAATTTTGATTTTATAAAATAATCATGGAAATAATTTTGAATTGCGGGGACAAGATAAACATCCCCGATGGCTGCAAGGCCGAAATAAAGGATGGCGTCATCACTATTGAGAAAGAGTTCAAGAGAGGGGATGTCATTGTAAGCAAGATAGATGAAATCTTACTCGTAACCACTTACGACTTTGATAGCAACCTCTTAACAAGTTTTGTTAATATTGACGCGCACGGTAACCTTTTCAATAATCCTTATCAAAAATGGAATGTTTCCCACGATTGGAGACTTGCCACCGACGAAGAAAAACAACTTCTTTTTGACAAGATGAAAGAGCAGGGCTTGCGGTGGAATGCCGAAGAAAATAGGGTTGAGAAGATTAGGTGGAGAGCTAAAAAATCCCAGTCATACTTCTTTATAGATAAAGACATTAATTCAATGGAGGAAGAAGAAAGTGGCGATGCCATAGATGATATACTTTGGCGTAAGTTTAACTACTTCCGCACCGAAGAGGATGCCAAAAAGGCTACCGAATTGGTTAAGGCTACACTGAAAAAGTTTCACGAAGAGAATAAACAAGATGAAAAAGATAATATTCAATGATAAGTTTCTCCTCACGCAAGCTGTTTTGCGTGGGGAGAAGACCCAAACAAGGCGAATTGTCAGAGACGGCACACCACTAGGCAACTTTGAAAAAAACGATGAAATATGCGCCGTACAAGGTGGGCGATACAGTGGCGGTGGCACAATGCTATTTGGATGTTGGTTGCCCACAATTCGACAAGTTCGGGCGTGACGTGATAGGCAATACCAACAAGATGTTCGTCAAAGCCGAACTGATGCCGCATAAGATTAAGATAACCAATGTGCGCATTGAGCGGCTGCAAGACATATCAAATGACGATTGCTTGCGTGAGGGGTTAAAATTCAGATATATGAACATGGGGTCTGGTAGTGCAGCAACACGTGAAGACTATTATTACGAATACATTAATGTCCATAATGATGTGTGTGATTATGGCACAATGTACCCAAAAGAAACGTTCTCAATACTTATGGATAGAATTGCAGGATATGGCACATGGGAAAGCAACCCCTATGTGTGGGTGTATGATTTTGAATTAGTAAAAGAGTGAAATGCCATTATATAAAAGTCAAGGGTATAGGCAATGTTCTTGTTCCAGGGTGTGATGCTGTCGCAATCAGCGGGGATATTAAAATGTGCACCTGCCATAACACCACTTATGCAGAATTTGAACGAACTCTTTTCAAAAAGGAAGTCGAACGCTTAAAGGGAATTATATCCAATCTCGATAAAGAGAATGAGTTTTATAGACAATTGTTAGAACAAAACGAGATAAACTATGAGCCACTTACTACCACGCAAGATTAAAAAGGCTTGCAAATCATATAGCGATAGTGTACTGTTAAAAACAAAGTGGTTAAGGCATGTGCATACACAATATCAAGGACGTGTAGACAGGTATATACATTATGTAGGAGATTTTGACACTTACTATACGACTAAACATGGAGAAGTAATTGTGGAGTACATATTGTATGAATTAGAATACCTAAGACTGAATAGGCGAAATAAGATACAACGATGAAAGAAAAGACAACAATAAACAAAGCCCTGCGCTACATAAAGCGAAAAACCAAGGCCACAGAAGACGGGAAAGAAGTGGTCAGTAAGCTACATGCCAAACTGGCTGCCAAAATGGCTTTCGAGGGAGGTAGGCAAAGCGTATTGGACAACATTCCTGAATTAGTGTGGGGAGATGTACATTATCTTGGCAAAGAAACTCTTAGAGCATATCCGCTTGGTGCTTACTTTAAAATTGAATTTGTAGGAATGGAGTTTGACGTGCATTGTAATGAACACTTTATTACACGCACCCTATCCCTTTCAGATGCGAAACAGGCTGCCTACCTGCACTATAAGAATATTGTAAGAAAAGCATTAGGATTATGACACGAGAAGAGTTAATAGAAAAGGCAGCAAAGAATTATTGCCAAGACAACATTCCAAACCTACCACAGATGCACCTCACCATACAGACAGCATTCGAGGCTGGGGCGAAATGGGCGGACGACAATCAAATATCTAAAATTAACAACGGTTTAAACAAATAAAATATGAAAAAGATAAGTAACGAGCAGAAACTCTTTGAGTTGTTCTGCAATGATGATACTTGTATAGATGTTTATCAAGAGCCATTTCTTAGGCTCGGCCATAATGAAGTTTGGGCTGCCAATAATATATGGCGGTGGCCGTAAAAGCTGAACTCGTTTCAGAAAAGTACCGAAAGAGGAAAATAAAAGGCCCTATACTCGGAACTCCATGCAACACAATAGTCACGCTTAAAGCCATTAAGGACGCACTCGCCAAGCTACCGATGGTTGAAGAGGAAGAAATAGAAGACGTTGAGTGTGAGGAGTGTGATGGCAGCGGAAAAGTAGAGTGCGAATATCACGACAATCAAGGGTCAACCCATGAGGTTATGGCCGATTGCCCGATATGCTTTGGCACAGGCTATGTTGACGGCACGCCAAAGAAAACAGGGGAAAAGGTCGTCGATTTTCGCACACCAATAAAACTTGGCAAGGCTTATTTCATGGGTTATAGGCTTGACATCCTCGCACAAGCAATGGAACTTATAGGGCTGGAAAGGCTTACCATGACACATCACGGAGGATATGGTATTGGGGAAGGGAGAGCATGCGAATTGCAGGCTGATGGGGTAAGGTTTATGCTTGCGCCGATGCTTGTAGAAGACGTCCATAATGAGATAAAGATTGAAGTATGAAATAGGGGCGGTGACACAATCACCGCCCCTAAGGAAAGTTCCAAATGTTTAAATCACAAGTTGCAGTACAAAGTTAACGAATTATTTAATTATGGCAAAGAAAATGATTAGAACAATCTTAGCAATAGGTCTTTTGGCTGTGCTAGTCGGCTGTGAGCCGAAACCTTTCAAGGGTATTATCGTGTGCAAGGAGTACGTCAAGGCACACATGGACAACGAAGAGGCGCACGCCGTGGAAGAGGCCACGTTCGTGCCAAGAGTGCATTATGTACCACGCCCTAGGCGCGTACCGCAACTCGTACCGTCAGAGTGGAAGTTCTACGTGGCAAGCAAATACGCCGTCAGAGAGTTTAGCGTTGACAGCATTACCTACACCAAGCATCATGTTGGTGAGAGAATTATAATGAGAGGAAATGAATAAAATCGCGTTACATGTCTTCATGTGCGTAATGTCCATCGCACTTGTATACGTCTGTTATAAGATAGGGATAAGCCTTCCTTTCATGGCGTTCAGAATGGATGATTAACAACACAATCAATATGACAACAAGAGAAATAAACAAGGTCCATAGCGCACTTATGCGCTCTCACAGCATGTTCTATGCCGATATGATATGCAGAGCGATACAAGACATCACCATTGACGAAGAAACGTTCGTCAATGGTATTGAGAAGATATATTGGGCATACAAGGAGAACGAAAATGAATACATCCCGAAAGGGTGGGAGAACGTATGAAAGAGGAGCTGATTTTAGAAACCATCAAACAGATGGTGGCAAAGAAAAGAGAAGATAAGGTAGAACCATCCGACATCGTTTCATACATTGACGTTAAGAAAGAGTTTGCTACAATGTTGAAGAACGGACTAAATGAACTCTTTAAGAGTGGGAAGATTAAGACATGCAGGATGATTAACGGCACGGGCATTATGCTATGCGAGTAAAGAAAGGGGGAAGTGCGCAATAATCACTTCCCCCTTTTTGCGTTTAAAAGATTACATACGTGACACCAACGCCTATATATGGCTCGAATTGTTTAGAGTTAATGCCATAGCCATATCCTGCGCTGATGCCGATGCCCCATTTTTGGGGAGGTTTGGTTATCGTTCGCTCGATAGTGCGTGTGGTGTACACCATCTTGTTATACGTGTGTATGCTGTCCAACGATGGTTTGTAACCACTAACCCATGCCGTATAATTGCTGTCCCTGTATGTTCGCTGGGTGATGGGTAACGTAACATCAACGCTGTCAGAATTTTTTGTCATTTCCGTGAGGTCACGCAAATGTTCCTTTGGAACTCTCGCCTCCTGCCACTTTACGATGGTGTCGTGGACAGGTTCGGGAGCTGCTGCTTTGATGGTGTCGTACTTTGTCACCACCTCCGTCTTAATGCGCTCCTTTACTTGCACCTCTCCTTTTTTGCCTCTGCCGAGGATAAACCCCAGCACGAGGGCGGTAAGCAGCAATACCAATATTAGAATGTTCTTTCCTTTCATATCTACACAATTTCAATGAATACTTTCTTTCCTCGCTGCACTTCTGCCGCCATTGCCCGATATAGCCTATCGAAAGTGCTGCGGCTCTCAACGAGCTGTCCCTTAATCTTGTTAAGACCTACAAGGATGCACCCCTCCGTGTCTTCGGGGGTGTTCCCCGAATGGATGCGCACACCCTCAAAGCCTTTCACGTTCATGAGCAAGGGCATCACGCGCTTAAACCTTGGCGACATCGTGAGCCTTACCTCGTAAGTCCCTCGCGGTATGGCCGTCTTGCCTTTCACTTTCTTTTTTAGAATTTCGGCAGTTGACATGTTGTCGTTAAGTCCGCGATTGGTGTCTTCCAACGTGTCGCAGAAATACTCACCATCAACGAACAGATGCCCAATAGTGTACGTTTCCTTGTTTGCCCTTGTCTTTAATGTCAATACCATTTTGACCTCCTTTCACACTAGTCCGATGATTGAGCCACATGCAGCACCAACAATGTCGGCCTTGATGTCGTCCCAATCAAACTTTTCTTTCTCCTTGAACTTGTCGTAACACTCCTTGCCGATGCCTACCGCCAAACTTACGCCAAAGCCAACGCCAGCGGATAAAAGGCATCCTGCTCCGCACCTGCGCAAGCATCGCGTGGTGACGTCGGCAAGGACAAGGGATGCCGTGATGTGCATCCACCTGTCCGAACCGAAATTTGCCAATCTTTCGGTCAGTTTCATAGCAGTAAGCATATACCGATAGAAATGGCAGTCGCCACCAACGCCAATACAGGATTGCGCCAGTCGTAACGAGGTTTCTTGCCTTTCTTTTTCTCGACTTTGTCTTCCTCGTCATCCTCTGACTTGGATTTCACCATGACAGCGCGCATGCCCTCCAAAAAGGCGCACATGATGGCGCAGGCAATGAATGCGAACACCCAATTGTACTCCGCCTCGTTTTCGGTCAACATCGGCACAAATCCGAACACTAGTCCAAGGATGATGAACACCATCTTGGTCAAACTAAACTCTTTCAAGAAGTTCTTAATCATTTCCATTACTTTTCCTCCTTTTCTTTTTCGTTATTATCTTTCTTCATGTATTCGCCCACCGCATTAGCGATTTCATTCATGCTGTCGCGGTGTACGATAATCTGTTTGGCTAATGCCGCCACATTGTCGATGCGCACTTTATCTTCCGCCTTTTCATAGATGGACTTAATCTCTATCAGCCCGATACAGATAGCCCCTAACAATGTTATAAAGGGGAACATCGGCAGGTGGTATTGGTAGAACTCCTCCAAATACCATGTGGCAGCCATGTGCATGGCATCGATTACCGTCAGGGCAATCATGAGGTTATAATACTTGGCGGCCTTGTCTACCGTTCTCTTGAAACCATAGCTAGACGCGGCAATGCCCAACTTCTTCGCCTTTCTAACTCCTGACCACAAATCTGCTATCATAGCCACCATGACCAGCATGTAGAGTGCGAAGAGCATCCATAAGATTACAATCACTTTTCCCATAATTAGTCTTTAATCATTTATTTTTAAATTAATAATGTTCCGTAAATAAGCACGAAAGCAGCCACCTCGCCCACGTAGTATGGCTTAGGCAACTTAGCCACCCAATAACAGCACCACGCCATCGCCACACATGCCACAATCCGCGTATGGAATGACATAGCCCACATCACACCGCATATCAACGCGGTGAAAGCCCCGACAGCGTGCATCTTGTCGGCCTTGTAATGTGGGGCAATGGCGACTATCAGCAGTCCGAATACCGCGAACAAGGCCAAGAATGGAGCTGCACCTCCCTTTTCCAACATCGGGGGCAGCATCATCCCACCGCTTACGGCCATTACTACGGAGAACAGCCACGGGTGCTTGCCGATATAGTAGTTGTCACTGACGTACTCTTTCACTCCGTATGCTAGCCCCATCGCGATTAGGTATGTCGCCAAAATGATTAAGCTTATCACTGCCATATCACATTGTCTTTAAGTCCAACTTCTGGGGATAACCGACCTTGTAGTCGTATTTCTGTACCTCCTCAATCGACTTCAACTCTCGCACCGCATGGATGTGTGCCTGCGTGCGGTTATACGCCTTGTAGGCGTAAAAGCCTACCTTTCCAAGCATTTCCAAGGCCATGTCGCAATTGACATTTAGGCAAATGCCGTTCAGCCATATCTCACTCTCGGTTTGCCCATTCTCCTTATCCAGTTGGATGGCTCTGCTTGTTCCGATGCGGTCTTCTCTATTTATCCACGCATCCATGCCGTTTAATTTGAACGAGTTCACGGCAGGGGACTTGTCGTACTCCTTAATTTCATCCACCTTATTCTCGATGGCCTGTTTCAAGAGTTCTTCCTCTGAGGGCATAGCCTCGATATAAGGCATATATCCTGCTTGTTCGTACTGCTCGGCTGTTGGATTGATTACCATCATACCGTCTATCACTATGTTGTTTGGGGCGAAGTTCCCATTGTTGTCTACGTATCTCATATCTTACTCATTAAATTCACTTAGTGGTCTAATTCTATCACCTAGATTTCTAAAATTGAAGTCGGACTTATACTTATTCACACTTGCGTCGGGCACATACAACTTCCATGTGTCGTTACCGCTATCAAAGTCAAATTGCGTTTTGTTCGTTTCTATTTTTGTAGGTGGCTCAATAGAGTGCATCTTTATCCACCTCAATTTTTTATTCTGCCTAACTGATAACGATGCCCATTTGAAATCTTGTGCAAGAAATTCAATCCCCTCCAATTGCGTTTGAAAGAAACAAACTACACTTATCATTTTTACACTCGCTGGAACTGTTATTGTACCAGCTAGATTAATACAAGGCGAGAATGTTCTATACATAGAAGTCACACTAGTGAAATACTTCAATTCTTCAAAAGTACGTAATTGTGGAGAGTTAAACGTATTGTTTAAGGCAGTTATTCTAAGTACATTCGCCATGCTCATCTTACCATCGTATAATCTCTCTAATGTCTGCCTGGCATAAGGGTCTACGATATTTAATTGCGGCTCTGGATTACCCCATTCGTGAACTCTATTGGATGGATTTTTAGATATTCCCAAGGATGTAAATTCTTCTAAACCCTCTTTTGGAATATATATATCTAAATCACCGATTTGAAATGGAGGAAAGCCCGAATTAAATAGCTTAGGTACACTAGATAAAATAACTGTACGCAAGTTAGGTGTATTGCTAGGGTCTCTCACAAGCCCCATTGACCAAGCACTTAATCTTATTACCCGATTTGGTAGAGATATTGATACAATGTTTGGTGCTACTCTTATGTAACTTTCGGGAATATACACAATAGGTCGGTCGGCCTTGACCTTCCAAAGCCCATTTTCAAATACATGTTCCAATACCTTAATATCACTATCACCACCATAATTGGTTAACACAGCTGCTGCATCAGCCTTATTGTTATCAATAGTTGTGTACCATATCTCGTTGTTAGGCTGCACGGAATAATTCACTCCTTCAATGTATAACCTATCGAGGTCGCACATCATCATCACCATTGTCTGTCTATACATCAGCTCACCTCCCACATAAAGATAAAGTTCTTTATAATCCATACATGATACAGCTTACCAGCACGAATGGTCGGTATATAGTTTTTGTACCAATGCAACGTGGCTGGTAGAGATAGGTTTGTCGGTGTCGCAGGCGACTGGAACTCAAAGACATACTCATTCACCACATTTGGTATTGGCGCGCCTAATGTTAGCGTAAGTTGTGCCACCTCGCCCCACACGTGCATAGCATTAGGAGTTATGGTAAAGGTAGTGTCAGCCGTTCCATGATTTACTAACGCCAGCCAACCTGTGTCACCCTTATCTCCTTTCAAGCCCCTGTCGCCAGTCTGACCTTTCTCTCCTCTATCACCTTTTGCCCCAGTGTCGCCTTTTTGCCCTTGTTCGCCCTGCAAACCACGTAAGCCTTGTTCGCCCCTTGCGCCTTGCTCTCCTTTCTGCCCTTGCACGCCCTGTTGTCCGCGCTCTCCGCGCTCTCCTTTAAGCGATGCCAGCCACTCTTCTTCCGTGCCGACATACCCATGCTCCTCGGCAAGCTCGTATGCGCTCTTGCCGTCCTGAATGCCATTAAGGGCATTGATTATCTCCTCATACAGCAACATCCACTTCCTGTTGACGGTGTTGTATAAATCCTGCATATTTGCGGCCGTCTCCTTGGTAGAGTTCATCGTCTTGGTGAGTTCGGAGAACGTTGCGTAGAACTCTTCCTGTGTGCCTTGGTAGCCTTTCTTTACGGCCAACTCGTATGCAGAGATGATGGCGTAGTTCATCGCCACCTCCATCTCCACGTCATCGAAAGAGCTAGCCCCAGTGACGAGTTCTATCACGCCATCGGGGAAAAGCACGTCCCTGCGCTTGCCAGTAGGATAGTTGGGGTCGTCTTGCATAATCCGCACCTCCGCTTTGAGCATGCCGACTTCCAAATTACCACCTTGGATGAAACACGTTGCGGTGCCGTCTGGGTTGACCTTACAATTGGTCAATGCGCCATTCTCACGGCCACATGTGTACCTGCCACCGCCTGTACTCGTGAAGACTACCATGAAGTCACCATCGGGGAAAGGCTTGCCCTCCCCATCCGTCACCAACCGAAGACGTACGAAGAAGTCCTCGTTGTAATTCTTTCTTGCTAGCGGTGTCAGACCGCGGTTATTGTTGTTACAGCTCATCATGTCTACTTTTATTACACTCTTACTATCTCGTTTGTACAATGTTACTGAACCAGAAGTTATTGGCTTTGTTTAATGACAAAGTTACCATTCTACACATACCTCCCCTAATCCAAACTTCTTTTGTATAATACGGAGTTCCACTATCACTTACGCATCGGATATGTTCATTTCCCTTACATTCTATCTTACATTCGTTCCAAACGTATAGAACATATTCTTGCCCATTCTCCAAGTTTTGTGGAGGAGGCAAAGCTACAGCACAAAGCCTCATTACCTGCAATACACAATCGTCGCCTTTCAACATAGAGTCTTCAAAAATATCCCTTGTGTATCTCCTGAACCCCTTTACATTACCGCCTGTAATGTAAAGGGCGTGGTTTCCAACAATTCCATCTTTTGCCCCAACGGCTAGACCTATGTGTGTATTATTGGCATAAGAACTTCTCTTTTTCTCTATTCTCGCGGCCGCTTCCAGTCCAGTAGCGACATCGAACCCCATACCTAGAAGTACTGATGCACCATCGTTCCTGTTATCGATGTGAATGAGGGCGGAATAGTTGGTATTCTCGTTCGTCAGCAGCTGCCCTCTTATGTCGAACCCCCCAACCTTGCCGCTCTCCACCTGCATGTTCTTGAACTTGGCGTTTTGAGCGTCAATCTCTCCTGCCTCGACTATCTCAGACCATACCTTTTTGGCGGCGATGTGCTTTGCATCAATCTTTCCCTCTCCGTCAATCATGGCGGAGGTCTCGTTCGTCTTGGGGTTGACAATCTCGAAGTTGTCGGCCGTCACCTTAACCTTGCCCTCCGTGATGTCGATGCCGGTCTTCACAAGTCCGTCCTTGACGTCTTCGGGGTTCTCGCTCCAATCGGTGACCACATTACCCTTCTCCAACTGCGGTTCGCTGATGTAAATTATGCCATTCTTCAATACCCACGTATTGAACTCGATGGTGTCGAAGTCCAAGTCGGTTGGCGTGGTGAACGTGAAGACGAAACGTTGCCACTTGCCCTCTTCTCCTATCTCGTGCTTCGGGTTTCCCCACCACCTCAACCTCGTATTGCCCTTGCAGTAGATAATCTCGCTGAAAATGCCAGCATCTATCGAAGTGAAGTTGTCGGACATCAACCAAACGGATGCTGTGTATTCAGTATCGGGAAGTCCAGGTGCGGATAACCTCGTGCCTGCGAACTGGTTCTCCGTCTTCCCGACTGACGTTACCTTGATGCAATTCCTTTTCCCGTGTCTCTTATCGCCATCCTTGACCAAAGTCATCAAAGATTGCGGTACGGCACTATGTAGGGTGTCGAATGCGGTACCCCTAAGGAGGTTCGTTCCGCCTATCTTCCGTTTCTCTACTTTAAGCTCTATGCCGTTGGCCTTAACCTCAACGCTCGTGACACGTTGGGCGAGGTTGGAAACGCCTTGGTTGGCGTTCTTGATGCCCTCGCCAACATCAGTAGCAGAGCCGTTGGAGACAATCCTTATCTTCTTGGCCTTGACTTCCAAACCATTTTCGGGAGTGTACTCGACATATTCAGTCCTGTTCCTATCACCGATAAAACTTTCCCCATAGGTCTTCATGTAAGCCCTACCCTTGGCGTTGTCCCATCCGTAGCTGATAACATCCTTACCTTCCAACGTGAAGTCGTCTATGCCTTGCAACATGACGTAAGAGGGTACGTTCTCGCCTGCCGTTCGTTCCATGATGGCACACTGCCTGTCTGGCTTGTCCGCACCCATATACCCCAATTGGCACAGGTCGTCACCCCCTAACGGATTGTCGCTGCCGCTGGCGCAGATGGACTTGGACAGCTCAACCCAATTCTCGCCCACTCGTACTACCTTGCGCCAATAGAAATGGTTCGTGGCATGCTCCGTAGTCCCTTGCGAAACGTTGAACTCTTGGCAGATGGCCAAATCGTTAACGACAAATGGGTTTCGCACCTTTATGCCGTCTTCTTCGGCTAGGAAGAAACACGTAAAGTAGTCGTCACTTGCGTACGACAACACTTGCGTTATCTTCACGCCGCCCTTTCCTACGACCCTATTGCCGAAAGAATAGGTTATCTTCATGATGTCAAGGCTGTTGAATATGGCCTTTTGACGAAAATATGCCTTGTCGACCTCCAAATACGTATATCCTTGGTGTTGGGCGAATGTCGCGCCGCTAGACCCTGGGACGAAGTCGCCTACATTGAACTGCTTGGGTGTCTTCGCGCCCTTGTTGAAAGTAATGAGACCTTCGGCTGTGTCGTCTTCCGTCTTGCTTAGTTTTGTCTTTAATTTCTTGTACAGGTCATCGAAAGAAGTGGAAAACCTCTCAATAATCTCCCTAAGCGCATGATAATAGGCCTCGGCCTTGGTGCTTACGGCATTATTGAGCCTGCTTAGGAGGCCTATGTTCTCGTTGGCATTCTTCAAGTCCTCCTTTATCGTTTGGGTGTTGCCCTTGATGATGCCGTTTCCGATGGTTATGTCCTGTTCGAAAGGATAATCTATCTTCGTTGTTACAGCTGTGACCCTAGTGTTAAGCGAATATCCGTTACCATCATCGAAAGTGACTGCCATGCCGACTTTCAAACGAGGGTCGGACTTCTCGAAACTTACGGGGTTAGACTTGAACGAGTAATGATTGTTGTCGCGCTGCATTTTGGCAATGTCTTTGAGTGCCTGCGTTTCAAGTTTCCCCTGCGCGGATTTCACATGCTCTTGGGGCATGGTGATATTGAAGAGTACCACCTTATCCCCATTGAGGGAGGGTGTCTTCTCGCCATACGGCACAAGTCCTTGCGCGCTCGTGGTGGGGATTATCATTCCCCCGACATCGTTGAACTTTATCTCGTAGTCCCCAATATTGACCTGCATACCTGTATCTTCCACTAGCCCCGTTTCAGGGTCGTCCTTACGTGGAAATGTCGGATGTTCGTCATGAAAGCGCATCTCAAACTCCCTGCCTGCAAGCGCGGAATTCCTGCCAGTATCATTCGGCATGAATACGGCCTTTAAGGCATATCCGTCAAGGACAATTCCTTTGGGGGCTTTGAAATCGTCCCATCGTGCGATGGTCTTGCCGTCCGCGTTATAGGTGGGGTAGGCCAAACGGAGATACCAAATGGAATATTTCTTGTATGTTTTCTTGCCGTTTACCATCTTGTCGAAAACCTTGTGTCCCTTGTTGTCGACAAGGTCAAGTGTCCGCTCCCTCACGTCATAGGCGTACAAGTCCAACCTAGGGAAGATGTCGTCATACACTAAGACCTTTGTGAATGGCGTTTCCCCTGCTTTCACCTTGTCGATGTACCCCTTAGGGTACTTGTCGGGGTCTAGCGTCAACCTCGTATTGGTCGACACATTCTCTTGCCCGTTGACGGACTTTCGGGAAATGTTCCTCGTAGACCCCTTGACAACGAAACGATTGTAATACTTGTCCTTTGAGCCGTTTACGGATGCAGGGCAGATATTATCCCCCACTCTTAGGGGAACACCACTGCCGACAGATATGTTGACCCCGAAACGGATAACCCTATTCTCCCAGTCAATGACATATTCTGCGGTGCCGTTGTCGGTACTGAACTTATTGCATACCTCGGCAAGCCCTGAAAGGATGTCAACGGAATTGAAAGAACATGTCGCCGTAACCACGTCCAAAGATGATGTCAAGACAAAGCCCCATCCCACATCCGAACGAGGGTCTATGCCCAACGCCTTGTTTATGCAAACGCATATATATGCAAGAATGTTGGCAGGCTTGTCGGTGATGTTCCAATCGTAGTCGACCACCTCTTGCTCGTTAGCATCTTTGCCATAAAGAGCTAACGGCATTCTGCCCAACGACATGTAGGGGTGCTGGAACTCGGGTTCATATTTGAATGAACATTCGCTAACGGATTGTGGCGTATATTCATCCAAAAGTGAATATTTTACGCCATTCAACATGACATACGCCCCGACAGGCAGTTTGACCTTGGAAGTACCATACCACGAGAGCCTGACGTAGTTTGACCGCATCAGTTCCTCCACGTGTACCGCATCTTGCGTTGTCGGTGGGTTCAACAACAAATTGCCATTCAATCCGTATATTTCCATATCTCAAAGTTCAGAATAATTACGCAAAGGGGTGCGTAAATATCCGTCATATACGCTACAAAAGGATTGTTGTAGCATATTACGACCTATCTCTCACGTTAGGCTCTTGGAACTTCACGCCTAGCTTACAGAATGTCATGTCAAGGGTTTGGGCGTAAGCACCTGTCGATGCCTTGTATTTGAGCCTATAAGTCTCATTGCCGTTCCTCGGCACTTTCAAGGCTACGTCACCCTTGTACATCTCTTCGTAGAACTTGCGTTTCCGATTTTGGAACTCCGTGGCGTTCCTGCCCTCTATCGTGAAAGTCAGCGTTACCGAGCGTTCATCCGTCTTGGGTGTCATATTGGCGTATTCCACGCCATCTTTAAGCCTATTGTTGTTAGTGACGTAATCTTTCAACCCTGCGATGTCGCCCAAGGCATCCAAGAATTTGTCGCCCATGCTAACTCCCCATTCCAAGTAAGCGTCTTTCCCATTTATCAATAGTTCACCTCTCATGCGTTCTTTATTATCCGTTTAACTTCCTGTAATTCCTGTTTCATCTCACGGAGGTGTTTCTCACTCTCCCCCGTGTTCCTTGAAATTTCCTTTAACTCCAAGTACGAATTGGCCAGTATGCCTCGGTTCTCGTTGGCGATGTCGCACATCTGCATATTTATGTCCCTCACGTCCGCCAACGTGGCGTTCATCAAGGACAATGTGGCGTTCTGTACGTCACGTACGCCATTCGCCCTTTCAACGGCAATCTGTATGGCCGTCAGCCTGCCCTCGATGCGTGTCCCCGTATCATCGGATAGGGAACGTTCCTCGTTGATGGTCGCTTTCTGCGTTTCCATGCTGGACGGCTCTTTGACAAGGCCTATTTCCTTTAAGGCGTTTATCTCATTGGCGTATCTCTCCACGGACGTTTGTTGCAATTCCTTAGCCTTATCCAATATGTTTTTGTCTACTTTTCCCGTTTCGGGATTGTAGGCCTTGCTTATCATATCGTATATTTTCTTTGCATCCTTTTGCAACCTCTCCCCGACGATGTTGTTTATCACCATCTTGTTTATCATCTTCTGCCAGTTCTTGGCGACATCGTCAAACACGTCCTTTGAGCCATTGGCAAAGTCATTGAGTGAGTTCAACAGCCCCCCGAAGACATCATCGAATGTCGTTCCGGTGATGCGTTCTTTAAGCCGTTCCTCAGCTTCCTCGATGGTCTTCGCGCTGTCCGCCCACTTGGTGAGCCACTCTCCAATTTTTCCATCATTGTAGCCTCCCGTCTGCATCATGTGCCACCAATCAAGCCCATGTTCGGTGCGTATCTTGTCGAGTATCTTAGCACCTCCACCATTTTCCATGTTCCCTAGTTTGCTGAACAGGTCTTCCCATCCCCACACATCGCCAAGTCCATAAGTCCTTGCGATGTCCTTAGCGGTGTCCTTGGTGTTCTTGTTCCAATGATACCAGTCGGAATGGCCACCTCCATAGTTGTCCCAACCTGCCTCCAACACCCCTCGTGCGTACTTCGACTGGTTGCTGGACACCATCTTGTCAAGCTCCTGTTTCGTCTTCACGGCTTCCATACCATAGGACTTACCCAACTTATCTTTGAGTTTGTCGATGCTAGTGTTGATGATGTCAATCTTCTTGGATATTTCCTTTTGTATGGCAAGTTGTTTGGCGTGGTTGTCAGAACCTCCGAAAAGGTCACCCAATCCCACCATCTTCAATATACCCTTCCCTAAGCCTGCGATGATATTCACGACACCTTTAAGGATTGACCCTATAATTTGTGGCAGTTCGCTAATAACTGTCTCCACAACCTTGGCCACCTTATTGAGCAGTCCCTCTATGAAAGATGCAGGAGCGTCACCCAAAGCGTCTATAATCTGCAAGATAGCTCCAATGATGCCGCCCACCTTGCCGCCTAACTCTCCGAGTGTCTTGCCTACTCCGTCAGAACCTTTCCCTAGGCTGGTGACAAGCTTGGAAATGCCGTTGGCAAAGCCCGAAAGAGTGCCTTTCGACATCTCGCCTATCGTATCTGAGAAATTCTTCAACCCTTGTGATGCGGAGTTGGCCGTGTCGGTGAGCTGCACCTTGGCATCCTGCATGTTGTCTCCTGCGGTGTCCTGCGCCTCTGCCGTCTTTTGGACATTGGTCTTTGCTATGTCGACGGCCTTTTGTGCCATCGCCTTTTGGGTTTCATCGGTAGCCTTGGCCAGATTGTTCTCTGCGGAAATTAGGAAGTCCACCGCTTGCGTGTGTGCGGCCTGCGCGTCCTTGAACTTTCTAACGCTGTCTTGGTATTTCTTGGTCAGTTCGGCAACCTCACCCCAAACGGAGAGGTTAAAGGGGCTTGTAACATCGCCTGCACCCTCCTTTCTGAGGTTATCCCTGAGGTTGACATACGATTTCTTGCTTTCGGGAGAAAGCTGCTTGAACTCCGCAGTCTTCATGTAGGCTTCCACCTCTTTTAGCGTTTCCTTGGCGATGTCTTTGAGAACATTCCCGATGCCTTCAAAAGATGCACCCCAATCTATGCTCATGGCAATCTTGTTCGCATCTGCCTTGGCTAGGGCATTTTCCTTTTCCCTTTGGAGCGACAACTTGCGGTTTGCATCCGCTTCCTTGGCTATCTTGTCGTCATATTCCTTGGCGATGGCGTACCTCTGTTGTTGTATCGTGCCGTATTCTTTGAGGTAGTCGTACATGGACTGCAACTCGGCCTTGTACAGGTCTTCCTTTTCTCTCTTCTGTTTCGTTTCAAGGTCTGATTGCATGGTCTTGAAGACGTTCTCCTCTTCCTCGGTAAGTTTCACCGAGCTGCGGTCGAACTTTGCTTTTTTATTCTTTGCCTTGAATTTAGTTTCAGCCTCGTCCGCCTTGGCTTTGAGCAAATCCTTACGTTGCTGCTCAATCTGCTCCATCTCCCTCTTATGGTCGAGTTCCATCTTGCGCAAGGTCTTCTCGCTGCCCTCGTCCATTGCCTCAAGTGCGCGTTGCTGTGCAGCGTCTTCAACTTCCTTTCTCGTCTTCTCCAACGTTTCGGCTTTCTCGCGTATTCTCCTGTCGTCCGTTTCGGTATCTTTCCGAGTGTTCTTACCCTTTTGTGGAGTTTCGCTTGACGAATACGCCTGCTCTTTTTTCCTTATCTCCTCAATCTTGCGTTTCAGTTCCGCACCTTTCCTGCCTGCCGCCTCCTCGTAGGTGAGATGGTCTAGCTGGTCTTGGAGTTGCTTTTTGCTCTCGGCAAGTGATGTCTTGGTGGTTTGCTTTCTCTGTGTGCGCTCATTGAGGTTTCTCTCCAAAATGCCTATTTGCCCTTGTAAGTCATCTAAGGAGAACGTCCCCTTAGAGCCGCCAGTCGTTATGGTGCCGTATTTTTTGTTTTGCAGCTTGGCTTTTGCTATGAGGTTCTTTCTTGTTGCAATCTCTTTCTTTATGGTAGAGATGTCCTGTTTGCCCAAATCGGCAAAATACTTGTCGCTCTGCGCATCCTGCATCTGCTTGACAAGCTGTGCCCTTTGCGCTTTCAGTTGGTCGATTTGAGAGTTTCTGACCGCCTCTCTACCAGTCAGTTTCCCCACGCCAACTGGTATGAGTGGAGATATGGGGGCATAAAGGTAAGACGCAATTGTTGCCCAGTTCGACTTTCCTTTACTCATCCCAGATTTCGGACCCAACTCTTTCAACTTCTTGTCAATGTCCTTTATCCCGTTAAGCGGGTTTGTGACGGATTTCCTGCCATCAGCCTCGGCAATGGCATTCTTGATGTTCAAGATATTGTTGAGCATCTCCGTTTCCGTCTTATACTTCGCGAAGATGTCGGGATATTGCTTGGACAGCCTGACGAGAGCCTCCTTTCTATTTTCAGTGGATAAAGCCTCGTCAGATGCAATGTTGAGAAGTCCGTCCACCTTGGCCTTGTGTTCGTTCTCCAAGTCGATGGCTTTCTGCTTTTCCTCGTTATATCTCTCTTGTGCCTCCCGAACCAAGTCGGCATGGGTCTTCATCATGGCCAACTTGGTTAGCAGCGCGCCTATGGCCACTGCAACCAAGACGTAAGGGTTGGCAAGCATGGTCTTATTGAGGAGTGCCACAGCCTTTTGGTTGAGCAGCACCTGTGCGCGAGACAACATCATGGAGATGCGATGGCCGTTCTCCGCTGCGGTGGCCACCATGACGGCTGTCCTATACAATCCGTAAGTCACGAGCAACGCACCGATGACCTTTCCTATTCGTTCGTAGTCTTGGACGAGTGCGGTGGCCATCTTTATCCCTTTCATAATCATGCCCTCGGAAGATTTGCCCATATTGTTCAATGCGCTATCGATGGCATCACTGAGCATGGACATCTGACCGCTGATGGTCTTGGATGCGTTCTCCGACATGTTGTAAAACTTACCTCCTGCGCTGGTGGCATCGATAAAAGCCTGCTGCACCATCTCGGTGGTTATCTTGCCATCCGACATCTCCTTTTTGAGCGTAGCTATGGACTTGCCCGACCTTTCAGCCATAATGGAAAGAGGGTTGAAACCTGCGTTAATCATTTGGTTCAAGTCCTGCCCCATCAGCTTGCCTGTCGCGCTCATCTGTGAGAATGCAAGGCTAAGGGAGTTGAATTTCTGTGAGTTGCCCATAGATACGTCACCTATGGCCTCGATGAAACGCGGAACTTTTTCAGCCTCGATGTTGAAACCCAACATCATCTGCGTGGCGGAGGTGATGTCCCCGAACTCCAATGGCGATACCGTGGCGTATTCCCTGACCTTGGCTAACAGGGCATCGGCTTTCTCTTTCGAGCCGAGCATGGTTTGTATGGCCGTGTCGGCTTGTTGGAACTGCCCTCGCACGTCCATTATCTTACTTATGAGCTGTTCTAACGAGGATATTCCAGCCACTACGCCAAAGGCTTTCTTAAATGAGTTGGACATGTTTGAAACGGACAATGCGACTTCCTTACCCTCATCTTTGAAGAGCGCGTACTCGTCGCGTAGCTGTTTCACCGAAAGTCTGGCGTTTGCCTGTTCTTGCGAGAGTTCAAAGAGGGAATATTGCTGCTCGGCCAACGCATCTTTTGCCCTTTTTAGCTCGGACGTGATTGGCGAGCCTGTCCTCTCATATTTAGATAGGGATTGGTATTTTTCCGTAAGCTGCCTTATGTCCTCCTTGGTAGATGCGATTATATTCTTTTGCTTGATAATCTCAGACGTCAACCCATTCACCACATTGGAGGCATCATATATCTTCTTCTTGAACTCACCATCCATGACTGCGCCAGCCTCCGCGCCCTTTACCTCCAAGGCACGAAGTTGTACGGTAGCCTCCTTTAATTGGGCGTTGACGGCATTGAACATTGTTGGCGACTGGACGGCATTGATGCTGCCCAATGCCTGTTTGAGCTTGGTTATCTCGTCACGCAGACGTATCACATTCTCGTAGTCCGCCCCGACCTTAAAATATAGTTTTGGCATATCATCTGTTTTTTCTCCTAGCGGCAAAATCCTTACCGCTGACTTTCTTTACCACGTCACCGAAGACCTCATGCTGCTTGTCCCTTTGCATCATGACAAGGTTTCTGTAAGGTATCTTCTCCGTGACTTCATAATAGGAGAGGTGCAAACTCTCCATGAATGACGCAATTTGACCCAAGAGGGTCCTGTTGCCGACTACCTCGGACTTGCTGCCAGCAGGTTTGCGCTCCTCGTCAAGCTGACAGCTTTGTAGAAAGGGTTCACGCTCACCATGTCAAGCCCTAGCTCCAACGCGTCAATAACATCTTCAAACGTTGCGTCCGACAACTCCTCCGTTAAAGTATCGTCACCTCGTATCAGCCAAGACAACGCCTTGCAATACGCGGTGCAATCCTTGCAAGAGAGGAACATCTCCTTTAATGTGGCCTTATCGTCCAATTCCAGTTCGCTGATGCAGGAAATCGCACCTGCCAACTTCTTTATCGTAGGTGGGAACATCACATAAGACTTTCCGTTTAGGTAAGCCAAGGCGTAATCCTCGCCCGTTATCGCTTGTGATATTAGTTTCGATGCTTTACTCATGCTGACAAAATGAAAAAGTGGGTGAGAGGTGGCACTTTACCACTCCCACCCACAACGTTAGACATACTTTATTTAGACAAGAGCCTTCACCACAGCCTCGTCAAAGTTGTACTCCATCGACACGCCTGCGACCTCGGGTGTCTGCACGAGGGCTTTCACCGCAATGGCCACAGCCTTGTCGGTATTGGCCTCATGCGCCGTGATTTGGGTGTTGGTGAAAATGAGCCATACTCCGTCGTCGGTAAGGCAGAAGAGAGCCTTTTTAATCACGACCTTTTCGTTGGAGCGTTTCCATCCGACAATATCGTCCTTATCCGCACCGCTGCCGCCTCTCTTGACGGGCGTACCTCCCATGAGGGCTGCCTTGGTGGCGTACTCATATTGTCCGATGGTGAAATTCACGGACATGTCGCCTGGGTTCGTCTCGTAGCGGTATGTCTGACCATTGAGCTGGTTCTTGTACCCCGTAACAGAAGCTTCCGCCTCCTCAACGTTCCACGTCTCTTGGTGAACGTTGCGAACCTCGTCCTTAGCGGCGATGGCTGCCTTGATGAGGGTCTTCGCCAAATCGGGCGTCAGGTCGGCCGCTATCTTGGAAGTGTCGGCATAGAGTATTTTTTTGATGCCCACTGCTGTAATCTGTCCCATAATTATCTTACATTTAATACGTTAAACAATACCTTGCAATTCACAAAATGACACTTCAAAGCTGTGTCCGCTTCGATGGAGGTCTCCACCTCGTATTTGTACCTCGTGCCGTCTTGGATGTCAGTCACGATTTGGAACTTATTGTTGGCGAGCCTTTCCAATTCGTTAAGGCGGATGGTGTCGGCAACGTTCGGACGGATGTCGGGAACACAGATGTTCACCTCGGCAAAACGTTTCACCCAATAATCCTCGGATGTCGGTTTCTTGACGTGTATCGTTATGCGTTCCTTGTCGAGTTCGCCAGTAAGCGTTTCCCCGAAAGGCACGATGTCAATACCCAACACCTTGAAATCTCGGTAAAGTATGTTCGCTATGTCTGTCGTCACTATCATCGTGTCATTTCCCTCAGTTTCTTCTCCGCCCTTAAAGCTGCGCCACTCAACACCTCAAACCCTTTCGCCTCGACATATGATGCGTATTCTGCGGTATTTTGCAACGCCAACCCATCTTCGTCCACGTCAAACGCGTTGGATGTCCTCAACGTGAGGGTGTGGTCTTGATATGTTCCGTTTTCCTCAGCGTCCTTTACGGCTGCATCACCAACGTCAATCATTGCCTTTTGCACCTCCCACTTGCCATCCTCGAAGTATTTCTCGACATCGGAGAAGTCACTCTCTACATCCATATCTCAGAGTAATTGAAGTAATTGGTTTCCTTTACGATGTACACCCGACCTTCGCCCCTTACGTTGTTGTCGTCCATGCACCGAACTTCCGCGCCTGCCTTGACGTCTGCCTTTCCCTCACACACGACATGGTAATTGGGGCGGAACACCTCTCCGTTGGCGGATGTGAACTCCCTCGTCGTATTGTCATCGCAACGGCAGTTGCAGAGTGTCACCCATTTGTCCTCCCACGATTTCGGGAGCGGTCGGCCGTATTCGTCCACCTTTTGGGGCGATACGACCTTTATTTGGAGCGTATGGGGGTAAAATATCATAGGAATTTAATCTTGGCCTTATCGGTGTCCAGCTCGTTTCTCAACCCGTACTTCTTGCATAGATATGCGTAGTACTCCTTGATGCCTTGGATGTTCCACGACATGGAAAAGCCGCTTTCGTTGATTGAGGTGGCGCGAAGTAGGAGCGTTGGGATGAAGTCCGCCATAGACACGTTCACCCTTTTCATCAGGCACTTGTCCATCTCGTCCTCCATCCCAACGTCAGAAGACATGCACATATCCAAGAGGTCGGCATTCGTCAATTGGATGCCGAACGTCCGAAACCTCTGCGATATGTACTCTTTAACTATCATTACAAACCAGTGAGGTCAAAGTTCGTGATGAGGGTGGGATTGGCAATTTGCGGCACCCACTCTGCCGTATATTCAATGTAACGGCCGTTGTCGTCGCGATTGGCGGAAACCAACATGTCGCCCTCGCCTGTCTGCGTGTAACTCCTGCCAGGAACGGGGTCGGTCTGCTCGTATGGAGTGTGGAAACGCATGTAGCCTATCTTGCCGCTAGGAAGAAGGGTAATGCGGTCGTCAGCGTACACCTGCGCGTTCTTGCCGTTCTGCTCCTTTACGAAATCTTCCTTAATCTCGATTGCAGGAAGACCGATGCCCGTGAACAACTGCGATGCCAAATCGGATGTCACAAGGCCTGTGGAGAGATACATTTGGTTCTGACCAAGCTGCATCTTGAACATGTCACCGAACTCCGACGAGCCGAGAATATGTTTTACGAACGTTCCACGGCTCATCAACATGCGGTCATAACGACCATAGTCGGGAGCTATCTCGTTGAGTTTCCTCATGAGGTAGGTCACCATCTTCTTCTTGCCGCCGTTCGTAACGTCTGACGTGGAGGGCTTAATGAAGTTGAGGGGCAACGTGATTTTGAGGAGTTCTTTAGCCCCATGCTCGCTTTGCGCCTTGTCCTTGTTGCGTACGACGGCATTTCCAGTCATGATAAGGCTGCCCACAACCAAATCCATACGCTTATGTGCCGCAAGCATCACCTGTCGGTAGTCGTCATAGACGAAAGCTATGATTTCGTTGAGTACCGACACTTGCCCTGCTGCGTTGGCCGCGTTGTACTTGTCAAGCAAGTCTTGCAGTTCCGAAAGTCGCGCTACGTCCATCTGGTAGCGGTCGCCAAGGTAGGCGATTTCACCTATGCCGTCACCCATCTCGATACGCTCTCGAATGGGTTTCTCTCCGAACTGCGAGTTGATGCTACCAGCGGTAACGCCCTGCACCATGCCAATGTAGTCCTTAAAGACACGTGTGGTAGTCCTGCGCCAATCAAGGTATTGTTGCCAATAGATAGTGTCCTTACGGGTTTGGAGAACACGTAAGATGATTGCTCCTACAATCTCTTTTTCGTTAAAGAGGTTCTGAATTGTCAATTGCATATTACGCCCTTTCCTTATTCGTTAAATTGAAACCATCCCACGAGGTTAGCCTTATCCCTTTCAGAGAAAGGAACAACCAACTTCTCGGGTTCTATCTCACCTGCGGCGCGAAGAAGTGCCACGTTGTTGATGCCGTCCGTAACGAGGTGTTTCTCGTACAGGGCGGAGTTCGCCACATTCTTAGGGTCTTTGCCGTCGGCATTGGCCGCCTCGAAGAGAACGCTGCCTGCCTCCACTACACCCAGTGCCGCGGAGATGGTGAGTTCGTCATATTCGTCCTTAGACTTGTCAATAGCGTCGACGGTTGCGCCCTCCGTTCCGTTTCCCAAAATCATCCCCACCTTGGCAAAAGGGTTCTTGGCGATTTTCACCTTAGTGCCAGTCGCCTCGACTTTCTCCTTGACAAGGACATTCACCACAATTTTGGCCGTTCTCGTTTTGAGGTCGGCTGCGATTGGGACGAAAGATGGGATGTACTTACAATCGGGAAGTCCCGCTACGTCAAGGACGAACGGGCCGCGCCTGCGGATGCCCGTAGAAACGTCATAGCGTTCCACCTGCACTTCCTTGGGAGGGATGTTATACTTAAATCCTGCTGCCATTTTGTCTTACTTGTTTTGTTGTTCTACAATTTCTCTCGTTCCTTTGTTGATTTGCTCGGCAATGGAACTAAACTCGCTCTTTTGTCCGCCGCCTCCCTCTTCGGGGGTCTTGGCGAACTGAAAGCCGCTGTTCTGCATCACCTGTTTCAAGTCCGTGAAGTACTGATTGAGGTCTGCATCGTCAGCGATTTGTTTGCCCTTGTAGGCAAATTCGGGAATGCCGAAAGACTTTGCCACTTCGTCAACCTGCCTTGCGCGGACGTCAGCCTTTTCCTTGGCATCCATCGCTGCCAGTTTTTCGCTCAAAGCCTTATTGGATGAAATAAGGTTCTGCGCCCATGCTGGCACTTCCTCTTTCGGGTTAGGGTCTGTGGGCGGCTCTTTTGGCTCATTCCCCTCGATAGGCTTTCCGTCCTTGATGTTGTGCTTTTTCTCGTAGTTCGACACTGCGGTCTTCTGCGCCCCGTCTGCTCGGAAATCGCCATAATTCGTCATAACGTACTGAAAGGAGATACCCTCAACGATTGAGTTTACCTTGCTCTCGTCCGTCACTCCCTCCGCTTTCTTGGATGCAATCCTTTGGAGGGTGGCATCGTCCACACCCGAAAACTTCGTGCGTAGGCCTGCCAAAATCTGTTCGTAAATGTTCATACTTTATAAAGCGTTATCCTGAATAAATCTTTACCCAAAGTTACGCATGAATATTCATGTATGGAAACATATTCGGGCGGAGTCTGCTACAATTGCCGTAATGTAACGAAAAAGGCCGTCCACACTCACGCGCAGACGGCCGAAAAACAACACATATATGAAAGTCAGCTACTTTTCTTTCGTTTCTTTCAGTTGGGCTTTTTTAGCCTGTTCTTCTTTGATTTGCTGCAACTCGTCTTGCAGCTCCCCATAGTCGCTGCAATATGCCACTCCATGTTCGGTACTCCACACGCCACCGCTGACGGCCGCCGCCGCCGTGTTCACCTTATCGGTTTCGCTGTCAATCATGAACGGCACGATTTCCGTCTCGATGTCGATGGACTGCGAGGCATTCGCCAAATACGCGTTCAGCGCACCTACTGCGGAGGTGACGAGGTTCACCCTACGTTGGAAGAACGCGCCGAGTTCCTCGCCATGGTTTTGTACGGCCATGTGCGCGGACATGAAGACATATCGGAAAGCCGTGCCGCTGAGGGCATTGCCAGTACCTTTGAGCTGGTCGAACGATATGCGCGGCGTGTTTGTCTGCGCGTATATCTGATTGAAATAGGTCTCTATCTCCACCTTTATGGGGTCGGAGGACTGGTTCCACGTGAGGTATTGCGCGTTCGCCCCGTCACCTGTTAGCTGCATCATCCTGTTTCGTACATCCCCCGTAATGCTTTCGGGCTGCAACTCACCGAAGAGCATGAGGAGTGGGAAAAAATGGTTATCGATGCAGTCCGCATATCCCGAAAGGCACTTCTCCAACCTCTCGCGTATGCTCCTCACCTTAGAACATAGGGTCTCGGGGCGGTACGCATATACCACTGGCAGTTTGGGCAGATTATGGGCGAACGAACGCTCGGTGTTCTGCTCCCATGTCTTGTCTAGCTCCCATTGGTACACCATAGTGTCCGTTGTCGTCATGAACACCTTGTGAGTATTGCCGTCCAAGTCTTTCTTTTCATACTCGCGAGAGAACGCCACCATATCTCCCTCATCATTGAAAAAGGGGTAAAGCACATCTCCCCGAAAAGGAGACCATATCTGCGATTTAAGCTGGTACTGGGGGACTTTCTCCCCAAACAAACCTGCAACCTTACGTTTGAGTTTCGCCCAAAACCCATCGTCCTTGACAACATACCAATATTCGGCCACCTCCTGTTCGGACAGCCACGAGCGGACAATCTTGCGGTTCTGGTATTTCAGCTTGTTCTTCTTGAACACCTGTTTGACGGCCTCAAAAACGCCCTTTTCCTTATCGTCTTCGGGCGTGCAGTCGAGTTTAGGTTCAGTCCCAACAGTGAAAGCAGTATGGATATTCACCACATCTTGCTCGATAGGGAGCGAAATCCTGTTCGGCTCTTTCTTGTCGTACTTCGCAGGTATGGTCTTCGCCTCACCTGTTTCGGGGTCGTAGTTCGTTTCTTCCATCTTGACGAGAACCTTTATCTTCGGATATTTGGTCTCATCGTTTATTTGGTGCATTGACGGTTTCCAATCGGCCTCGTTCCTTGCCGTATCGGGTTGTTCCGTTCGCCTACCCCTTTTGAGGTAGTATATCTTCTGCTCTATATCCTCCAAAGCGAGGATGTCTTGTAATGTCTTCGGTGTTGCCATAATAATATGCTTTTATCGGGCGAACGCTGCTGCGATGTCGCCCTTCGGTTTCTGTATCTTGCCCAGTAATGTCGCCAATATATAGTAACGGGTGGCATCTATTCCGTGGTTCCAAGCGTCTATCGGTTGGTTGATGTAGTTGCCGTCCTTGTCCTTGTCCCATACGTAATTGCGGAACTCCTTACGGAGGTTGTATGAATTTTCAGTCACAAAGATATTGAGGGATTTCATCTTGTCTATTCCTGCAATAACTGAACCTGCCCCCTTTTCAACTGGGTATATCCTTACACCTCCGTTGTGTATCTCCTGTACAAGCCTTGGGTCTGCACTGTCTGAAAAGACTTTCATATCACCATATTTACGTAATTCCTTGATAAGGTCGGAAGATAACATGCCTGTACGATAGAATAGCTCGCTAATATAGAGATTGTCGTCTATCATCCCACACATCATGGCGGCAGATACATCGTTGGTATAGCCAAAGTCCAATCCTATTGCCACCTTTTTGCACCACTTGGGGAACTCCTTGACGACACCGATATGCTTGAACACTGCACCCTCGGCAACATCCGCCCACCTGCCCATGACGGTGTGGGCGTACTTCTCGGGATTATTGTTCTTCATGTCCTCCACCTCCTTGATGAACTCGGGGGAGAGGTTCTCGGCATTGTCCAAATATGTTGTATGAATATGCAAAACGTTCGGGTGGGTGCTGACTTGAACAGGAACGCCATCATACATCACCTCCTCATGGGTGTTCTCGATAAAACGCTTGTAAACCCAATGGTTGTTGTCTGTCGGGTTCATGACGATTATTATTCGGTTCTGAATGCCTTTCTGTCGGATGGAGAGCATGATGGTTTCAAACTCCCTTTCCGATACCCACTCCTCCGCCTCGTCAACGACAAAGGTGGTGATGCCGTGGATAGATTTCAGTTTTGCCGTCTGGTTGCCCGAGCTGGACTTGATGCCGCGGAACATGACCCTACTCCCAGTCATCTTATTGGTGACATCCGAGCGTGTGGAACTGAAAAACTTTTGAGTGCCGTCCAACTCCGCTTTCTCCAAAAATTCGGGGATAATAGAGATGTTGGCCGAAACCATCGTGTAACGAGTGTAAAGGATTTGATGCACAATTTTGTCTTCGGGCGTCATCTCAAACGTTAGACGTTCCAAAAACGTAGAAGTGGAGAACGATTTACCGCTACCACGGCCACCAGTCACAAGGATGATGAACTTATCCTTGTTAGAATACATCGGGTAATAGACAGGAAAGGTTCTAATCATTGCCGACCTCCCTTTCTATCCACTTGCCTATATCCACGCCATGTTCGATGTTAGTGGGGATGTCGCTCGTTTCTTCGTCTTGCCTTTTCTCCGCCTTACGCCATTCGGGGTCGTGATGGTACAACAGCGTGGCAATTGCCTGCATGTTGGGAGGTAGTTCCATTTCGGACTCTTGAACTACGGCCTTGTCGGTAAGCGTTACCCATCCTGTGCCACCGCAATAGGGGCATTTCTTGTCCGCTCCCATACATTCGCATTTGTCCTGAACATACTTGACGACCTTGGACTTGGTTTTCTTTCCGCCAAACGCACCTTTGATGTATGCGCCACGAAGTAAAGCCACTATTTCTGTGCGGCCATGCGCTAAGACGTTAGATATTCGTCCTCCACGCCTTTTGTTCTCCTCATCCGTCCAGTTCTCGTAATTTCCGTTTTTCATGCACCCAAACACTTCGCGAGAGAGGTTTATTTTGTTTGCAATCTCCTCGTCCGTGTAACCATTCATCGCAAGCTGTTCAATGAGCTTATAGAAATCGGGGCTATCGTAATCGTGTTTGGGTTTTGCCATAACTTTTTATGTTTATAATTTGCTTTTGTCGAATATTCTCTTTATATTTGCAATGTGAAGTTCAGCATGGTAGAGACGTGATAGCTTGGAACGGAGGAGGTGTAAGCCTTATGAGGGTGTCGATAGCCCCGCCATGTTGAACTTTATATTTTTTCAAACCGACCATCATCAAACCTTTCATTCTTATTCAATCTCTGAGCTGTGATGAAATTGACAACTTTCGTTTTCCCATTTTTGAACTTTATCTCATAATTCGGATGTATAATGAATTTTGACGTATTGCTGACATACACGAAGTTCCTTTTCTTCTTATCAGTATTATTATCAAAGTATAGTTTCATTCTTTTCCTTGCCTTTGGAAAGTTAATCAGTTCATAATCGTCAACGGAAAGTTTCTTGGACTGCTTGTTTGGCCGTTGTGAATGCGTAAGGGATTTGACGCTCATGTAAATGGACTTCGAACCAAGTTCAATTCCATTTCGTTTGGCATAATCCATCATCCGTTTTTCTACCCGACCTATTGTAAATGGTTTGCGCTTAGAATACCCATACATCTTCAAGTCCATGAGAACGCTCCGTATCTTGTTCCCTGAACTCCTATCTTTGTATATGTCTATTCCCTCACCATTCATCTGCTATTCCGTCAAGAGCGTTTCTATCTTATCGGAGAATACCTCGCCTTTAAGGAACTTTTCTTCTGGACTAAATCCGAACTTCTCGCAGAACTCCGCCTTTGCGTCCCAAGTGTCGAAAGAGAGCATGAGGTAAGCGTCCATGTTGGCGGCCGCCTTTGCAGCGGCTTGTTTCACTTCCTCTTTCACCTGTTTCATGTGTGCCACCTTTTCAGCCCTTTCGGCTTGCCTTTGTGCCACCTCGGCTTGATGTTCCTCGCGGACTGGTGCCATGAGGTCATCAAGTTCGCCTGTAATGGCGTTTTCTTCCTCCGTCTGAAAGTTGAAGTCCACACCGATAATATCGAGGTCTTCCTCTGTCAGCCCCGCATCCTTGTAGTCGATGTCGGGGATAAGCTCACGGAGAGTGTCGTAGTTCCACTCGCCTTGCGCCGATGGGTTGTTGAGTAAGATTAAGAGTTCTTTCTCTTCTTTCTCCTCAACGTCTATCAAGTCCACTCGGATAAGGTAGTCGTTCTCTTTCGTTTTGGGGTTGTACTTTTGGAGTTCGTCCATTACAGAAAGGCGTTGGTGTCCGCTGACGAGGGTGTTGCCTGTCCGCCTATTCACCACGATGCCTCCGACCATGCCGAACTTTTTGATACCTCGTTTGAGAGCCTTGCGGTTATCTGATGTGATTGTGCGAGGGTTCTTCTCGTGAAATTTGATTTGAGAGCGTAGGAGTTCCACGCTCTCCGAAGTGAAATATCTGTTATCCATCCGACTTGTCTCTTTAATCGTTTATCCTGTTACATTGCCTTTGGCTTTTATGCCCATATAGACAGAACGGGGAACTTTTTTATTATATAGCTTATCACTTGTTGCAACCTTACGAGTTCCGCCAAGTGAATTTGCAAGGTTATGAACGTATCTGTTTGATATATCAAGTAACCTTTCCTTTTTTCTCTCTCCCCAATTATACACAGGCGTACCAAACTTTGGATATCGTCCATTAGACCTTTCTACTACCATTGATGAGATTTTATCTCTTATCCGTTCATTTTGGATACGAATATCATTTAGACTTTTGCCACGTCTTGCCATAATACTAATCTTTTATTTGTTATCCTGATACTGCGCCTTTGGCAGAAATTTGTTTACTAACTTGCGTGTGTATAAATGAAGAACGTTTGTTTGCCCTATTATACTCGCGAGTACCTGCTCCAAATTTCCTATGCGCCCAATCATTATATGCCGATGCCCTTGCGTTCAAGGCACTTAATTCTGATATAGACCTGTTTCTTGCCATAATTCTTACTTGTTATCCTGTTTATAATTCTGTTCAAATAAAATTCTCTCACTCATTGGAAAGACTTCGTATATCTTCTGTAAATCCTGCGGATAGTGTTCCTGCATCCATGCAAAGCAATCAACGTTAAACCCGATGCCGTTGCTTGCCTTATTGCCGTATAGTACGGGTTGGGGCAAGCGTTTCATGCGCATATATGCCTTAACGTCCTTTTGTGTCCACGATGCAAGCGGATATACCAAACCATTATTCTCATACCCATTAGCTTCGTACCCTTTGAGCATGAGGTTTCGGTTCATGCCGTCCGCTTTCTTCATGCCTAAGAAAGTGTAATGTATGCCCGTTTTCATTCTAACGGCCTTAATCACATCAGCGAGTTTCAGTAATTTAACCTTTGGGTTTGGCACAGAGTAAAGCCCTCCGCGAAGTATATACGTCAAGTTCCAATGCGGCACCTGCATGAACTCGACCTTTGGGTATTTCTTCTTCACCCAACTTATCCAGTTCTCTATGTGGTCTAGGCCTTGCACGAAGTACATGAATACGCATACCACCCTGTCGAAGTGGGGGTACACCAAGTCCAATGTTACGATGCTGTCCTTACCGAGAGAACAAAAGACGATGCAAGATGACTGGTTTTCAGCCACCCTGCATATAATGTCTTTTGCCTCTTGTAATTTGTTCATGTGTTAGCCACCTGATAATCCGAACGCAACGCGCAAGTCACGCCTTTTTGCATCGTGATTGCCGAACGTCCTAGATGTTCCAACTGCCGATTTGCCTGAGTTCACCCTATGAACGCCACGCGCACCATTGACGTTACTAGACACGCCAGTTACCCTGTTGATGCGCGCCGCAATGCTGCCCCTAGTACCTCTTCTTGCCATAACCTCTTAATTTTAGATTATACTTTCTTCGACTTGTCCCGAATATTGTGCGAAAGTACTTTACCTAAATCAAACACCACTTGTTCAGCTACCCAAACAAGCGGTTGACCATCCTTGTCCCTGCCGTGTTCGTAGGTGATAGGCTCGCCATTGCCGTCAACAAATATCTCACAATGTGCACCGAGTACTTCAACCATAGCCCAATCCCTTTCACCCGCGTAAGCACCTGTTAAGAACTTTATCGCATCGTATTTAATCGGTTGGGCGTTGCCGTCCTCGTCCTCTACCTCAAAACCCTCTTCATCAAGCTGTAACAACATCTTGATATTTGTCGGTCGAACTTCGCGAAACTCTTGAACTTTTCGACCTGCTAGAATGGCATCGAAATATTTTTGTTTGATGTTTAATGTTAAGACTTTCATAACTTTTCTCTTTCTTACAAAATTAGTGATTAATGAATGTTTATAAAAGCAATCCTCCATGCCATAAATGACAACGGACGGATTGTAACGCATTGTCTAATATCCGAATTGTTTTGGCGTACCAATTTTAAGAGCGTGTACTCGCTTCACTGGCTTGTAGCCTAGTCGGTAGCTAGTACCACAGATACACATGCCTATGAAAGTATCCCAATTGATATCCTCGGCACATATTGTCTTTGTACTGCCATTATCCAACAATATGGTGTCACCAGCTTTTATTGCCGTTTTATAAATTTCTTCAATGTCGCAATCAACGACACAGATTTTACCTTCGTGCTTATAGCTATATGTAATATGGTAAGTATTCATTTTTTTTATTTTTATGTGGGGTGGTGGTTGGCCACCCCGTTGCCCTTGTTATGCGATTTTTATAAGATTGGCCTTTTTGAAACAACGCCACTCACTTTTTTCGGTGTCGTAGTACACTTGGCACGTGTCGTTCGTTTTCTTCTCGCCCTTTGTCTCTGGGACTAGCTCGCTTTTGAGCGTGCCGTAAGCCTCGCGAAGTGTGCCGTCTACCTTTTGAAAGTAGAACTTTACGATGTGCCTTTGCATTTGGGCGCGCAACCTAATGTTCGCCCATGCGCATTTTAAAGCCTCACTCATCGTGAAACCATTGCGTTTCACGAACTGCCATGCTAGGCTCATTATCTCTTTCATTGTCTGCTTAAACGTTGCCATAATTATTTAGTTTTAGTTGTTTATAATTGTTTTCGGTCGTGGCCACAACCCTTTGCCTTGCTCTTTCAGTCTTTTTATTATAGTGAGGGTTGCGACTCAAAGGCTTGCCCGAAATGCGAAACTCACTGCGATGTCGTCACGCTGAGAAATACTCTTGTGAACTAATCACAATGCAAAGATATTAAGTTTTACCTAAACAAACAAACGTTTTTGTTAGAAATGTTTAGAAATAAATAAACATTAACAAATGTCGCGTTTGTTTTCTTATCTCTAAACACATTTTTAAATTAGTTTATCGTAAACTAAACTTTTATGCGTTTTTTGTTGTCTGTTTGAAAACAAAGATGTAACTTTGCATCAAGTTTTAATTAAACACGCATATATGGATATTAAAGGTATCATTAAAGAAAAGGGCTTTACGCTTGATAAGGTTGCAACAATATTAAAAGAACGTAACCTTATGCCGAAAGCATCTAAAAGTTCGCTTTCACAAAGTATCAATGGAAACCCTAACCTTTCCACCCTACAATCTATTGCAGAAGTAATAGGGTGTAAAGTTACCGACTTTTTCAAAGATGAAGTCTCGAATTTCTCCGCCATCATCGACTACAAGGGAGAGTTGAGGAAAGTAACCAGCATCGAGGAGCTGGAAAAGGTGGTAGAAGAACTGAAAGGAGGGTATAATGAAGCTGCCAAGTGACACGCTTTACCTGCCGATAAAACAGGTGTACTTCGACCAGATATTAGCTGGAACGAAAAAGGAGGAGTTTAGGGAAGTAAAGCATGGCATAACCGCCAACCGCTACCTTTTGAGGGTATTAGACGAAAAGGGCAATCCAATAAAAGATACAGACGATACAGAGGGCTATGTTCGCGACGAGGAACATACAGACCCGAAAGTAAAAAAATACTGGGTTGACGACTATAACAACGGCCATTTCCCCTTTAAGCCGTTCCCATACAAGAAACTATACCTCGCTGTCGGCTATGAGAAAGAGCGCGACACCGCTTTGGTAGAAGTTGACGGATTTAGGTTTATCCCCGAACGCGTGATGAACAACTTCTGCGCGTTTTGGGTCATCGCCTTTCACCTTGGCAAGGTTTTGGAGGTTCACAGAAAGCCAGTTGCCGAGAAGAGGGGGAAAGAAAAGGTTGTTAATAAACTGAAAGGAGGGTAGAATATGCAGTTACAAATCTTTAAGTACCAAAGTGAAGAAGAGCAGCTATTCAATGAGATAAGAACCATTGAGCAGGAAGACGGTAGCGTATTGTTCGGAGCGACAGATGTTGCCCGTGTGTTAGGATATGCCAATCCGCAAAAAGCAGTCAGAGAACACTGTCGAGAAGAGGGGGTGAACGAAATAGACACCCCCACGGCAAACCAATGGGGGAAGGTTGTAAACCAAAAGATTAAGTATATTACGGAGGGCAACGTTTATCGCCTTATCGTAAGGTCAAAGCTACCAAGCGCAGAGAAATTTGAAAAATGGCTGTTTGATGAAGTTGTACCATCAATCCGTAAGCGTGGGTATTATGGGAAGATTGACAGGTCGGTATTACCGAACTTTATCGAAAGGTACAAAGACAATTACCATAAGTTGCCAAGGAACTACTTCTCTGTAATTTCGGAGATGTATGCACGTCTGTATATGGAACTAGAAAAGGTGGGATATTCCATTCCCGACAAGTCGGAAAACGGCACGCAAATGATGCCAGACATCAGCGTTGGCCGCGGTTTTGCCGCATTCCTAAAACGGAACAAATCAGAGTTCTACAACACAGCAAAGACCTATCGCCACACTTTCCCCGATGGTAGGGAGGTAGATGCTAACATGTATCACATAGACGCGTTACCAATGTTCATAAGGTATATTAATGAAGATTGGATACCGAATAGAGCCACGGAGTATTTCAAGGCTCGTGACCCCATCGCATTAGACTACTTACCGAAACTATTAGGCGTGAAATGACATCGGGCCACATCACCGCGGAACACGCACAAACTTTCGCCATAACACGCTATTCCATAATCGTTTAGCATCGGACCACGAAAGATTGTGCGTGTTTTCCTTGCACGGCTGCGAGCAATTCCATACCTTTGCAGCATATTTTAACTAAAACCCAAAATAATGAAAAAAGTATTATCTTTATTGTTGGCAATATTGCCAATGCTGGCTTTCGTGTCCTGCTCCAAGGACGAGAGCGGAGTTACGTTGAACAAGTCGGAGGTTGAACTCTACCAAAAGGAAACGTTCCAACTGGAGGTCAAGGGGAGCGATGAAAAGCCCAAGTACTCAACGGAAAACAACCTCATTGCAAGCGTTGACGAGAACGGGAAGGTTACTGGTTGGGTAAGGGGTAGCACCACCATACTCGTTAATGTCGGGAACACCACCCTGCGTTGCAAGGTCAATGTGAAAACAAAGCTGAACTTCTTGCCAGACCCATATTTGGGGTTCGGGGAAGACTACGCCAAAGTGAAAGAGAACGCCCAAAAGGACATGGCCAGCACAATCACGGACGTTCGGGAGATAGACAATGCCATTAATGTTGTCCGTGTGATAGATGGGGTTGAATACGATTACATATATTCGTTCAAGGACGCTAAGTTGGACCATTGCATGATAGCCTTGAATATCGTTAGGTGGCCGAACAAGTTCGAGCCGTTGGCGGATTTCATTGCCGAGAGATTTTATGTTGTCCGCGAACTAAGCGATGACAAAAAGGTTGGATTGATTTCCACCGACAAGAAAACACTAGTGACAATGTTCATTGACAGGGGGCTTTCAATCGTTATGTTCGCACCTTTAAAAAGTAAGGATGTCGCACAGCAATAAACACCAACAACATCGGAATAATGATAGGGCGGCTTAATTGTCGCTCTTTTTTATTGTTACATTGTAACGCCCAACCTTGCCCTAGGTCTGCCCTAGGTCTGCCCTACGAAAAATTTCGCAACGCCAAACACAATGTAGCGCAATAAATTGCAGGAGTGGCAGGTCTGCCCTAACCCTGCCCTTAGTCTGCCCTTGTCTCTAAAATAGAGTTGGAGATTGCCATATCTTCACAAATCGAAGATATAACCTTTTCTACGTTGTTCTTAAAGTCGGAGTACACGGAATAGAGTACATACAGCTCAGCGCAATTCTTCGATATTACGTTGACGCACGAAGTACCCGTAACCTCGCCTATGGCCTTTCTCAATCCCTTTGGCATCTTACCGCCAAAGAACCTGCATGGCGAGTACAGGTACAACGCCACGAATATGAACTCCTTCCGCGCCGTAATGTCCATATCGCCTACACGTGTGGACTTGAACACCTCATATATGCGAGGCATCAGACGTAAGTCCTTAAATAAAGGCTTAGATGCGTTTTCACTCTCTTGTCGCGCTTTTCGCAATGAAGTGCGCGCACTCTCAATTCTCTTAATCTTGTCTATAATCGCGCTGCCCATGATAATTTTATGTTTATACAAATATATCGAATTTATGCGATATTTGCGATTACTTTACGCATAAATATTTTTATTTCGTTAAGCGTAGTTAAAACCGCATAATATATTTTGCGATTTAAATATAAATACGTAACTTTGCAACATCAAAATTCAAAAACAACTAATTAAAAAGGTCGGCGCCAGACCGAAACAACGGCTTACAATTATGAATACTATCGATTTCTTAGAGTTGGCTAATGAATTTACTCTTATCGAAACAACTAGCGAGGCTAACGGCTACCCAAGAAATTTAAGAAAAGCCATAATCGGCTTTGAAAACTTCGAACAAGCCGAAGAATTGGCCGAAAAACACGGCTTATCAATAGAAATGTTTGAAAGACGTGACGGCTGGGACTTATGGACACGTCGCGACCGCATTTTCAAGCCATTCGATATGGCTTCTATATATACAGAAGAAGGCTACGACTTCTACAAAAACATGACCTATGAAGACTTTTGTGAGCGCGAAGATGTACACGAGCGACTAAAAGAGTGTACAGACTTTGACGAGATGTCAGCTTGGTTAGAGAACTTCAAAGACCTCTTTGAAGAAATTGAAACCCTGACAGAGGGTGAAATATTAATCAAAGACAATTATGGCAATACCTTTGTATCAAAAGAGTATACCATGCAATATAGCTACGATACACATAACTACGCCATCGGCCTAATCGATTACAATGAAGATTAAGGCCGAAAGAAAAAAACTAGGCGCACGCATTACCGCGCTGCGCGAAGAAAAGGGACTAACCCACGAACAGCTAGCCGAACAAGCTGGCATGTTCGTGGGCGAACTCATACGCCTTGAAAATGGGCGAAACAATATTAAACTAAACGATTTGACAGCCCTCGCGCAAGCGTTGGGCGTAACGATAGAACTAACATGAGCAAACAACTAATTCAACTTACCTTGCCCGAATTTGCGTTCTTGTCTGAGGATTTGAACGGCGAGTTAAGAGGGCGTAATGTGATAATGCACGTTAGAAGTATGAGCATTATCGAGATAATAGAGCGTGAAAACGTATATTACTACGAAAAAGATACCCTATACCGCAAGTTCGACTACATCAACGTTTGGGGTGAGGTAGAGAAACTGGTAGCGATGTTGCATGTGTGCGCCACGCTAGATAAGGTTGTGGATGGTGATTATATAATGCAGAATATTATAGAGCCTGCCTGCGAATATTACATGAAGTTTGCCACAATGGCAGACCAAGAGATGATGGAGGACGATGAGTTATGAAGAAATTAAACATAAGAAAAGCTGCACGAGAGCGCGGCATAAAGCTGAAAGACCTCGCTGGCAAGCTAGGCATAACAGAGAGTTCATTGCGTTCGCGTGCATCGCGAAACCCTCGTTTGGATAGCCTGTATGAGATTGCCGAAGCCCTCGAATGCGAGGTTGGCGAATTATTCTATTAGGGGCAAGGGACTAACCTTGTCCCTCATTTTTTTTGCAGTTTCCTAAACGCGTCTTCCACGGACTTGTCTAATATCTTGGCGTAAACGGCCTCCGTGGTCTTGATGGACTTATGCCCCAACACCTTAGCCACTATTTCCATAGGAAAGCCTTTGTTTAAGAGATACATTCCGCACGTCCTGCGCCCCCAATGGCTGGCGATGGGCTTGTCTACGCCTGCGGCTTGCGCGACAACCTTTAACCGCAAGTTGTATTGTTGGTTGCTTATCTTCGGCAATTCGTTGCCGTACCTCCCCAAAATCTCCATCACATCGGGCAACAGCACTATTGTGTAGGACACTCCCGTCTTGTTCCTGCATTCCGACAACACATGCTGGCCGTCCCTCAAATCGACCTTGGAGAAATCGAAGTCCATCAAGTCGGAATAGGAAAGACCAGTAAGGCACTGCAAGACGAATAAGTCCCTAACCCTTTTGAGCGTGTCTGAGGGCAATTCCGCGCCCCTCACGGCATTCAACTCGTCTTCGGTAAGAAAACGGCCATCCTCGCTCTCTCCGCGTTTCAGGCGCAAGCCTAGATATGGGCTTTTGTCTATAAGCTCCCTCCTTATGGCCTCGTTCACGTACGTTTTTAGGAACTTATGATACGAATAGACTGACGTTTGCCTTATCCCACGCGCATGCAAATAGTCGTCAAATGCCATCACGTTGGCCTTGGTGAGGTCGGAAAACTCGACAATCCTCCCGAAGTCCTCCAAGGCCGTTATCAGCTTGCGCTGCGTCTTGCGTGTGCTTTCCCTTATGTCCGTGCGCGTGGCTATCATGTCAGCGGCGAAGTCCATGAAGTTCGTACCCGAATGCTCGGAGCGTTCCAAGAACCTCTCGAACGCACCCCAATCGAACGGCTCGCCTTTCTCCATGAGCGACAATATCCAGTCGTCTATCTCCCCTTTCATGGCCTTTATCCGTTTGTTCAGGTTAATCATGTCCATTGAGTTCTTGACCATCCTGACGTCGTCCCATTGGTTGGAGTACAGCTTTACGCCCGTACTGATGTACTTCCTTTTCCTCCCGAAGTAAATCTCTATGGAAACGGGGGCTTTGTCTTTCTTCGTCGCCTGTTTCTTCCTATCGAATATTATTTTTGTCGTTGGGTATTTCATAATCCTTGTTTTGGTATCACGCCACAGTAACACACGGTAGCACAAGTGGCGAAATAATGGTAATTTTCGGTAAATGTCGGTAATAAAATTAGTGGAGTGTGGAAATGCGCAAAACGCCTTATATCTGCGTAACTCGTTGGGATATAGCAAAAGAGGACACCGAGAATGGCGTCCTCCCAAGTGATTCCGTTGGGGTTCGAACCCAAGACCCACAGCTTAGAAGGCTGTTGCTCT
>ERZ773049.207-NODE-207-length-37175-cov-15.065194_pt1 | contig 37175 bp, 28 predicted proteins | sample MGYA00580633_ERZ773049 | MGnify/ENA primary metagenome ERZ773049 (study PRJEB29015, sample SAMEA2737991) | human oral metagenome | biome: human oral; feature: human-associated habitat; material: dental | place: China | collected 2066 ...
CCCGCGATCACCGCTGCCACGCCCGCGCCGTCGAGCTCGCCGTCACCGGCGGCCTTCGATGCGCGCAGGAACGCCGTCCCGTACAGGGGCCCGGCGGCGCCGCCGACCGTGGACATGAGCGTCTTGGCGACCGTCTTGAGGACCTCGGCGACGCTGGCCGGCTGGCCCTGGCCCAGGGCTTCGAGCGCGGCCTTGAATCCGCGGTCCATGTTTTCGCCGTGGTCGCCGTCCCCGATCGCTCGGTCCAGGTCCACCAGGTAGTCGCGCTGCTCGGCGATATCTGCCGCTGCCAGCTCGATCCACCGGCGTGCCCACGCTGCATCTAGGCTCATTGTGATTCTCCTTTTCCTGCCTCGTTGCTTACTTCCAGGCGACCGTGTTTACGGGTGCGTCGAAGAGCTCGAGGAGCTCGTCGTCGGCGCGCATGAGGGTCACGGAGACGCCGGGCATCTCCAGGCTGGTCACATAGTTGCCGACCATCTGGCGGGCAATCTCGATACCGTCCTTCTTCAGTAGGGCAGCCAGGGCGCGGAAGCAGATGTAGAGCTCGGAGATGGGAGTGCCGCCCATGCCGTTGACGAGGGCCACGACGCGCTCGCCCTCGCTCAGCCCGAGGTCTTCGCGCACGCGCTCGTAGAGCTCGGCGATGAGAGCATCGGCGCTTTCCATTGAGCCGCGGCGATATCCGGGCTCACCGTGGATGCCGATGCCCAGCTCGATCTCGTCCTCGCCCAGGTCGAACGAAGGCTTTCCGGCGTGGGGCACCGTGCAGGGGCCCAGGGCCAGACCCATGGAGCGGGTCTGATCGTTGACCTTGGTTGCGATCCGCGTGACTTCCTCCAGGGAGTCGCCACGCTCGGCGGCAGCGCCCGCGATCTTCTCGACGAAGATGGTTCCGGCGACGCCACGGCGGCCCGCCGTGTAGAGGGAATCTTCGACGGCCACATCGTCGTTCACGACGACCGTGGAGACCTTGATGTCCTCCATGTCGGCCAGCTCGGCGGCGGTCTCGAAGTTGAGGACGTCCCCCGTGTAGTTCTTGACGATGTGCAGAACACCCGCACCGTGATCGGAGGCCTTCGTGGCCTCCAGGATCGGGTCGGGGGTCGGCGACGTGAAAACCGCGCCGGGCACGGCCGCGTCCAGCATGCCTTCGCCGACGAAACCCGCGTGCAGGGGCTCGTGTCCGGATCCGCCACCGGAGACGAGGCCAACCTTGCCCTCGGCCTTGGGGGCGCGCCGGGTCACGAAATCCGGCGAGTAGTGGACATCGACGACATCGGGGTGGGCCAGGGCGAAACCTTCGAGGGTTTCACGAACGACGGCATGAACATCATTGACGAGCTTCTTCATGATGCCTCCTTGCGACATTGCTCATCTGTACTTGTACGCATGATCAATCGTGCCACCATCGAGCACGATTTCCCAACCAGGGCGGCCGCCACGATGCGGCCGCCCTGGTTGGATGACATCCTAGCGCGGAGAGTGGCCAGCAAGGGCCAGCATTTCACCAGCCAGCATCACCGAGCCAAACACGAGAACTCCGCTGCGATCTGCGGGCTGCGCCCCGGTCTCGGCAATCTCCGCTGCACGATCGACCGCGTCGGCGAGCGACTCGCGCACATCTACCCGGTCGGGACCGAAGACCTCCCCTGCGATCTCAGCCAAGCGCGCAACATCCGCGGCACGCTCTCCCGGCATCTGGGTCACGACAAGGTGATCGATGAACGGTTCGACCTCGGACAGGACGCCCTCGACGTCCTTGTCCCCCATCGCTGCGTACACGCCTGCGATGCGCGCGAACCCAAAGGAGGATTCCACGGCCTCGCGCAAGGTGGCCGCACCCGCGGGGTTGTGCGCGGCGTCCACGATGATCGTGGGCGAATGACGCACGACCTGCATGCGTCCCGGGCTGGAGGCGTTCATGAGGCCCTGCTCGACGATGCGACCGTCCAGACCGCGGCCGCCCATGAAGGCCTCGACGGCGACAAGGGCCGCCGCCGCGTTGTGGGCCTGATACTGGCCGAACAGCGGGACGAACACGTCCTCGTAGACTGCGGAGGGCGTGCGGATCGTGACCATCTGGCCGCCGACCCCCATCTGACAATCCACGACCTCGAAGTCACGGCCCTCGACGCGGGCGATCGCGTCGACGGAGCGCGCCTGCTCGAGCAGGATGTCGAGGGCTTCCTTCTCCTGAGCCATGATGACGACAACCTGGCCAGGCTTGATGATGCCGGCCTTTTCACGCGCGATTTCCTCGATCGTGGAGCCGAGCCACTTCGTGTGGTCCAGAGCGATCGGCGTGATGACGGAAACGCCCGCGTCGATAACGTTCGTGGCGTCCCAGCGCCCGCCCATGCCGACCTCCACGACGGCGGCATCGACCGGGTAGTCAGCGAAGGCCGCGTACGCCATGATCGTGAACACCTCAAAGAAGGACAGACGGGGGCCGCCCTCCTGCGCGCTGCGCTCGTCCACCATGGCGACGTAGGGGGCGATGTCCTCCCAGGCGCGCACGAAGCCCTCGCGCGTGATCGGGTGGCCTTCCAGCGAGATGCGCTCACGCACGTCGAGCAGGTGCGGGCTCGTGAAGCGGCCCGTCTTCATGCCGAAAGCGGTGAGGAGTGAGTCGATCATGCGCGACGTCGACGTCTTACCGTTCGTGCCCGTGATATGGATCGACGGGTAGGAGTTCTGCGGGTCGCCCAGGATGTCCAGGGCGAGCTTCACACGGTCGAGCGTGGGGTCGATGTCGTGCTCGGGTGCGCGCGCGACGATGGACTGGTAGATCTCCTGCACGCGTCCGTCCAGGGCGACGTCCTCCTCAGCCTTCGCGAGTGCGGCCTCGTGGGAAGCGCGCTCGTCGCGCGCTTCGGCAGCATCGTCGGCGAACTCCTCGTCCACCTCACCCTCGATCTCGGCGAGGACGGAGGGGTCGGGACCCAGCAGCAGCGAGTTCTCGACGAGGGCGCGCAGCGCGGCCTCGCGTTCGCTCTCCTCAGCCTGAGGGTCGGCTGCCTCCCCTGCTTCGGTCTCCTCGACCTCGTCGGCTGCTTCCAGGTACGGGATCAGGTCGGCCGGGATGCCGCCCTGCTGATCCTCGTGGGTGGGGTCTTGCCCGAAGAACGATTCGCCTGCCATGTTTCCTCCGCTGCTCGCAGTGTCTTCGCTATTTTACCGGGCCAGGTGCGGAGGGCGGCTTGTTCCGCCGGTCACGGCGCGTTGGCGCTCACTCGTCGCGCGTCGTCATCGACGAGGCCGGGGCTCCTCGCGCGCATTCCCTCCCCTCGCGCTCCGAGCGCCTCGCGAGTGGAAGGCTCGTTGCCCACCGCACGCGGATAGGATTGATCTCAACGACGTGATCGAATTTAGGAGGCAACACGTGGGTAAGTGGTTTGGTCAGGCATCCGAGATCGAGGAGCTGCGCGCCGAGAACCAGCGCCTCAAGGAGCAGGTCGCGACCCTCGAGACGCGACTGCGCGCCGCTTACGCGGACGCCGGCGTCTCAGCCCTCTCCGGGGCTAGTGCCTCCGCGCCCGAGGCAGCAGTCCCGCAGGCCGCTGCTCCCGGCTTCCCAGCCGATGTACACAACCCTGCGACGGCCTCGTTCCCGGAGCTAAACGCGGTGGAAATCCAGATGATCGCCGAGGGCAGGACCCTCAACGCCGTCAAGGCCTATCGGGACCGCACCGGCGTCGACCTGAAGACGGCGAAAGCAGTGATCGACGCGGCCCGTTAAGAAGCATCGGCCAAGAGTTGACCGTTTCCCAGGTGGCGCTCGCTCAAGCGGATAGGTTGTTCGCTTGCGGATAGGTTATGCAGATACGGATAGCTTATTAAGCTATCCACACGCTCATAACCTATCCACGTAAGGGCGTCCGCCGGCCGCGGCGCGTTATGCGCAGCTTTTCTCTCCGATAGCGGTTGTGGCCGGGAGGTTTTCCTCCCGGCCCGCCCGCCTGAGCGACAGCACTCAGTGCTTGGCGACACTCACGGCGAGCTTATCCCCGGCCTCGACCGTCAGAGACAGAGCGAGGGTCTCGGCGGCGATCATGTCGCGCCAGGCCTCCACGTCAGCCACGTGATCGGAGGGCACCGTCAGCGACAGGTCGATGCGATCCGCGATGTGCAGGCCGGCGTTCTTACGCTCGTCCTGAACGGCGCGGACAGCGTCGCGGGCGTAGCCCTCGGCCTCGAGCTCGGCGGTCAGCTCCGTATCGAGCACGACGAAGGTGCCCGACGCCAGAACGTCCGCGACCTGGCCCTCGGCGGCGTCCACGGAGGTGGACACGGAGAACATGTCGCCCGTGAGCACCAGCGGCACCCCATCCAGCTCGACGGAGGCGAAACGGCACTCGCCGTCCACGACCTCCCACTCGCCCGCCTTCTGCGCCTTGAACAGCTGGCTCGTCAGCTTACGAACCGCCGGTTCGAAGGCGCGCGGGTTCAGCGCCAGCTCGGTGCGGACGCTCAGGCCCGAGTCCTGCGGCGCAGAGAAGACCACGGACTTCACGTTCACCTCGGAGGCGATCAGGTCCGCGAAGGGCTCCAGGGCAGCAAAGTGCTCGGAAACGACCTGCAGGGAGGCCAGCGGCTGGCGCACGCGCAGCTGGTGCGTCTTGCGCAGCGCGTGGGCGGCCGACACGATAGAGCGAACCTCGTCCATGGCGGCAACCAGCTCGGGGGCGTCCACGGCCTCGTCGATGACCGGGAAGTCCGTCAGATGCACGGACTCGCCACCCGTCAGGCCGCGCCAGATCTCCTCGCTCAGCAGCGGCAGCAGGGGCGCCGCCAGCTCCATGAGCGTCAGGAGAGCCGTGTACAGCGTGTCAAACGCGGCGCTGTCCTCGTCCCAGAAACGCTGACGCTGGGTACGCACGTACCAGTTCGTCAGAACGTCCAGGTAGTCGCGGACTGCCTCGCATGCACCCGCCACGTCATAGGCATCCAGCGCGCCGCGCACGTCCTCAGCGAGGGTACGGGTGTGCGCCAGCAGGTAACGATCCATCTGCACCAACGCGTCCACGGCCTCGGGCGAGGACAGGTTGATGCGCTTCGCTTCGTAGCCCGCGCCCTTGTTGCAGGCGCCCGCGTACAGTGTGAAGAAGTAGTACGTGTTCCAGATGGGCAGCAGTACCTGACGCACCGTGTCGCGGATCGACTCCTCCTTGACGATCAGGTTGCCGCCGCGCACGACCGGGCTCGACATGAGGAACCAACGCATCGCGTCGGAGCCGTACTTGTTGAACACCTCGGCCACGTCCGGGTAGTTACGCAGCGACTTACTCATCTTCAGGCCGTCATCACCCAGGACGATGCCGTGGGAAACGCAGGAGCGGAACGCCGGGCGATCGAAGAGCGCGGTCGCCAGGACGTGCAGCGTGTAGAACCAGCCGCGCGTCTGACCGATGTACTCGACGATGAAGTCGCCCGGGTAGTGGTTCTCGAACCACTCCTGGTTTTCGAACGGGTAATGCACCTGCGCGAAGGGCATCGAGCCAGACTCGAACCAGCAGTCGAACACGTCGGAGATACGGCGCATCGTCGACTTGCCCGTCGGGTCGTCCGGGTTCGGGCGCGTGAGCTGATCAATGAAAGGACGGTGGAAGTCCGTGACCTTCACGCCGAAGTCAGCCTCAAGCTCCGCGATGGAGCCGTAGACGTCCGTGCGCGGGTATGCCGGATCGTCCGACACCCACACGGGGATCGGCGCACCCCAGAAGCGGTTACGCGAGATCGACCAGTCGCGGGCACCCTCCAGCCACTTGCCGAAGATGCCGTCCTTGGTGTGCGCGGGGGTCCAGGTGATCTCCTGGTTGAGCTCCACCATGCGGTCGCGGATCTGGGTCACGCGCACGAACCACGAGGACACCGCCTTGTACATGAGGGGCTTGCGGCAACGCCAGCAGTGCGGGTAGGAGTGCACGTAGGACTTCTCGCGCACGAGCACGGCGCGGATCTCGGGGGCGCGGCGCGCGATCGGGCCACCCTGCTCGCGCAGGTCGGCGACCACGTAGCGGTTCGCGTCGAAGATCTGCATGCCCTCATAGTCGGGAACCTCGGACGTGAAGACGCCACCCTCATCGACAGGCAGGACCATGCCGATGTTGTACTCCATGCACGTCCACATATCGTCTTCACCGAAGGCCGGGGCCTGGTGGACGAGGCCGGTGCCGTCCGTGGTCGTCACGTAGTCGGCGGCGATGATGGACCAGCCGTTGGGGCCGGGGGCGCCGCCTTCGGCGCGGCGCTCGGGGGTGTCGAAGTAGTCGTAGATCGGGTGGTAGTGGGTACCCACCAGCTCCGAACCCTTGTAGGTGGCGACGACGGTCGGCTCCTCGCCCAGCTCCTTGGTGTAAGCGGGGATCAGGTCAGTGGCGATGAGGACGCGCTCGCCCGCGAGGACACCCTCGTGGTCGGCCGCGACCTCGACGAGGGAGTACTCGATCTGCGGGCCCACGGCGACAGCCGAGTTCGAGGGCAGGGTCCAGGGCGTGGTCGTCCAGATGAGCGCCAGCTCGGGACGCGCCGAGTCCTCACGCAGCTTCGTCTCGAGACGCAGGCCAACCGTCACCGTGTTGTCGGTGCGGTCCTGGTACACGTCGTCGTCCATCTTGAGCTCGTGATTGCTCAGAGGCGTGCGGTCGTTCCAGCAGTAGGGCAGGACGCGGTAACCCTGGTAGGCCAGGCCCTTGTCGTAGAGCTGCTTGAAAGCCCACAGCACGGACTCGGTGTAGGACATGTCGAGCGTCTTGTAGTCGTTCTCGAAGTCCACCCAACGGGCCTGGCGGGTGACGTACTCTTCCCATTCCTTCGTGTAGCGCAGGACGGAGGAACGGCAGGCTGCGTTGAACGCCTCGATGCCAACGCCACCCTCGCGGGTGATCTCGGTGACGTCCTCGATGCCGAGCTGGCGCTGGGCCTCGAGCTCGGCGGGCAGGCCGTGCGTGTCCCAGCCGAAACGGCGCTCGACGCGGTGGCCCTTCATGGTCTGGTAGCGGCCCACGACGTCCTTGACGTAGCCGGTCAGCAGGTGACCGTAGTGGGGCAGGCCGTTGGCGAAAGGCGGGCCATCGTAGAACACGAACTCGTTGGAGCCATTCTCGCCGGCGTCGCGCATCTCAATGGACTTGCGGAAGGTGTCGTTGCTGGCCCAAAAAGCCAGGGTACCCTCTTCCATCGTGGGGAAGGAAGGGCTGGGATCCACCTCGTCTTGCCGGTGGCGGGGGTAGAAGCCGTGCTTCGTCATGAGTGTCCTCGTCTCGCGCCTATACAGGGACGAGGACCGGCGTCGCCGGCACCCGCGGTACCACCCCGCTTGCCGCTCCCACACTGGGCACGGCCGCTTCGTTGGGGCTGTGTCGGGCCCTCCCGTCCGGTTCTACTTGAGGGGACGAGGCCTTGGTCGGCTGTCGCGCCCCTCTTTCTTCCGGATGCTCCCCGGTGATACCCCGCTGAGGCGGGCCGGATCATAGCGAAAAACAAGTGTAGCGAAGAAAATGTCCGGCGCCCACCGGGCGGAACGTCTGCCTGCCCACAGCGCACCCGCGAGCGCTCGGCGTCGTATGCGCAGACGATGGTCTGGTGCGCCGTGGTCGGCGCGTGACTGTGGAGACTTGGGCCTCCTGTCCTAGAGTTGTGGGGTGAGTTCCACGGATACGAGACGCCCTGCGCGCCCCTGGGGCGCGCTCATTGGCGCGCTGTTTCTCATTGCGTTGATCGCCGTGTGGGCGCTGCAGGATTCCCTGGCTGGGGCCGGTGTGCCCATTGGCCGCGCGGCAACGATCGCCATCGGCATGACGCTGCAGGCGATTCCTTTCTTACTCCTGGGCGTGTTCGTTGCTGAGCTCATCGAGGCTTTCGTCTCCCCCGCTCTGATCGCTCGCGTCTTTCCGACGAACCCGCTCGCTTCCGTAGTGACAGCACTCATCGTCGCTTTTTTGCTTCCGGTGTGCGATTGCTCGGCGGTTCCGATCTTCCGCTCCCTGTTGCGCAAGGGTGTTCCACTCTCGGCAGCCACGACCCTCATGCTGGCTTCTCCCGCTATCAACCCGCTGGTGATTGCGTCAACCTACTACGCATTTGGCTCATGGTCGTTAGTCGCCACGCGTATCGGACTGAGCGTTATTGTTGCCCTCTCGGTTGGCCTATCGATGCTGGCTGCATCTGCGCGAGCGCTGCGGGTGGATGATGCCTTCCATGACGGCGACGCGTGCGGCTGCGAGGGTGGCTGCGCGGTACCGGATCGATCATTCTCGGGCGTGCTGGGGGCGACGGGGCAGTCTTTTGGCAGGATTCTGCCGTATCTGCTCGGTGGCGTTGCAGCGTCGACGCTGGCTCAAGTGCTGTGGCCCATGTCTTCTCTGCTCGCGGGGCTTCCCGCACCCGCAGCACTGGTCCTGATGATGGGTGCCGGTTTTGCGTTGTCTCTGTGTTCATCCTCTGACGCAGTGATTGCCCGCTCTCTCGCTTCATTGGCGCCCACTGGCGCGCTGATGGGTTTCATGGTGTACGGGCCGATGATGGATGTGAAGAACGTGGCGCTCCTGGCCTCCCAGTTCCGGGGTGCGTTTGTGGTCCGTTTGTTCGTGACGGTGAGCGTGGCTGCTGCCACCGTGATTGGCTGCGCCTGGTGGGCGGGGGTACTGTCGTGATGGTTATGGATCGCCTGGCCCCGGTCGCCGAGTCCTTGTCGTTGGCTTGCCTCGGCGCTGGCTTGCTGTGGCTGTCGCTGTCGGGTCGTTATGCGTCGTTCGTCCCGTCTTCCGCGCGTCTCGGGATTATCGCCTCGGGAGTGTGTCTGCTCGCGTGCTCGCTCGCTTTGTCCGCTCGGCTTGGGGCGGGCAACCACGAACACACCGACAGTGCTCCCACTCGTCGCGCCCTCTCGCGTGCCCTTGTGGCGCTTCTTGCGAGTGCTTTGATCGTTCTTCCTTTCCGAGTCTCTCCCTCGGAGTTGGCATCGACCGCGTGGAACGCTCGCGCGGCCGACGCAGGCGCGAGCCCCGGCCTCGACGCTGGAGACGATGGGGAGGACTCTGCGTCGACTACCGCCCCCCAGGGGGAGGCCTCCCCCACCGCTACTCCACAGAGTGGGGACGGCGCATCGGCCTCGTCGTCGGGGAAGCTGGAGCTGACGACAGATAACTTCTACGATCAGGTTGAGGAGTTGATCGCTCACGGGCGCGCGCACGACGGCGATCACATTGATCTCGTCGGTTTTGTGATGAGCCCTGAGGCGGCTCGCGCACAGGCGTCGATTCCTCGTGTGACGGAGGATGACAGTTTCGCGGTGGCCCGCATGGCCATCTGGTGCTGTGCTGCTGACGCATACCCGATTGGTTTCGCTGTTCGGTGGTCCGGCCCCGCGCCCGAGGCCGATAGCTGGGTGCACGTGAGCGGCACGCTGCGCCTACGCGGCACGAAGGCTCTCGTCATCGACGCCGAATCGGTTGAGGTCACCGATGCGCCGAATCCGGAGTTCGTGATTCAGTCGCGCTAAATACACAATTAATAGTGCTCTAGATCACTTTGGTTGTTTATGTCCGTTACCTCGGACACAAAATAGCGCGCGTACGGTGAATGAAGCGCACACGGCAGGCGCGGGCGCACCACCTTACCTTCAAGGATGAAGACATGTCATCGACAACAACACTTACTCCCCGCGAAAAGCAAGCGAGGCGCTACGCGACGTCCCTCGCTCTGATCGCCACCCTCGGCCCCTTCTTCTACGGATTCGAAGGCATGGTCCTCAACGCCGCCATCAAGGCAGTGGGATCCACCTTCGAGCTCGGACCGATCCTGCAGGGTGTCGCCGGTGCCGCCGGCGTCATCGGCGGCCTCATCGGCGCCCTGGCAGCAGGACGCATCTCCGACAAGATCGGCCGCAAGACCACGCTCATGTGGGTCGGCCCCTTCCTGCTCTTCGAGGCCCTCCTCGGCCCCATCTCCCCCCTCTTGGGCAGCTTCGGCTACCCCTTCCTGCTCCTGACCCGCATCGTTGGCGGCATCGGCTTCGGCGCGGCAACCACGGTTGCCCCCGGCTACGTCGCAGAGATCGCCCCTGCCGAGATCCGCGGACGCCTCATCGGCTTCCGCCAGCTCGCGATCATCCTGGGCCTCTTCTTCGCAGGCCTGATCAACACGGCGGTGGTCGCGCTCACGGGCGGTGCCGCGAAGCCCGCTTTCGGCGGGCTCATGACCTGGCAGGTCCTCTTCGCATGCCTGATCATCCCGGCCCTCCTCTTCGTCATCTTCACGGCGAAGATTCCCGAGTCTCCCCGCTACCTCGTCTCCGTGGGTCGCACGAAGGAGGCCGAGCAGATACTGGCCAAGCTGTGCGGCGAGGAAGATCCCGCAGACCGCGTCACGGCCATCACCCAGTCCCTGACGATCACGGGCGGTGCGAAGCTCTCGATCGGACAGATTCTGTCCTCCCAGTGGCGTGGCCTCGTCTTCGTCGGCATGGCGATCGCCGCATTCCAGCAGCTCACCGGCATCAACGGCGTCTTCTTCTACTCGAACTCCCTGTTCGCCGCCGTCGGCTTCACCGAGTCGATGGCCCTGGCCCAGACGCTGCTCATCACCGCATTCAAGATCGTCGGCGTCCTGTCGGGCATCATGCTGGTGGACCGCGTCGGCCGCAAGCGCATGCTCATCTACGGAGGCACGCTCATCTTCGTGTCGCTCGGCGTTGTGGCGACGGTCTTTACGATCGCCCCCACCGTCGACGGCAAGCCCGACGTTGCCCACTCCCCCGTGCTGGCGTTCCTGGCGGTCGCGGCACTGTGTACCTTCCTCCTGGGATTCACCTCCTCGTGGGGCCCCATCTTCTCCATTGTCATGGGCGAGATGTTCCCCAACTCGATCCGCGGCGGCGCCATGTCGCTCGCCTCGGGCGCTGACTTCCTCGTGAACTTCCTGGTCGTCCTCCTTTTCCCCTTCCTCATCGGCTGGTCCCCCGCCGGCACCTACTGGATCTACTGCGCCTTCGGTGTCCTCGCGGTCATCTTCACGGCGAAGTTCCTCACCGAGACCAGCGGCGCCGAACTTGAGGACATGGACAAGGTCGTCGCCCAGTAGCAGCGGCCCATCCTCTGATTTCAACGACGAAAAGGCATTGCAATGACTGACAACACGCGGGATATTCCCGACAACGTGCGCAACGTCCTGGTCATCATGACCGACCAGCACCGCACCGACACGATCGGCTGCCTGGGCAACCCACACGCGCGCACCCCCGTCATCGACGCGATGGGCGAATCGGGCTTCGCCTTCACCCACTGCTTCACCCCCACCGCGATCTGCACGCCGGCACGCGCCTCGCTGCTGACCGGCAAGCGCCCCGGCAAGCACCAGGTGCTGGCCAACCCCGAGTGGAACATCGCCTACCAGGTGTCGATTCCCGAGGGAACGTGGACGTACACGCAGGAGCTGCGCGACGCCGGCTACAACGTCGGTATCGTTGGTAAATACCACTGCGGCTACAATTTGCCCGACAAGTTCGGTGCGGACGACGACACCTACTGGGGCGCCGAAAACCCGGTGGCCAACGAAAAGTACGTCGCCTGGCTCGAGGCCAACGACCTCCCACCCGTGCGCGCCCACGACCTGTGGCGCGGCAAGCTCCCGGGTGGACGCGACGGGCACATCATCGCCGCACGCCTCGATCAGCCCGAGGAGGCGACCTTCGAACGCTTCCTGGCGGACCGAGCGATTGAGAAGCTGCGCGAATACGCGGCCGACTGGAAGGACTCTTCTCAGCCCTTCTGCCTCGACGTGCACTTCTTTGGCCCTCACCTGCCCTACTTCCTGCCCGACGAGTGGTTCGATCTCATTGATCCCGATGACGTCGAGCTGCCGGAAAACTTCGGCGACTCCCTCATCGGCAAGCCTCCGATCCAGGAGAACTACGCGACCTACTGGTCCACATCCTCGTTCACGAACGAGCAGTGGAAGAAGCTCATCGCGGTCTACTGGGGTTACACGGCCATGATCGACTTCGAGATCGGGCGCATTATGGACGTGGCGCGTGAGCTGGGCATTCTGGACGACACGGCGGTGTTCTTCTGCGCGGACCACGGCGAGTTCACGGGCTCGCACCGTCTCAACGACAAGGGCCCGATGATGTACGACGACATCTACAACGTCCCCTTCATCGCGCACATCCCCGGCGTCTCGACGGTGGGCCGCTCGGACGCGTTCGTCTCCCTCATCGACCTACCGGCCACGGTGCTGGACATCGCAGGCTTGGACACCTCGCTCGTCGAGGACGGCCGCTCGATCGTGGACCTGGCGCGCGGCGAGGACGTCGAGGGCTGGCGCGAGGACATCGTGTGCGAGTTCCACGGCCATCACTTCCCGCTCCAGCAGCGTATGCTGCGCACGCGGGATTTCAAGCTCGTCATCAACCCCGAGTCGATCAACGAGCTCTACGACCTGCGCCTGGATCCGGCCGAGATGAACAACGTGTACACCGTGCCCGTCTACGACGAGATCCGCAGGGAGCTGGCCACGAACCTCTACCTGCAGCTGCGTGAGCGCGGGGACCACTCCTTCGCCAAGTGGATGGCGGCGATGACGGACTTCGACATCCCGCTGGTGAACACGGCTCGCTCCGACCTCGACGAGGTCACGAGCGACTGACGCAACGCCTCGGCGGCGGGAACATGCAACTTTCCGCCGCCGAGGCAACGCGCCCTCTGCACAGCCCAAGCAGTGACGCGTATCATAGAAAGTATTAACGAGGCCAGAACGCACCGACCGGACATCAACGACGAAGCGCCGGGAAGGAGAGACATGCACTACCCCACCCGCAGCCCCCTGCCGACCCTGGAAGACCGCATCGTCGCTCACCTGGCCAAAGCCCCGGCCACACGCTCCCAGCTGTGCGAAGCACTCGACACCTCGCGCACAAACCTGGGGCGCGCGCTCACGACCCTCCTCGATGAGGGATCGGTGACGCCGGTGCGCACGAACGCCCCCGGACGAGGCCGCCCCACCCAGCTTCTCACCCTTAACTCCTCGGCCGCCCACTGCGTCGGCCTCAACGTCACGCGCACGTCGTGTGCGGGCGTCATGCTCTCGCGCAGCGGCACCGTCTTGGCCGCCGTCCATATCGTTTCCCCCGCTTCCCCCTCCCTCCAGCTCTCTCTTGAGCAGACCTGCGAAGCCCTGGCCGCGAGCGCGGCCCGTCAGGGTATTGACACGTCGACCGTGCGCGCGGTGGGTGTGGGCGTTCCTATTCCGATGGGGCGTAACGCGAGGTTGTCCTCGGATGCGTACCCGAGCGTGGAGGAACTCGCAGCACTGACGCGTCGCTGGTGGTCTCCCGCCCCGGTGGTTGACAACACCGTGCGCATGGCTGCGCTCGCGGAGGCCATGTGGGGCGCAGGAGCGGACATGTCCTCGTTCATTTACCTGCGCCTATCGGGCGGTGTCGGCGGCTGCGTCGTCTCCGATTTCCGCCTGGTTGGCGGAGCGGGCGGCCTGGCCGGAGAACTAGGACACATGACGGTGGGCGCCAATGACTCACCCTGCGCCTGCGGCAAGCGCGGTTGCCTGGAGACGTTGGCCTCCGTTCCGGCGTTGTGTGACAGCGCTGGAGTTCGTGACATTGCGGAGCTACGTGCCGCCGTCCTGTCCGGCAATGCACGTGCGCGCGAGGCATTGGATCGGGCGGCGGAGGCTGTCGGCTACGTCCTCGGCTCGGCCGCGCTCCTCATTAATCCGCGAGCCATCATCGTGGCGGGTGAGGTCGTCGACGCTTTTCCCTCTCTGCGGGCCGATATTACGGCTTCCATGTACAAGGAGCTCCTTCCCGTGATGGAGTGGGACATCGATGTCGTCGGTGCCTCGCTGGGGCCCTTGGGCGCCGCTCAAGCCAGCGCATACATCGCTGCTCACCCCTCCGAAGATGAGGTTTCCCTCCCCCGTTACGCTGAGGATGCTCCGACCCGTGAGGTGGGGTCGGCCTCGTCAATGCGCACGCGCACCGATCGCGGGGGCAGGCCGTGACCCGCTCGATCCCTTTCTCTGTTGTCACGAAGCCGACCGGGGCCGCTTGCAACCTCGACTGCCAATATTGCTTCTTCCTGTCTAAAGAGCTTCTATACAACGCTGCCGCTCAGACGATGTCGGAGCAGACGTTGGAGCGCTACGTGGAGGCCTTTCTCGAGTCGAGTCCCGACGGCGAGGTCACGATGCTGTGGCAGGGCGGGGAGCCGACCCTACGAGGCCTGGGTTTTTTCGAGCGCCTCATTCAGCTGTGTGAGCGCTTCCGTCGCCCCGCCCAGCGCGTGCGTCACGCCCTGCAGACGAACGGCACGCTGGTAACCGACGAGTGGGCGCGCTTTTTCGCAGACCACAACTTCCTCGTAGGGGTGTCCATCGACGGGCCCGCTCCCCTGCACGACGCCTATCGCCTCAACCGCGGCGGGCGCGGCACGCACGCGATGGTCGTGCGCGGCTGGGAGGCCCTCGCTCGCGCGGGTGTGGAGACGAACATCCTGTGCACGGTCAACGCCGCGAACGAGGACCACGGGGAGCGGGTCTACCGCTACTTCCGCGACGAGCTTGGTGCCCGCTACCTGCAGTTCATCCCCATTGTGGAGCGCGTGCGCGCCACCGACCTGGCCCAGGCCGAGCGCGGCTGGAGGTCTGGCACCTCCGCGCTCCTGTATCGACAGGACGGAGATTGCGTCACCAGCCGCTCCACGTCCCCCGCCTCCTACGGGCGTTTCCTGTGCGAGGTGTTCGACCAGTGGATCGCCGCCGACGTCGGCGAGGTGTTCATCCAGGACATGGATTCGACGCTCTCCGCTCTCTTTGGATCGGCCACGGTGTGCGTCCACGCGCCCCAATGCGGGGCGAACATGGCGATGGAGTTCAACGGCGACGTGTACGCCTGCGATCACTGGGTGGAGCCGGACTGGCTGGTCGGCTCAATCAATTCCTCATCATTCGCGCAGCTGGCAACATCGGACAAGATGCGCGATTTTGCACGCCTCAAGCCCGGCCTGGACGACGAGTGTCGCGCGTGCCCACACCTGCGGCTGTGCTGGGGCGGATGCCCGAAAGACAGATTCGTCCGCCGAGGCGAAACCGCGCACAACTACCTGTGCGAGGGATACCGGGCGTTTTACGAGCACGCAACTCCCTCGCTGCGCGCGATGGGCATGCTGATCGCGGCGGGCAGGCCGGCCTCGGACATCATGGATCCCGCAGTCGCTTCCTCTCTCGGACTATCTCTCACCACACCTATTCGGAAATGACCAATGATTGTTGAAGCGCTCCTCATCGGCGCATTCGTCGGCATCGTCGTCGGCTCACTCGGCGCAGGTGGCGGCATCTTGTCGGTACCGATCCTCGTCTACATTCTCGGTCAAGACCCCCACCAGGCGACGGGCCTGTCCCTCGTCATCGTGGGTCTGACGGCCGCTGTTTCGCTGGCGACGCGGGCTCGCAGCGGGAGCGTCGCGTGGCGCGAGGGTGCTCTGTTCGCCCTGGCGGGCCTGGTCGGCACGTGGGCGGGTTCGACTCTCGGTCCGCTTGTCTCGGCGCGCACCCTCATATTGTTGTTCTGCGCTCTCCTGGGAGCGGTCGCAGTGTTCATGGTGCGCTCCCAGCTGCGCACATCCGCATCGTCTTCTTCGGACGAGGCCGGGGCTGCCCGAGACGGCAAGGGTTCCTGGACGCTCGCGACCGTGTGCCGCGTCGTCGCCCTGGCGACGCTGACGGGTTTCCTCACGGGATTCTTCGGCGTCGGCGGAGGGTTCGCCATCGTCCCAGCGCTGCACTTGGCGCTGCGATACCCGATGAAGCGCGCATCGGCGACGTCCCTGCTGGTCATGGTGATCACCGCCGCCTTCGGCCTGGCCTCGCGCACGGCCGCCGGGACCCTGACGATCACCGCCGAGGCGGGGGTCATGGTCGCGCTGTTCACCGCGGCATCGATGGGAGGCGGCATCGTGGGGGCCAGGCTCACCAAGCGAGTCTCGAACCGGGTGCTCGGCCTCGTTTTTGCGGCGCTGCTGGTAGGCGTAGCCATTTCGACCCTCGTAGCCACCCTCGCGTAAAAGGGCACGCGAGACGGTGATTGTCTCGCGCGCCCTCATCGCTCAGCTGGCGGCCGCATCCTCGTTCTGGGTTGAGGTGTCAGCACTACCCTGGCTTCCGGGCTTGCTGCCGGGGCCTCGGCTGCCCTCCGGGGGAGGTCCCGGGCGAGTGCTGCCGGTATCGCCTTGCTGGGAGCCCGGTCCCTGATGACCGTTACCGGACCCCTGCTGCTGGCCGTTACCCGGACCCTGCAGATCACTTCCGCGACCGGAATCCTCATCCTCGGTCCCGTTACCCCGATCGTTGGAGCCGTCCTCATATCCCTGCTCGTAGTAGTACTGCCCATCCCCCATCACGGCGGCATGGGTAATGATGCCCGCGCCGAAGCCGACGGAGAGGATGGCAGCTGCCGCTCCGGCGATGGCCGCGCGCTTACCCCACGAGGTTTTCTTCGGTGCAGGCTCGAGCGTCGCGGCGCTAGCTGCCACGGCCTCGTCACCCGCCTGGTCGTCGACAGAAGATCCCGCGACGGACTCCAGAGGCGTGCCAGCAAACGCATTGCCGGTGTCCTCCTGAGTGACGGGAGGCATCTGTGCCGTTTCCGCCTGCGCCACGTGCGTGGGCAGGACCTCGGTCTGATCTGCGCTCTGCGCCTCCGACTGGGGCAGGATCGAGGTGCGCTCAGTGTCACCTGCCAGGTTCTCGTTGTGGTCCGCCATGGGGACACTCCTTTCTGCTGATGTATGATTCATTGCCTCGCAGATTAGGAGCGCACGATAAGCGGACATTATGACGAAACTGTGAAAACACTATGAAATTACAGGTGTCGCACATCACTTTTTGGATCTTGGTTTATTTGTCAGCTCACAACTATCCTGCAACGTTCGCCACCCGACGATCACACTCACGAGTTGACACATGTCCATCAAATCCCTCCCCACGATCCTGTTTGCCACGGCAACCTCACTCGCTCTCAGCGCCTGCGGGTCATCCTCGACCACCTCCACCCCCACCGCGAGCACCGAGGCCTCGTCTGCTGCTACGGCAGACCCGTCGACCGCGCCCATGTCCGGCATTATCTTCGCCGCCGCCGACGACGGCATCGACACGACGGTCACCACCGTGCGGGTCATCGACCCGCAATCGGGCACGATCACGGCGACGCGTACCTTCACCTTCCCGAACGAGTACCTGTCCGCACCGGGTACATGTGTGAGTATATGCAGTGCTACTCCCCCGACTTCTCACGCATGATCGTCGCGAATAACGACGGCACACAGATGGCACTGTACGCGTCGCCCAAGGACGTCTACTCCGACCTCTCGCTGCACATCTTCGTCGCCCCCGTCACAGGCGGCGACGCAACCCAGGTCACGACGACCACCGAGGACGTCCCGGGCGTCGTGTGCATCCTGGGCTGGACTCAGTAGAAGACGCGAGGCCGGGGATGAGACGCGCACCCCATCGCGCGAGCGGCCCCGGCCTCGTCCCATGTATGCGGCAGACTCAGCGGACCTATTATCCGATGGTATTCCTCGCCACGAGCGTGTTCGTCGCCTGAGCAACCGGGCGGACGATCATCGAGTCGATGTTGACGTGGGAGGGGCGCTCCAGCGTCCACACGATCGCCTCGGCAATATCCTCGGCGACGAGCGGGGCGGCCACCCCCTCGTAGACGCGGTCGGCGGCCTCCTGGGAGCCGAGCCGGTTGAGCGAAAACTCCTCGGTGCGCACCATGCCCGGCGCAATCTCGATGATGCGCACGGGCTCGCCGACCAGCTCCTGGCGCAGCGTATTGGCAATAATGCGCTCGGCGTGTTTGGCGGCGACATACCCACCACCGCCCGGGTAGGTGTCGTGGGCGGCGGTCGAGGTGAGAAAGACGAGGTCTCCCCCGCGCTCGCGCATCCCCGGCAGGAACGCGCGCGTGCAGTTCAGGGCGGTGAGCACGTTGCGCTCGAACATCGCGCTCCACCTGGCAGGGTCACTGTCGGCGACCCGGTCCACGCCGATTGCTCCACCGGCGTTGTTGACCAGCGCGTCCACGGGACCGCCCGCCAGGACGTGTGCGACCATCTCCTCCACCTGCGCCTCGTCGGTCAGATCAGCCGCCCAGTATTCGCAGTCAATCTGCTCGGCGAGGGCCTCCAGGCGCTCGCGACGCCGGGCCACGGCCACAATCCTCCACCCCCGCTGCGCCAACAGGCGGGCGGTTGCCTGCCCGATTCCGGTGGAGGCTCCAGTGACGACGACGCGACGAGAAGTGTTCATAGGGCAACAGTAATATCCCCGGGTACGCGCCGTCGCACGCGCCCGGGGATATTCCGTGGAGTCTCAGCCGTTGGGCAGACCGTAGGCCTTGTGGATCAGCCAGATCGGGTGGACGACGTTCGCGCCCGTGGCCGTGCGCAGCTGCCAGCGGCACGTCTCCGTGTCGCATGCGGCCAGCTCCGCGTTGACCTGCTTGATGAAGTCGAAGACGGGGGCGCCCACGGCCTGAGCGATCGCGTATTTCTCCTTCTTCATGCCGTAGGTGCCCGCAATGCCACAGCAGGGCTGCTCGGAATCCTTGACGGTCACGCCGGGGATCAGGCTCATCAGCTCGATCGCGGGCTTGCCCAGTCCCTGGGACTTGACCTGGCAGGGGGCGTGGTACGGGATGGTGACGTCGATGCGCTGGAAGTTCGTATCCAGCTCGCCCTTGTCGTACAGGTGCAGCAGGAACTCACTAATGTCCCACGTACGACTTCCCACATCGCGCAGCTCCGGGGTGTCCATCTCGAGGATCTCGTGGGCCTCGTGGCGCAGCATGCCACCACACGAGCCAGACGCGGAGATGATCGGCGCATCGCGGTTGACGCTGCGCAGGTCGCTGGTCAGCTTGGAGACGTACTTGCGCGCGTCGTCGTACAGGCCGTTGGACTGCAGGGCCAGGCCGCAGCAGCCGTGCTTGGGAACCAGGACCTCGTAGCCCAGGTGCTCGAGTACCATGACCGAGTGGATCGAGGTCTCGACCTCGAAGTACTGGCCGGCGCATCCGTGGAAGAAGATCACCTGGCCGCGCGTGCCGGAGTTCGGCAGCGGCTTGTGCTTCTTGAACCAGGACTCGAAGGTGCGTCCGTAGGCGCGCGGCATGGGGGCCGAGCGGTGCACACCGATGACGGCCTCCATCGCCATGCGGATCTGCTTGACGTCCAGAGCCCAGTTCGCGATCGGGGCGACCGGGGTCATCATGGTGCCGATCAGGGAGGTGCGACCAATGAGACGGTCGCGCAGCGGAATACCGTGCGCTTCCTTCATGGCGGTGCGGCGGTGGTGGATGATCTCGGTGACCTTCACCCCCTGGGGGCACACGAGCGAGCATGTGCCGCACGAGGAGCAGTAGTCGATGGACTTGTCCACCATCTGCCCGCCCTTGCGGAAGCGCTCGGCCTGTGGACCGGAGTACTTGGGGCCGGCGAACAGGTCGGTGACGCGCATGACGGGGCACTGGGTCTCGCAGATCGTGCACTTGACGCAGGAGTCAAGGCTTGCGCGCAGCGCGGCGTCACCGGTGAGGGCGAAGACGTCCTCTTCTTCCACGACCGGTCCCATCAACGTTGACATTTCCAGAGTCATTTCAGTTCCTCCACGATCGAGTCGACGGCCGCGAGTGCGCTGGCCAGCGCGATTCCTTCGCCGCTCTTTTCGCGCCAGCGGGTGGCGCCGGCCAGGTTTCCTCCGGCTGCGTACAGGTTCGGGCACACGGGCGCGCCTTCCTCGTTCAGGACGCGCATGTTGTCGTCGACGGCGAGGCCGGCCAGGAAGAGGGGCTGGTCCTCGCCCCAGAAGTCGGCGTGCAGGAGCTGTCCGGAGGCACCCATGACGGGCAGGCCGCAGATGGTTTCGCGCACGGTGCCGTAGGAGTCCATGTCGAGAGCGCCGGATTCAAAACCGCCGGCCGCCAGGATGAGGGATCGGGTTTCCACGACCGTGGAGCGTCCCGCGCTGGCGTATTCGACTCCGCTCACGCGTCCGCCGCTCGTGTGTACGGCCTTGATCGGGGATCCGAGGACGACGCGGCACTTGGATGAGGCGATGCGGGTCAGCAGGGCGTTGAGGCGCATGCCGGGCACCGACGGGGGCTGAATCGGGATCTCGAAGACTCGGTGGCCGAGCTTGTCCGCGAGGTCGCGCCACGCGTTCGGGTCGTCGAGGCCGAGGACGGCGGGCAGGCCGACGATCTCGCCATCTTCCAGGAGGGGACGGATCTGGTCTGCCAGGCGCGCGCGGTTCTCCTCGCGGTCGAGGCTGCGCGCGTGGTTGGTGCCGGTCGAGTCGACCTCCCCCTCGCGCACGACGTAGTCGACGGACAGGGCGCGCGCCGTGATCGGGGCGCCGTCGGGCCCGCTTTGGCGCGTCAGGTTTTCGGCAACGAGGCCGGGGTAGAAGTCCTTCAAGCGCGTCAGTCCCACGATCGCATAGCGGGCGCCCGCCTGGGGGATGCCGGCCTCCATGGAGGGTGGAATCAGGCAGGTGGGGCGCAGAGCGCCGACACCGGTGGGGATGCGCACGTTACGGGTCTCATCGCCGATGAGGGCGTCCGCGCCGACGAGGTCGCGCAGCCACGCGACGGATGCACCGACGAAGTCGGGGGTGACGTGGCTGTAGGGGTGGGTGGGGCGGGAGGCCACGTGGGCTTCCAGCGCCTCGAGGGGCGCCTCAACCGGCTCGGGACGGTAGCCGAGGATGTCGACCGTGCCCGTGCCGAGCTGGATGCCGCCAACGCCCTTCGTGATGAGGGTGACGCTCAGGCCTGCGTCAGCTGCCTTGATTGCTGCGGCCAGGCCTGCCAGGCCCGCGCCGATAACGACTGTGTCTCTCATCGAACTACCTCCTCGCTGGGTGCGGGCAGGTGCTCGACGTCGAGCGTGCCCTCGTGGATCCAGGCGTCCAGTGCTGCCTGCCTGGCTTGCTTGCCGAACATGATGGGCCACAGGCCGATCCAGCGGTTCTTCAGGAAGAGACGCAGGAGGGAGTTGGCACGCATCGAGTCGATGTCTCCACGCTCGTGGGCGATGCCCGCGGCTCGCTGAGAGCAGAAGCCACCTTGGCAGGGGCCCATGCCCAGGCGCATCTGGCGACGCACGTCGTCGAGTTGGCCCTTGGGCAGGGTGTCCATGACGTTTTCAAGCATGGCGCGCGTGGCCATCTCGCACTCGCAGATGATTTGTTCGTGGGAGGGGGATTCGTTGTGCGATTCGACGTTGTCGAGGCGGTGGCCGATCGTGTACAGGCGCGCTTCCTTGGCGGGCGGGACGGTTTCGTCGGCTGTCTTGCAGGCGCGCTTATCGCCCATCTCCTCGCACATGATGTCGACGATGCGCTCGGCCATGAGGCGGTAGGTGGTGAGTTTGCCGCCGGCGATGGTCAGCATGCCGTAGACGCCGTCACGCGTGTTGTGGTCGATGATGCTCATGCCGCGCGCCATGTGACGGGTGTCGGTCGCGGACACTCGCGAGTCCTTGATAAGGGGGCGCGCGCCGGCCCACGCGTGCACGGCGCGAGCCTTGCGGAAGCCGGGGATCATGGCCTCGCCGGAGTCGAGCATCTGCTGGACCTGGTCTGCGGGGATCGACAGGCGATCCGGGTCGTCGGCTTTCAGGTCGGTCGTGCCGATGATGCACACGGTGTGGTCGGGCACGAGAATGTCGCCGTCGGCGGGCCACACGCAGCGGTTGATGACTGAGTGGCTCAGGCGGTGATTCATGGCGATCATGATGCCGGCGCCCGGGACGACGTCGACGCCGTGGCAGTTCGCCATGGCGGCAATCTGTCCGGCCCAGGGGCCGCCGCAGTTGAGGACGAACCCGCATTCGATGCGCACGTCCTCGCCGCCGCGCTCGTCGTGGACGATGACGGCGCTGACGCGATCACCTTCGCGTTCGACGGAGGTGACGCGGTGGTAGGTCAGGATCTGCGCCCCGTATGCCTGCGCGGAGCGGATCGCTCCCCAGGTCATCTGCCAGCCATCAACCGTGCCGTCCTGGACCTCGAAGGCTCGCTTGATGCGCGGGTCGAGCCGGGGTTCGCGGCGCAGGGCCTCGGCAATGGAGATTTCCGCAGCGGGCACCTTTGCTGCCGCTGCGCGGGCCAGGAACTGGTCCGCGTACTCTTCATCGTCGTGGGCGGTCACCACGAAGAGGCCACCGGTGGCCTCGATCGCGTTGGCGTTGATGCGCTTGACGATTTCGTTTTCTTCGGCGCATTCGGTGGCCGACTCGGGATCGGACGCAATGTAGCGGCCACCCGAGTGGAGCAGGCCGTGGAAGCGACCGGAGGTTCCCTGAGCGATATCGGCCCGATCGACGAGGACGGCTGAGAAGCCGCGCATGGCGACGTCGCGGACGACGCCGGCACCGGTGGATCCGCCACCGATGACGCACACGTCAGTGCGAAGTGTCTTCACCGTTAAAAATCCCTTCACCTGTTGATGAGGAAGTGCCTCATTGCTGCCTCCATCATGCGCCTTATGAGCCCGATTGCACGAATGCACACACGACTCTGCACATATGTGCACGGCGTCGCGCGAGCAAAACGACATCCGCACTCATCCGCGCAACTCTGGACAAAAACAGGGAATTACACACCATGCACATCACGTAATTTCGAATGACTCACGCCCCATGGACGCTCATCCCACGCCATCGGCGCCTCTCCCCCTAAAGTTAAGGCATGACGAATACACTGCTGGCACGAGTCCTCGACACCGCGTACACCGATTCGACGGTGCGTCCCCAGGACGACTTCTACCGCCACGTCAACGGCACCTGGCTGGCGACGCACACAATCCCTGCGGACCGCCCCATGGACGGGGCATTCCACGCGCTTCGCGACGCCTCGGAAAAGTACGCCCGCGCAATTGCTCAGGACGCAGCCGACGGATCCCTGGACGATCCAGATGCGAGCCGCATCGCGACCCTGTGGAGCCAGTTCCTCGACGAGGACACCATTGAAGAGGCCGGCGCCACTCCCCTGCGCCCCGACCTCGACGCGATCAACGCCTGCACAAACCACGAGGAACTCGCCCGCGAAATGGGCCGCCTCATGCGCGAGGGCATCGGAGGCCTCGTCGGCGCATACGTGGGGACGGACCCCCACGATTCCTCCCGCTACATGGTCTCCCTCGTCCAGTCAGGTATCGGCCTGCCCGACGAGGCCTACTACCGCGAAGAGGACTACGCACCGATCCGTCAGGCCTACGTCGTACACACGGCCCGTCTCCTCGCCCTCGCTGGCATGGACGACCCCGAAGGTGCCGCACACCGCATCATGGCCGTGGAGACCGCCCTGGCCTCACACCACCGCGACTCCGTGACCAACCGCGATCCCCTACTCTCCGATAACCCCACGCCGTGGGAGGAACTCGCCACGCTCGCACCCGGATTCGACTGGGATGCGTGGGCCAGCGGCGCACGCATGCCCGCCTCCGGCATCGTCGTCAACGTCGACCAGCCCGACTTCCTGACGGCCGCCGCCGAGCTGTGGGCCACCACCGAGCTATCTACCCTCAAGGAATGGCTGAGCGCCTCGGCCATCGACTGCCACGCATCCCTCCTCTCTGCCGACTTCGTCAACGAAAACTTCGACTTCCACGGACGCACGCTCTCGGGTACACAGGAGCTGCGTCCGCGCTGGAAGCGCGCCCTCGGCCTCATCGAGGCCTACCTCGGTGAAGCCATGGGCCGCGCGTGGGTGGCACGCCACTTCCCACCCAACGCCAAGGAAGCGATGGACGCCCTGGTGCGCCGCCTCCTCGACGCCTACGGTGAGTCGATCCGAAGCCTCGACTGGATGAGCGAGGACACAAAGGCCAAGGCACTCGACAAGCTGGCAACCTTCAACCCCAAGATCGGCTACCCCGTCAAGTGGCGTGACTACTCGACCCTCAACCTGGATCCCAACACCTCCATCGTCGAGAACGTGCGCGCCGCCAGCGCGCACGCGACCGACCGCGAATGGGCCAAGCTGGGCCGTCCGGTCGACCGCGACGAGTGGTACATGACCCCACAGACGGTCAATGCCTACTACAACCCCACTCAGAACGAGATCGTCTTCCCCGCCGCGATCCTCCAGCCCCCGTTCTTCGACGCCGAGGCTGACGACGCGGTGAACTTCGGCGCAATCGGCGCGGTCATCGGCCACGAGATCGGTCACGGCTTCGACGACCAGGGCTCGCGCTACGACGGAGCGGGAAACCTGTCGAACTGGTGGACGGACGAGGACCGCGCTGCCTTCGAAGAACGCACCCACGCACTCATCGCGCAGTACGACGCCCTCACCCCCGCGATCCTCCTCGAACAGGGAAACGGCGAAGAACCGGAGGCCACGGACGCTGAGCGTTCCCACCCCCACGTCAACGGTGCGCTCACGATCGGCGAGAACATCGGCGACCTCGGAGGCCTCACGATCGCGTGGAAGGCCTGGGCAGCGTCGCTCGCCGAGCAAGGGCTGACCCCCCAGACCGCTCCCATCATCGACGGAATCTCGGGTCCGCAGCGTTTCTTCTACTCGTGGGCACGCGCCTGGCGCACGGCCACACGCCCCCAGTTCGCGCGCCAAATGCTAGCGATCGACCCGCACTCCCCCGCGGAATTCCGATGCAATCAGGTGCTGCGTAACCTTGACACGTTTGTCGAGGCATTCGACGTCACCCCCGGCGACGACATGTGGCTCGATCCCGCCCAGCGCGTCACCATCTGGTAAAGCGTGTCCCAACCGACAAAACCCGGCGCGCCCCGCGCATTCACCCCCAACACATGACAACATAGGAATGTTGAGCGCAACAGCGCCCCCATTCCATCGACGGAAAGGCACCCCATGCCAGGCCTGAACCTGACTCGCGAGGAAGCGACCGAGCGAGCCTCGGTCATTTCCTCTGTGACCCGCTACGAGATCTCACTGGACCTCACGCGCGGAGACACCGACTTCGGTTCATTCACCCGCATCGAGTTCGACGCGCGCGAAGGCGCCTCCACATTCGCTGACCTCGTGTCCAACAACGTCCACTCGATCACGCTGAACGGCAACGCCCTGGACCCCTTCTCGGTTCACCAGGACAACCGCATCGCGCTGGAGAACCTGGCCGAGCACAACGTCCTCGAAGTTGAGGCATCCTGCCAATACATGCACACGGGCGAAGGCCTACACCGCTTCGTCGACCCGGCCGACGGACAGGCCTATACCTACTCGCAGTTCGAGGTCCCGGACGCACGCCGCGTGTACACGACGTTCGAGCAGCCCGACCTGAAGTCCACGTTCACGCTGACGGTCAAGGCCCCCAAGGGCTGGAAGGTCTTTTCCAACGCCCCGACCCCCACCCCCGAGGAAGAGGGCGAGGCCTGGATCTACCGCTTCGCCACCACCGAGGTGATGTCGACCTACATCACGGCGATCGTCGCAGGCCCCTATGAGGGCACGACGGCCACGCTCACATCCTCCGATGGCCGCACGATCGACCTGGGCGTCTACGCCCGCGCGTCGATCGTCGAGCACCTGGATGCCGACGAGATCATCGACATCACGCGCCGTGGCTTCGAGTTCTTCGAGGGCGCGTACGGCATCGCCTACCCCTTCACCAAGTACGACCAGATCTTCGTGCCCGAGTACAACGCGGGCGCCATGGAGAACGCGGGCTGCGTCACCTTCCGCGACGCCTACGTGTTCCGCACGCGTCCCACCGAGGCTCAGATGGAGGCTCGTGCGAACACGATCCTGCACGAGCTGGCGCACATGTGGTTCGGTGACCTGGTCACCATGAAGTGGTGGAACGACCTGTGGCTCAACGAATCCTTCGCCGAGTTCATGAGCCACCTGGCTCTGGCCGAGGCCACCAAGTACACCGAGGGCTGGACCGGGTTCATGGTCCGCAAGGACTGGGGCCTCAAGCAGGATCAGCTGCCCACGACGCACCCGATCACGGCTGAAATCCGCGACCTGGCCGACGTCGAGGTCAACTTCGACGGCATCACCTACGCCAAGGGCGCCTCCGTACTGCGCCAGCTCGTCTCCTACGTGGGCCGCGACGCTTTCTTCGCTGGCCTGCACGAGTACCTGACGAAGCACTCCTACGCCAACGCGACGCTGGACGACCTGCTCTCCGAGTTGGCCGCGGCCTCGGGCCGCGACCTGGCCTCGTGGTCGAAGGTGTGGCTGGAGGAGGCCGGTGTGACCCTCCTGCGTCCCGTCATCACCACGGCCGAGGACGGCACGATCGAGCGCCTCGAGATCACCCAGGAAGCCTTCTCCGAGGGCGCCTCCCTGCGCCCGCACCGCATGGGTGTGGCCGGCTACTCGCTGACCGAGGAGGGCACGCTGGCGCAGGTCTTCCGCGAGGAGCTCGACGTCGACGGCGCCTCCACGGTGGTCGAAGCCGCCGCGGGTATCGCCCGTCCGGACTTCATCCTCGTCAACGACGGCGACCTCGGCTACGCCAAGGTACGCCTCGACGAGCAGTCCCTGGCCTTCGCGGTCGCTAACATCACCAAGTTCACGGATTCGCTGACCCGCGGCGTCGTCATGGCCTCCGCGTGGGACATGACCCGTGACGGTGAGATGCCGGCTCGCGATTACCTGAACCTGGCGCTGCGCGCGGTGCCCGTCGAGGACAACATGAGCCTCCTGACGCTCACCCTGCGTCACATCGACGAGGCCGTACGTACCTTCGTTGCGCCCCAGTACCGTGCCGAGGCCACCGAGGACACGGGCCGCCGTCTGCTCCTCCTGGCTCGCACGGCTGCCTCCGGTTCTGACGCACAGCGTATGCTCGTCGCTGCAGCAGCCCGCAACGCGACCAGCCCCGAGCAGTTCGAGGCCATCCGCGCACTCTACGACGGGACCCAGACCCTCGATGGCCTGGACCTCGACGTCGACCTCAAGTGGGGGCTGCTGATCGCCCTCGTGCGCGGCAACGCCGCCACCGAGGAGGACATCGCGGCTCTGGAGGCCACCGATGACACGATGACCGGTCATCAGAACGCCGCCGCCGCTCGTGCGGCTCGCGCACGCGAGTGGATCAAGGCTGACGTGTGGGACAAGGTCCTGACCGACACCTCGATCCCCAACGACACTCGCTGGGCGATGATCTCTGGCTTCTGGGCGCAGGCGCGCTCCAACCCGTCGGCCTACGCGAGCTACGTGGGCGAGTACTTCGAGGCCCTGGCTGGCATCTGGGAGACCTTCACCTTCCACACGGCCGAAGACCTCACGACGCTGCTCTTCCCGAACGCCATCGCGGGCTACGCCCCCGAGGTCGACGTGGTTGCGTCGGGCCAGGCCTGGATCGAAGCTCACGCGGATGCGTCCGCCGGCACGATCCGCATCATCCGCGAGCTCATCGACGTGTGCGAGCGTCAGATCGCCAACCAGGCGGTGGACGCCGAGTAGGCGCATCATCAAGCGTGAGGAGGGGGCGCGACCGCATGGTCGCGCCCCCTCGCATACGCCCGAGAAGATCCTTTCCAAGCTACAGCGTCAAAATCTCGCCCGGTCTCCCGTACGACGCGTGCCGACCTCGTTGCGACGAGGTCGGCACGCGCGTGTATCAAAGCTGTCGGTGGCGAGAACTCCCTCACCCGCAGCACTCGCTCACTGGTAGAGGCCCCACCAGACACCGTTGCCGTAGAACCAGTGGCGTTCGCCGTTGATCCAGCGGGTGCCGGTGACCATGGCGCCGGAGGCGTCCATGTAGTACCAGTGCTCGCCGTCCTTGACCCATCCGTCCAGCATCGCGCCGTTGTCGTTCATGTAGTACCAGGAGCCACGAATCATGTTCCAGCCGGTGACCATGGCGCCGGAGTCGTTCATGTAGTACCAGGAGCCGTGGATCGCGTTCCAGCCGGTGACCATGGCGCCGGAGTCGTTCATGTAGTACCAGGAGCCATCAATTTCAAGCCACCCGGTCTGCATCGTTCCCAGATCGGGATCCATGAAGTACCAGGTTCCACCGATCAGGTGCCAGCCGAAGGCCTGATCCCCCGAGGTACCGTAATACTCCCAGGAGCCTTCCTGGTTGTACCAGCCGGTGACCATGTATCCGCGGCTGTCGAAGCGGTAGATCTTGTCATCAATCTCGACCTGCTCGTTCATAGCGTACGTGCCGTCACCGAGGTCGAACCACCAGCCGACGGAATCCTGCTTCCAGGAGGCGGCGGGAGCATCGGAGTCGTCACCCTCGTCAGCGGGATCTTCGGCGGCGGCACCGTCGGCGGCCGGGTCTTCCTCGGCGGCACCGTCGGCGACGGGCGTCTCTTCGGCAGCGACCGCACCGTTATCGGCGGCAGCACCCTCGGTGGGCTCGCCGGCCGCGTAGGCGGGAACGACAGATCCGGCGACAATGGCAGCAGCACTCAGGGCCGCAATCATAAACTTGCGTGCATTAGTGGGACGCATGGCTAGTCCTCTCGTGATGGTTGGTTGGAAGGCAACGAGCTGTGTTGCTTCAAAATGTAGCGAAGCAGCCTCATGACACTTCCGCGTAATGCATTACTTAGTATATACTAGAGTTTGTCGATAAGCAAGCCCCTCCTGACAAGAGGTTCACCAGCGACGCCAACCCCGCGCATCCCTGCCTTTTCCGCAATTCCCGGGCACAATGAAGCCCCTTACCCTCAGATCATCGTAACCAACGAGCGCGCGTCAAACACAGAGAGCACCTCACTCACCGGCATCCCTCGGTTCGACACATCGGTTGACCACCCACGCCTTGGGCATGAGAACAAGCCCGGCCCCAACAGGGCGCAGGTCCGGACACAGGACAACGAGCCCCAACGGGCAACACGCGTGCGCACGCGCAGGAACGCAGCGCCCCGCCGACGATGCACAATGTCGGCGGGGCGCTGATCGGACCCGTCGGCCCGACCGCTCATGTTATCGCTTGGCTCGACGGGAAGCCACGACGGCACCTGCTCCGGCAACCAGGACGGCCACAGCCCCAACCCCGACCCACAGGGCTGAGGATCCCGTTGCAGCAATCACATGCGCACGAGCCTGGGAGGGTTTCCTCGCCTCGGAGGCCGACGGCGCATCGGAGGATCCGACCGCAGCCGGGCTCGCCGAGGACGAAATGCTCGTGCGAGCGTGCACTGGCTCGGAGCCGTTCGAAGAGCCTGGCGCGCTCGCAGTGTTCCCTCCGTCCCCGGCAGCGGAGGGAACGCTCGGGACGGCGGGCTCGGAAGGGGAAGAAGCAGCCGGCGCGCCAGGATCAGCGGAAGCGCTCGGCGCGGGAGCGGGTTGTTTCACCGAGGGATCGGCGGCCACGCCGCTTCCCTCGCTGGGCGAGGCGGGCGCGGACGATTTGGGGCTGACCGTGATCGTCGTGCAGCTCGTCAGGGCGTCGCGATGCTCGTTTGCCGTCAGGTAGCGACCCGCCTGCCCGTCGCCACGCACGGTCACGCCACCGTCTTTTTCGGGATGGACCGTGGTGGCCGAGGCAATGGCGTCCGCAACGCGATCGAGCTGCGCATCGATGTCGGCAAGGTTCGCCGACGTTTGCTCGCCCGCGGAGGCGGCCAGGTAGGCGTCCAGTTCGGCCTGTGCGCGATCTACTGCGGCCTGAGCGTCGGCGAGGGCCCGGGAGGCATCGACCGAGGCCGCGCTCCCCTCAGGGGCTGGCGTCGCAGCCCCTGCCCCCTCAGATCCCGCCTTGGCAGGCATGTCGGTCGGTGCCACGGGAAGCACGCTGCCCGGTAGCGCGCCGACCTTGTTCTGCCACGAGTTGGCGCGCTGTTCCTCGCCCGAACCCGCGAGCCCGGACACGTAGTTGGTGTTGTTGGCCCGGAAGGCGCCGCTGTCGAAACCGTAGGCGCCTGCCACGTCACCGGTCGTATGGAAGCGCGCCGCGTTGGGCGTCCCTCCACTGAGACCGTAGAACTTCTGGGTGCCGTAGATACGGGTGTACTGACCGTGCTTGGCAATGTGAACTCCAACGCCCACGACGTTGTTCTGAGCGAGCATGTTCTTGTCGTGACCCGGAGAGTTCTTCCACTGCTCGAAAAGCGCATCCGCGGCCTGCATCGGATTCTTCGAGGTACCGTACGCGCCCCACTTGTCGCCGAAGTTCTCACGGTGGTTGTAGGCGATGTTCTCACCGGCGTAGGTGGTGTCTCCCCCGTCGAGCTTGCCGACACCCAGGAACTTGTAGTCCGGATCGTGGTTGAAGTCGTCGGTATCGGACATGTGCTGGCTCCAGGCGCGAGCATCGAGAGTCACCGTATCGGAGACAACCAGCTCGGGGAGCCCAGCGTTGGCGCGATAGACGTTCATCTTCTGCACGATGAGCGCCTCGATGATGCGCGCCTGCGTCGCATCGTCCACCTTCGACCAGTCGACCCAATCGAGGCCCCGCTCAGGCGCGGCCTCACGAGCGGGAGCATCCCCGACCGAGGGATTGGGCTGGTTCGCACCCGCCTTGGCGGACTCGAGGGCCGCCTGCGCGTCCGACAGCGCACGTCGCAGCTGGGCCTCTCGGGCGGGATCGGCCGCAAAGGATGCCGCCTTCCCCTCGGCCGCCGCAGCATAGCGCGCCAGCACGGGATTGTATTCGTCGTTGATGCGCCCCTGGGCGCCGACCAGGGCGGAGCAGAAGGAATCGTCGGAGGAACCGGTTCCCTCAGCCAGGGAGGGAATGACGACGAGAGACGCAGCGATCGTGGTGGCCGCCAAGACAACCGACGTGTGCGTGCGAGTGAGCTGGAACGACATTGAGTACCGGCCTAACACTATGAAACAGAGACAGACAAATTTTTCCACGCGGTACGCATATCTTCAAACTCGACTTGACAACCATTTACGCAAAAACCTACGTAGTTTCAATGCTTTTTCAGATTGACAGAAGATGCTCATCCCACATGTCGATACCAAAACGTTATCTGCGGTGGCGCGCGGCTGACCACCATGAAACGACCCACGCCCCACCACAGCATCGGGCACGCAAAAGACCGATACTCACAAGGTGAGTATCGGCCCATCTGTGGAGCTAGGGGGATTCGAACCCCCGACCTCTTCCATGCCATGGAAGCGCGCTACCAACTGCGCCATAGCCCCGTATTTGCTTCGTCGCCGTGGCGACCTCATAAATAATAGCGGACGCTTTGAGAGAAAGGCAAACGCACATCCAGTGCCGCTCGTCACACGCACGGCGCGCAAGGCCGCCGCACGCCTACGCGCCCAAGATGTCCTCCCGAGATCCGATGTTGTGCGAGGCGAGCCGCCATCCGCAACGAGCAGCACTCTTGACACTCGACTCTCCCACGGGAACAAGCTCCGACCAGTGGCAGTTATCCACCCCGCGCAACCCGTTGAAGACCGCCGGATCCAAGCCCAGCAGAGACACGATCCCCCGGGCAATTGCCGCGCCGTGAGAGACCACGATCAACGACTGATCCCCGCCGCAATCGCCCGCAGCCTCCAGGACCGCTTCGCGCACGCGAGCCCCCACGACCTCGGAACGCTCCACCTGGGCCTCCTCGCTCTCTCCGCTCGCCCGATATTGCCGCGATGCCTGCGGCTCTTGCGCGTCAATCTCCTCGTATGTCTTGCCCTCGAAACGCCCGTAGAAGCGCTCGGTGAGCCGCTCATCGATGCGGGGACCATCGCACGGATAGCCCGCGATCTCAAAGACGCGAGCAACGATCCTCGCCGTGTCGAGAGCCCTGCCCAGCGGCGAGCTCACCAGGCGCACTCCCCCATCGTCGTAGGAGCGACGCGGCGCGGAAGCGAACATGCCCACCTCGGCGCTGGGCTCACACAGGCGACTCACGAGGACGCCAGCGGCACCGGCAGCCTGTCCTCGCCCGGCCTCGTTCAAGGGCATGTCAATACGCCCCTGAAAACGCCGCTGCAGGTTGAAGTCAGTCTGGCCGTGGCGCAGCAGGACGATCCTCGATGCGCTCACACCGACTCCTCAACACCGTGCGCGGCGGCACGCTCGGCGGCTGCCGCCCGCGCCTCGTCCGTGTCGACGCCAATCGGCACTGCGGGGCAATCCCCCCACAGGCGTTCGATCGCGTAGAATTCGCGTTCCTCCTCCAGCAGAACGTGCACGAGGAGCTCCGAGTAGTCCAGGAGCACCCACGTTCCCTCCGCGCGGCCCTCAATGTGGGTGGGGCGCCGTCCGTAGTCTTCCCACACGCGGTCCATGATGTCCTCGGCGATTGCCCGCACCTGACGCTGCGTCGGAGCGGAGACAACGACAAACGCATCCGCCAGCGCCAGCTTGCTCGTCACATCCACCAGGACCGGGTTCAGACCGCCGCGATCATCCGCGGCGCGCGAGGCGAGGGAAGCCAACTGCGAGGTGGCGTCGGGAAGAGTCACGTTTCTCCTTGAATCTCAGGACCGGTACAGGCCGTACTTGTTGATGTATTGGACGACTCCGTCGGGGACCAAATACCACACGGGCTTGCCGTCCTCGACGCGAGAGCGACAGTCGGTGGAAGAGATCGCCATCGCGGGCACCTCCAGCAGGGACACGGACTCGCGCGGAAGCCCCGGATCGGACAGGTTGTGACCGGGACGGGTCACGCCGATGAAGTGAGCCTGCTCGAAGAGCTTATCAGCGTCCTTCCACTGCGCGATCTGCGCCAGCGCGTCCGCACCGGTGATGAAATAGAAGTCCGAGTCCGGATACTCCTGCGCCAGATCGGCCAGGGTATCAATCGTGTAGGTCGTCCCCCCGCGGTCGATATCCACGCGCGAGACGGCAAAGCGCGGATTGGAGGCCGTGGCAATCACCGTCATCAGGTAGCGGTGCTCCGCCGACGTCACGCGTCGGCTCGCCTTGAAGGGCTGCACAGCGGCCGGAACGAAGACCACCTGATCGAGACCGTAGACGTCCATGACCTCCGAGGCGGCAACGAGGTGCCCGTGGTGAATCGGGTCGAAGGTTCCGCCCATGATCCCAATCGCTCGCCGCCTGCGCAGCGCGCGCGGCGGATTCTGGGGCGAGGCCGGCGCTGCGGTCGCCCCAGCAGTTGCCTCCGTGGTCTTCTCGATCTGCTCGGACCGCCCGGTCGCGGCCTGGTCGCTGGCCTGTGCCGTCACGGTCGGATCGTTCCATCGCCCTCGTAGACCCACGTGGTTGTCGTGAGTTCACCGAGCCCCATCGGTCCGCGCGCGTGAAGCTTCTGCGTCGAGATCCCCACCTCGGCGCCGAGGCCGAGTTGGCCTCCGTCCGTGAAGCGAGTAGAGGCGTTAATCGCGATTGCGGCAGCATCAACGCCCGACCGGAACGCCGCAATGGTGCGCACATCGCTGGCGACGATCCCCTCCGTGTGTCCGGAGGAGTACCGGCGAATATGCTCGACCGCCTCATCGACGCTCGCAACGACGCCCACGGCAAGATCCATCGAGAGGTACTCGGTCTCCCAGTCGGCCTCGGTCGCTTCGACAATCATGTCGGCATCAATGGAGGGGTTTCCAGCGATGATGGCGCGGGTGGCGTCATCCGCGTGGATCGTCACGCCGGCGGTCGTCAGCCTGGTCACCGCCGCAACGAGGAATCGGGGAGCCACGTCGGCGTGGACGAGCAGCGTCTCGGCGGCATTACACACGCCCACCCGCTGCGTCTTCGCGTTCATGATGATCGCCTCGGCCGCCTCCAAGTCGGCCGACGCATCCACGTACACGTGGCAGTTACCGGTCCCTGTTTCGATGACGGGCACTCGAGACTCCTCGACCACCGCATTGATGAGGCCCGCTCCACCTCGGGGAATGAGGGCGTCGATAGCGCCTCGTGCACGCATCATGGCCCGTGCCCCGCCTCGTCCCCACGGGTCCACCGTGGAGATCGCGTCCGGGGGCAAGCCAACGGAGGACAGGGCGTCCCGGCACACGTCAATGAGGACGCGATTCGATGCCTGCGCAGCGCTTCCCCCTCGCAGGATCACGGCGTTGCCCGCCTTCAGGGCAAGGGCAGCGGCATCAATGGTGACGTTGGGGCGAGCCTCGTAGATGATACCGACAACCCCGAGCGGGACGCGCTCCTGCGTGACCCGCAGGCCGATCTCGGTTCGCCCTCCTCGAACGACCTGACCGATTGGGTCCGGAAGGGCAACGATCTCGCGGACGGCCTCGGCGATCGACCGGAGACGATCCGTATTCAGCGCGAGGCGGTCAAGCAGGCCGTCGCTCATCTGCTCGGCGCGGCCACGCGCCAGGTCCTCGGCATTAGCCGCCAGAATCTGGTCGGCGCGTTCAATCAGCGCCGCCGCAATAGCCTCCAGACCCCGATTCTTCAGCTGTGTCGGAGCATTGGCGAGAACGCGAGCCGCCGCGCGTGCGGCATCGGTCACCTGGGAAATATCAGCAGGAGTATCCACCCGGCCATCATGACATACAAGCGCGCTCAAAGCCGATCAGTCTGGTGCGACGGTTCCAAATGCGTCGCCCAACACGGCCAGATCATCCCGGTGAATAGCGGGCCTGGGATGCTCATGGCCCGCCAGCCGCAACTCGTTGATGCTCGCTCCGGCGATCTGGGCAAGCGTATCGGAGTCGTAGCCGCAGACGCCGCGTGCGATCAATCCGGTCGGCGAGGCGACGTCGACGACATCACCAGCATCAAAGTGGCCGAGCACCTTTCGTACGCCCGCGACCAGGAGCGACTTCTTGCGCTCCGTGATCGCCCTGGCCGCGCCCTCGTCAACGATGAGCTCCCCGCGTGAGGGGGCGGCGTGAGCGATCCACAGGCGCCGCGAGGCCGGACGCTGCCGTGAGGGTTCAAACCATGTTCCCACGCGTTCGCCCGACAGGACTGCCTCCAGATCGTCCGCGCACGCCAGCTGCACGCCAATGCCGCTGGCCGTGGCCAGCATCGCCGCCTGGACCTTCGTGGCCATACCTCCGGTCCCCACGCGCGAGCCGGCACCGGTGACGAGAACGCTCATCAGATCATCGGGCCCACTCACGCGTTCAATCAACTTTGATCCCGGGTGATCCGGAGGAGCGGTGTAGAGGCCGTCAACGTCCGTCAGGAGGACGAGCGCATCAGCCTGAACCATCTGCGCGATGAGCGCCGCCACCCGGTCGTTGTCGCCAAAGCGCAGCTCCCGAGTCGTCACGGCATCATTCTCGTTGAGGATCGGAACGACGCCGAGGCCGAGCAGGCGTACGAGCGCGGCGCGGGCATTGGTGTAGTGGTCCCTGCGCATCACGTCCTCCGTCGTGAGCAGAACCTGAGCCGCATCCAGGTGATGCGCGTGAAAGGCCGCCGTCCATCGGGCCATGAGCAGACCCTGACCCATCGCGGCAGCAGCCTGAACGCTGGGAAGGTCCTTAGGCTTGGAGGAAAACCCCAGGGGATCGAGGCCCGCAGCAACCGCTCCCGAGGAGACGATGAGAACCTCGCGGTCCCTGCCACGCCAGCGTGACACGAGCCTGGCGACGGCATCAATGCGGTTGAGATCCAGCCCGCCGTCGGGTCGCGTCAGGGAAGACGAACCGATCTTGACGACGATGCGGGACGCCGCCCGGATACCGTTCATGACTGATCCGAGGCGTCGGTCCAGTGGCCCGCCTCGCGCTCGGTCCACAGCTCGTCACGGGCCGCGCTCTTGGCATCCATGACCTGATGGTAGACTTCGCGCCGTTCCTTACGGCTCGGGCGCGCGTTCTGATCCAGGCGCAGGTCGGTGCCGCGCGACCCCAGCAACTCGGGCCCAGTGGTGAGCGTCGGCTCCCAGTCGAAGACCACGCCCCCGTCGAGATCACCGATCACCACGGTGTCTCCTGCGACGGCACCGGCCTTCATCAGCTGATCCTCGACACCCGCGGCATTCAGGCGATCCGCCAGGTAGCCCACGGCCTCGTCGTTGGCGAAGTCGGTCTGACGCACCCAACGCTCGGGCTTGTCGCCGCGGACCTGGAAGACGTCCTCGCCGTCCTTGCGGGTCTTGCGCACCGTGATCTCCACGCTGCGTCCAACCGCCTTCGGACGGATAACGGGGCGAGCGGCCTCGAGGGCGGGACGCTTCCCCCGTTCCTCCTCGACAATGTCGGCCAATACAAACGACAGCTCCTTGAGCCCCTCATGGGACACGGCCGACACCTCGAGCACGGGCCAACCGAAAGACTCGAGGTCCGGGCGAGTGATCTCAGCCAGGTCACGGCCGTCCGGAACGTCGATCTTGTTCAGCACGATGACGCGCGGGCGCTGCATGATCGGCACGTAGCCCTCGATCTGAGTGAGGTCTCCCTGGTAGGCCTCAAGCTCCGCCTCGATGATGCGCAGGTCCTCAACGGGCTCACGATCTGTCTCGAAGGCAGCCGTGTCGAGCACGTGGACGATGACCGCACATCGTTCGATATGGCGCAGGAAGTCCAGTCCAAGTCCTCGCCCCTGAGACGCTCCGGGAATCAGACCGGGAACGTCAGCGACCGTGTACCGCGTATCGCCAGCTGAGACCACACCAAGGTTGGGCACGAGAGTGGTGAACGGGTAGTCGGCGATCTTGGGGCGCGCCGAACTCAGCGCAGCGATCAGCGAGGACTTGCCAGCCGACGGGAAGCCGACCAGCGCGACGTCGGCGACGGACTTCAGCTCGAGCACGACATCGCGCTCCTCGCCCGGCTCGCCCAGCAGAGCAAAACCCGGTGCCTTGCGGGCCTTCGAGGCCAGAGCGGCGTTGCCCAGGCCACCGCGACCGCCCTCAGCCACGACGAAGCGCGCTCCAGTACCGGTTAGATCGGCGAGAAGCTCGCCCGACATGGACTTCACGACCGTTCCATCGGGAACAGGCAGGACGATGTCCGCTCCGTTCTTGCCCTGACGGAAGTCGCCCATGCCAGCGGTACCGCTGTCGGCGCGACGGTGCGGGCTACGGTGGTAGCTGAGCAACGTCGTCTCCTGAGGACTCACCTCAAGGATCACCGACCCGCCGTTGCCGCCGTCTCCGCCATCAGGGCCGGCCAGCGGCTTGAACTTTTCACGCTTAATCGAGGCCACGCCGTTTCCGCCGTTTCCGCCCGCTGCGTGCAGCGTCACGCGATCCACGAAGTCTGCCACTGGTGCTCCTGCCAACCGAAGTAAAATGGGAAAAGGGCGCCCGGCAACGCCGGACGCCCTCTGCGCGCGGTCTCAG
>ERZ773049.210-NODE-210-length-36949-cov-12.552746_pt1 | contig 36949 bp, 34 predicted proteins | sample MGYA00580633_ERZ773049 | MGnify/ENA primary metagenome ERZ773049 (study PRJEB29015, sample SAMEA2737991) | human oral metagenome | biome: human oral; feature: human-associated habitat; material: dental | place: China | collected 2066 ...
CTGTCTTCCCGACCAAGCGGGAGGGGCCAGCGAGGGGGCGCCGCCGGCACGCCGTGGTGGTTGGGGTGCTCGTGCCACCTGGCGCAGCTCGCGTCGCGATTCGTGTCGCGACTCGCGTCGCAACAGTGTACACGAATGCCCCGAAACGGCGCCGAGGGGCCATTTTGGCCGATCTGTGTACACTCCTGCGTCCCCACGGTCGCTCGAACGATCCTCGCGAAGCCCAACAGTGTACACAAATGCCCCAAAACGACATCGAGAGGCCATTTCCACCGATTTGTGTACACTCCTGCGTCGTCGCACTGGCGGTGAGGCCCACGTCGCCAGTGCGGTGAGGCCCACGCCGTCGGGGCGGTGACGCAACCGCCCACACGAACTCACGAAGCCTCTATTATCTTAGCCACATTACGTATATAGTAGTCAATATGCTCTTATATGGCTAAGATACTTTAGCAGTTGACGAGGATACCACGGTGTTGCAGTTCGAATACGGGAAGGTTCTCCAGAGGCTCATGATGCCAGGGGTCGTGTCCGCAATTGGTGATGTGAGGGAGCATCGGGGTAGGCAGGAGCTCTATAAGTCGCTGCAGCCCGCCGTGCTCGACAGGCTCTGCGAGGTTGCGAAGATCCAGAGCACGGGCGCATCCAATCGCATCGAGAACATATCGATCTCCGAGGTCCGCCTGCGCGAGTTGATGGAGCGAAAGGTCAAGCCTGCGAACCGCGATGAGCGCGAGATTGCCGGATACCGTTACGTGCTGGACACGATTCACGAGAGCCATGATAGCATTCTCATCACGCCGGGCGTCATCCTACAGCTCCACCGCGACCTCTACCGCTTCCAGGATGTCTCGTTTGCGGGACGTTGGAAGGACTCGGACAACACTATCGCCGAGCGCGCGGAGGATGGCAGCATGGTGACAAGGTTCGTCCCCACGAGCGCGGCGGCGACGCCTTCTGCCGTCGAGCGCATCTGTGATGAGCATGCACGCTGGAGCAAGGGCGCCACCTATGACCCGCTGCTCGTGTCGCTCATCTTCGTCTTCGACTTCGTGAGCATCCATCCCTTCGCCGACGGCAACGGACGCATGAGCCGCCTGCTCATGCTGCTCCTGTCCTACCGCAGCGGGTACGATGTGGGCAAGTACGTCTCCATTGAGGCCGAAATCGAACGTACGAAGACGACCTACTGCGAGGCCCTCGCCGCGAGCTCGCCCGGATGGGCTAAGGGAGAGAGCGACTACGCGCCATTCGTCACCTACCTGCTGGGAGTTATGACCGCATGCTACCGCGACCTCGACGAGCGCATTGCCCTGTTATCTTCCAGCGCCAAGGGCGAGGACGTCCTGCGCGCGTACTTCGCCGGCCTTACGGGGACAGCGACCAAACGCCAGATCATGGACAACAATCCAACACTCAGCCGCCGCACGGTCGAGCGGGTCCTGCAAAGGCTGCAGGCTGAGGGTGCCGTAAAGAAGGTCGGCGCGGCGCGGGCGACGGCCTATCGGCGCATCGATCAAGGCGAGGTATCGTGAGTTCCCGGCCGTTTCTCACCGCTTTTGCATAACACCAGGCAGACGAGGAGCCGTGATCGACCCTACGGTCTGCCTACCGGTCGAGGCGACAGCCCACTGGGCGATCCCCTTGAGCTTGCATCCGACGCGATCGCTAGCATCGTATGCGGCGTTGCCTGAAGAAGGAGGAACAATGGACGACGCAAAGAAGGCGGTCGCGATGTGGTCGATGGGCTTTGGCGACAGGAACGAGGCCCTGTCTGGGAGCGCGGTAAAGCCCGCCCGCCCACGGCAGAGAGCGTTGAGGTCCGACTGGAAGACTCGTCGGATGCCCAGGGCGCATGCTAAGATCGATCTGGACATCCCTCTCACGACCGAGGAGTTCGAGCTGCTGGCACTCGGTCACATCCCACAGGCCATGGAGGACCATTGGTTCTCGTACTTCGACGGAGAGTCGCTGAACCTCCACCGCAGCTGGACCGGGGTCTGCGTCTATCGTGTACATGTGGCGCGAAGGACCGAGGGCTATGTGCTGACCGGCGTGACCGTCAACCGTGACGCGAGCCAGTACTCGCAGACAAGCGACGAGCGCGACCTCATCATAGTTTCGATACTTATCGGAGAGGCACTTGGAAGGGACGTCTCGGGCCTCTGGGAGGAGTACTTCTCCGTCGGCCCAGACGAAGGCGCGTCTCGTCCGGCGGCCTCCAGCGAAGACGGGCCGACGCTGATCGGCTTCTGGAGAGAGAAGGACGCCCTGGGGTTCTGCAGCAACTGGCACCCGAGCGGCCTTGTGTTCTGCGGGCGAGAGTTTTGCACGGCCGAGCACTGGATGATGTGGCAGAAGGCTCGCGTGATGGGGGACGCAGGCTCAGCGGACGCCATACTCGAGGCGCCCACCCCGCGCAGGGCGAAGGAGCTTGGTGCCCGAGTCAAGCCCTACGACGATGCCCTGTGGCGCGATGTGCGCGAACAGCTCGTCTACGTAGGGGTGCGCGAGAAGTTCATGCAGAACCCAAAGCTCACCGAACGTCTGCTCGCGACGGGCGTCGCAGTCCTTGCGGAGGCGTCTCCGTACGACCGCAGCTGGGGCGTCGGCCTGGCAGAACACGACAAGCGCTTTCGAGACATCTCGCGCTGGCGCGGCTCCAACCTGCTCGGGAGGGTGTGCATGCGCGTGCGGTCAGACCTCGGGCTCGCCGTGCACGCCGGCGTGGATGTCGAGAAGCTCTCCGGATGCGAAGACGACATGGTCCTCTCGCTTTGCGATGGCAGGATCGGGAGCATGTCGCTCTTGGAGCTCTCCCGCGTTCCCGCAGCTCGTGCGGCCGTGCTCTGCTACGTTCGCATCGCACAGCACCAGGCAAGTGACACGTACCCTGCGCTGGACGATTTCCTCCTGCGGTTTGGGCGTGAAACCGTGGCGGAAATCGACGAGAGGCGTCGCGCTGGCAGGGGCGGAGACGTCGGCACAGGCAAAGGGATCGAGGTTGTCGGATGGTGCGAGCTGCTCTCTCAACTCTCGTTCATGGGCGCCGTCGGGCTGCTGTGGGGCTGGCGCTGACGACGTCCCCCTTGCTCACCTCATGGCCCCAACAAGGACGGGCATGGCGTCTGCCCCTGTCGTTTCCGCACCTCTTGCCATACCTCTTGGCCGCCCGCAGGCCCTCTACAAATGAGATCCGTACCTTCTGATAAAATCCTCTTGCGTATTGCTTGAGCCATGCAGTGGATAGGACGTGCGCGTGAGATATACAGGGCTGCTCGATTCCGGTGTCACCCCCACAGAGATCAAGTCCTACCTGCGGGATTCCGAACTCGCGCCAGTCACCATCCGCATACCGCGCACGCTTCGCGACTCTGCTAAGGAGGCAGCCTCCCTCAGGGGCATGAACTTCACGTCCTTCGTCAAAGGGCTCATGATCGAAGAGCTGAGCCGGAAGACTCTTGCAAGGCAGGTAATTGAGCGATGATACCTCAAAACAAGCTTGGCATCGCCAGCAGCATTGAGCTTGCCCATGAGGAGGAGCGCATCTCCAAGCTGGCTGCCCTCTCCCTCTATAGGGACGGCGCGCTCGACAAGCTGGAGCCAGGCACGTTTGCCACGCTCCAAAAGATCCATATCACACTCTTTGGTGACATCTACGACTTCGCTGGCAGGGTGCGTGACGTCAACCTGTCCAAGGGCAGTTTCCGGTTTGCATCGGCGTTGTACCTGCAATCAGCCCTCAAGAGCATAGAGGGCATGCGGCAGGGTGACTTCGAGGAGATTGTCGAGAAGTACGTGGAGATGAACGTTGCCCATCCGTTTCGCGAGGGCAACGGCCGGGCGGGGCGCATCTGGCTTGATCACATATTCCGTTGCGAACTGGGCCGCACGGTTGATTGGAGCCAGATAGGGCGCGAGGATTACCTCCTTGCCATGGAGCGCAGCCCCGTGCGTGACCTGGAGCTCAAGGAGTTGCTTCGCGGTTCTCTCCCCGATCAACTGGACAACTTCACGTTGTTGGCGGGTGGGGTCGATGCGTCCTACTCCTATGAGGGCTATGCGGCCTATCGTGCCGAGGACCTCGTACGGGGGAGCATCAGGAACGAGAGGCATAAGGGTTAAGCCATACAGTTCAAGTAGCTGTAGGTTGCGGTACGGACACGCGAGTTCGAGCGGGCGGCCGCCAAGCTTGGGTTTCGCATCGGCATGGTCGCAGAGAACCGTACGGGGCGACCCGAGAGGCCAATTGAGCTGGCGGCGTTATCGCGACAGATGCCAAGCCAGTTCATGGGCTTCCTGAGGATGGCGGAGAAAGCGGTCTCGTCTTCCAGGCGCAACGGCGTTCTTCTTGCCGGCGCCCTTGAGCGAGACGCTGACGGAGGTAGCCCTTGGCGGCGTCGAGCATGAGGAGGCGTTCATGGTGTGTGACATGATGTGCCGCATAAGCATGCTTGGATGCTGTGCGTTGAAGGCGTCGACGTCGTACCCGTGAGGCTGATCTTTGGGTGAGTCCAGATTGTCACGGCAACAGGGGCGCGACAGCGAGCACCCGCGTTACTCTCACGTAATCAGAGGGAGTCAGAGGGTGCGAGACAAGCCCTCTAGCTGCGAAGACTTCATGCCGCCCGCCCCCGGGCACACGTAAGCCACCCGTAAGCACACGAAAATCGCCCGGCGGTCACGTGACCTCCCAGACGCGCCTGCCCCCGATCAGCCGGCTCCTGATCCCGCCCTGCGACCTCATCTTCCTGAGAAGGTTGCCCGCCTTGTTCTGCCCCTGGCGCCTCACGTAAAGACGCAGTCTCGCGCTGCTCCAGCGTGAGCGAGGCGGGCAGATGGGGCGACAGGATCTCGATGACCTCGGCGCGGGTCGACGGCCCGTTGGCCACGAGGTGGCTGTGGGAGGGTCACCTTTCTGAATGACCCAAGGGGCAAGGCAGATCACCTCACGCACCTTCTCTCTGAGGCGTACGTCAGTGATGTCGTCGAACGCGAGAAGGTACGCAATTCTCGGATCCTCGAGGAGCTGCTAGATGTAATGGGAAGGCCAAGCGCAGGCAGCTGGAGGTCGACTTCGTGTGCAACAGAGGCAGCGAGCGCATCTACCTACAGTCCGCCTACGACATCCTCGATGCCGAGAAGCTCGCCCAAAAGCAGCGCCTACTCGACAAGATCGACGTCTCGTTCAAGAAGGTCATCGTTGTCGGCAGGCCCGTCGAGCGCCTCTACGGGAAGACGGGCGTGCTCATGCTGGGGCCTTACGACTTCCTCCTCGACCCGGCAAGCCTGAAGCTTTGATAGGAGCATTTGCATCCCTGAACCTCAACGAGATCCCAACGGCCACAACGCACAGGACACTGCTTACCGCAGAAAACACGATGGCGGCCGGCGCCACGTCTGCCATGGAGGTGCCGCACAGGCGTATCCAATACGCCATGTGCACCGGCACGGCGGAGGGGAACAGGGACATCGCCACTATGAGCCCAGCGAACACCAACACGAGCAAACCGCCCGACGCCAAGGCCCGGACGCGGGCCAGCGTGAATGTGGAGACGCACAGCACGACGAAGCTCATATCGACCAGGATGTTCGGCGCTAGCCTCTGCGCCAGGAGCAGGGAGGCGGCCATATCGAATCGGCCGAAGCTGACCGCGCAGTGACACGAGAACAGAAGCATGCTGAACACCGTATACGCCGCAACAAGATAGAGGCAGCATACCGCGATCCGTGCAAAGAAGCGACCGAATTCCCAGGCACCGCGGGCCCGCGATACATCGGTGGCGCCTCGGGCAGGTGCGTCGAAGAACATGCTTGCCGTAAGCACCGCAGCAACCGGAAAGAGTAGGGTATGTGCCAGTGAGGCGGTGACGATGCGCTCCGCTTCGGAACATCCAATGCCCAGCCGCTCGAGATACGTCAGTTCAGCCGAGAACCCAACGAACTGACCCTCTGCCTCCGTACCCACCGATACCCATGCACCACAGCCGACAAGGACTGAGTATACGTACAAGAGCGCAACGCCAAGATAAAGTCCGATCAGGACGAGCCCGACATGCATGCGGCGAGCGCGGAATAGCTCGGAACGAAATGAGGCCGAAAATCCCATATCAGCGCATCTCCCCCAGCTTGAGCACCGCGCACGAGACGGCAAAAGACACCACCTCTGCGACTGAGGCGTACAGAACCACAGCCCACGCACCCACATTCTGAAAACACAGAGCACAGGTATTCATGAGGTAAAGCACCGGGGACAGGTACAGCGTCGGATTCAGGCCACCCATGCCTCCTGCATGCGCATACGAGCTCGGAAACCACACGAGCGCAAACAGAGATGACATGACCATCGCCACAGTCGCCACAACGGTGCTGCGTACGAGCTGATACAGGGCGAAGGCTTCTGCGAAAAGAACCGCCAGCATGATCGCGCCGAGCGAGGCAACGCCTAGAAAGCGCCCTACGCCACCCGATGAAAGTGTGGAGCCATACTGCATCACCTTGCAGACAAAGGGCATGAAACAGGTTAGCAGGTACAGTAGGGCCAGAAATCCTCCGTAGACGATGAGTTTCGAGGCAACCATCGCCGTCTCGGGTGTTCCCCGCGCCTTCGACACGTCACAACCCGCCAAGGCAGAGTAGTCCTGTGCCGTGACAAAGACGGCGTAGATAATGACAATGGGAATCCATAGGATCGTGAACACGAGGGACGTGCGGATCGCCGATCCCACAAGGTCATCGGATGCAACGAGGTTCCCGATGAAGCCGACGGCACCGCCTATGCGTTTTGGGTCATCCCCCGCGACCATGAACAGCAGGGCACGCTCCTCCTCAGGGGGCGACAAAACGGTCAACAGTGCGACAAGCGTGGCGAAGCCTGACATCGCATAGGTCGAAAACCTGTGCGGCAAGCGTTTCAGCTCGCAACGCAGCAGGGCGGGAATGCGGAGCGTCACCGGACACCATCCTCACCGGCAATCAGTGCCGAATAGACATCCTCGAGCTCCCGACGCTCGAAGAATACCTCGCCCACCTTGACGCCGCTGGCGCTCAGAAGGCCTGTCACATCCCCAGGCTCCCCTTGACAGCCCTCAAGATGGAGCAAACCGTCCGAAGAACGCGCGATGGACAGCGACGGCATACGCCCCCTCAAGACGGCGGCGGCGCGATTCGGCTCATCCACGCGCACTACCAAGCGCCCTCGGCAGCATACGTCCAGTTCCGCTGCAGTCATGACGCGCAGCAACCGACCATGTCCCATGAAGGCAAAATGGGTCGCCACCTTGCACAGCTCCCCGAGGTTGTGGCTGGATATCAGGATGGTCTTTCTCCCTCGTTCTTTCAAGCGTGAGATCAGCTTTCTCACCTCGACGATGCCCATGGGATCAAGCCCGTTCGTCGGCTCGTCGAGAATCAGAAGCTTCGGATCCCCTAGAAACGCGATGCCAAGATCCAAGCGGCGCCTCATGCCCATCGAGAAGCTCCGGGCGCGTTTCCTCCCTACACCCTCCAGTCCGACGAGCTGCAAGATACTGTCGATAACCCCCTCCTGAGGAATGCCCCACTCTATGCAACGCACCGTCAGGTTGTCACGAGCACTGAGGTCGGGATACGAGGCGCTGGCGTCAGGCACGTAGCCAATGCACGAGCGTACATGGCGGATGTCCTTCTGGTTCGTCTTTCCGAAGAGGGAGATCCTGCCCGCCGTCGGTCTTGTCAGACCACAGATCATGCGGATCAATGTGCTTTTCCCAGCGCCATTCTCGCCGATAAGTCCGTACACCCCGCCGCGCCCCAAGCTCCAGCTTACCGATTTGACGACTTCGAACTTTCCGAAGCGCTTAGAGACGTCATGCAGCTGCACGACATCTCCGCCCAAGCTTGCACCCATTCTCCCTCCTCCACCGTCCGTCTGCCTCATCGCTTGACATACGTATTCTAAATCAGATGACTTATCTTTTCTAGATAATCATATTTAAAAATGATATATCAAAGGTGACGTCAACAACGACAGCGCGCCTGGCATAACCAGCAAACGCGCGGTAAGCAGATGGAGAGAGTACGTATTACTCGTCCTGAAGATCCACCACGTAGACTCTGGTCGGCTCGAGAGGGGCTCCTGCGCCATCAGTGCGCGTGCGGTTCGCCACGCTCTTGACGCGTCGGGCCGCAAGCTCCTCAAGCTCCCGTTCACTTACGCGCCTGATCAGATCTCCCGGCTGACAGTCCAGCTCCACGCAGATATCCAACAGCGTCCTCAACCTGATAGCCTTTATCTTTCCATTCCTGATCTTCGAGACGTTGGCCGGAGTGTGCCCCGTGGCCCGGATGATATCCGCGCTCGTCTTGCCCCGCTTCAGCAGGAGGCTCTCAAGCTCAATGATGAGATAGTCCATGTTCGCCCCTATACCAGGTCTTCCGCCTGCTCTTGTAGCAAAGCCCCATAGCGCCATATGGCAGCGATGGAGAAACAGCTGACGGCTCCGAGGATCGCGCCCACGTCTACCGGCAGGGCAAGATCCTCAAGTATGCTCTGCGTCGAGCTGATGAACACAAACCGTCCTACGGTAAGCGCTATGAACCCCGGAGAAGCGACGAGCTCGATTGTCGCAACCGCTACCAATAGCCCGCCAAACAGGCTGATCCTGCGTGCATGCGCTGTTGTGAAGGGCGAGTCACCCCGAGCCATGTCCTTGCATATGCCTCGCAGCGTCAGCGTCCCGGCTCCCCAGATGACAAGATGCATGGGTGCGGCGATTATTGGGACGATGCCGGAGGAGTCGAACGAAGCGCCGCTCAAGATCCGCATGACCGCGACTATCGTAGCGACGACCGCACAAACGAAGCTTAGTCCGACAAGCCCGGTGAACAACATGCTGAGCCTCCGCCCAAGTCGCTGCATCTTTGCCCGGGACTCCTCGATCTGCTGGGCACTTCTTGCCATTCCTACCTCCAGAATCGGTGCAAACAGACACAACGGATGTATCTTCTCGATTATTTTATCGTCATTCGATTGTCCCAAGTGTGACGATATGTTCCATCCGCTGACATCAACCCGCGATAGCCCCTACGATACAATCGCAATGCGCGCATGCAGAGCGCATTACCCTGACGAAAGGATGCACGTCGTGGCATTCGCAAGCGAACTGGCAGCTGGCATCCTCCAACTCCTCATCTTTTCCCTGGTTCCCTTTGTCTGGTGGGCTGCCTCGGCCAGAGGCGAGGGGTCTTTCCTCATCTATATGGGTCTCAAGGGCGTGTCGACGAAAAACAAGTGGAGGCTATGGCTGCTGGTCGCCATGACCTTTGTCGCATTTGCCGCAGCATCCCTATTTGCCCTGCATCTTCTTGGCAACGTCGCGACGGCTGTATCTGCGTTTGCGGGCCAAGGTGCCTCTGCAGTACCCGCCATCCTTTCGTACACGGTTGTACGCACCTCCCTTTCCGAGGAGCTGCTTTTCAGAGGATTTCTGCTCCCCAATATGCCTCATAGTCACAGGATGTCGGGCGTCTTCCCACCCCAAGCCCACATCCGGGGGGTGACATCGGCGACGGGTCCCGCGCGGCACCGTCCCGCACGCCCTCTCGGCGCATCGCCGCCGGCGGGGGCCTGTCACGCGGCGTCGGCGCCTGACACGGGTCGGCCCCGCGCGGCCGCATCCTGTCACGCATGGAGGACTCCCGTACACGCAACCTGCGTCCCGGCACCCCCTTGGTCCCCCCGGCCGGCCGCCATACCCGACAGCGGTGCGAAAAGTGCGCCCCTGACGGGGTGCCCTCGTGGGTTTTCGCAGGTCACCGGAAACGACCACCCGTCAGGGGCGCACTTTTCGGGCTGTTAGGGAGTACCCGCCCTTTCACGCGGGGACCCAGGCCCCTGGCCACGCCGGGCCAAGGGTGGATCGGGCGCAAGGGCGGGGTCGGCGTCATAAGACTATGAGGCATATTGGGGGGCATATCAGAGGATTTCTGCTGAAGAGGTTTGTAGGCAAGTTCGGTTTCACGATCGGAAACATAACGCAATCGCTTCTCTTCGGTCTCATCCATGGGATTGCATTTTTTAGAGCGGCAGGGCCACAGGCAGCGACCGGGCTTGTTATTCTCACAGCTTCCATCGGATATGTAATGGGCTATATCAACGAGAGGAAAGCGGGCGGGTCGATACTCCCGAGCTGGTGCATCCATGCTGCAGCGAACGTCCTGGCGGGCCTCCTTCGTGCGCTCTATGCATGACAGGCCATGCTGTGGCGACAGGCAACTGCTGCTGAGAGGCGGGGCGCTATGGCCCGTCGCCTGATGCGTGGCATGCCTACGGGCAGAGCATGTCTTTTGGTAAGGCGGCGGTCCGGAGTGGGTAAGGTGACGGCCCAGAACGCGCCTTTCCGTGAGGTGGTTCGACGTTTGCCCAGGTAAGGAAAAGCGCATTTTACGAAACTCTCTGTTAGACCACCGTTGACATGATGACACTCCGCCCCTCCGCTACGATGCCGTTGACAGACAACACGTCATGGGAAGACCAAGGAATGCCTGGTCTGATGCAGCAAGAGGCGAGGTAGCTTGCCATGTCAATGGTGGTCTAACAGAGAGTTACGAAAAGACGCATTTTGGGGCTCTTCGGGGGTTCGTGTGGGTTGACGCCTCGGCGAAGATGCCAACCGAGCAGCGGCGCCACTCGTTCAGAGCCTGTCTTCCCGACCAAGCGAGAGGGGCCAGCGAGGGGGCGCCGCCGACACGCCGTGGCGGTTGAGGCGCTCGTGCCACCTGGCGCAGCTCGCGTCGCGACTCGCATCGCAACAGTGTACACAAATGCCCCAAAATGGCCTCGAGGGGCCATTTCCACCGATCTGTGTACACTCCTGCGTCACCGCCCCGGCGGTGAGGACCACGCCACCGGGGCGGTGACGCAACCACCCACCCACACGAACTCACGAAGCTTCCATTTTGGAGCTTGATATGCCGAAAAGACGCACTCTGCCCGTTGGGACCCTACCCCAAAGCAGCGGTTCCCACAGCGCCGCTCACCACGCAGGGCGAAGGCAGGAAGTCGTGACATTCCTCCAGAACCATCCGCAGTAGAAACCCAATTCCCCAAGCAAGACAAGCATGCACCAAGAAGCTCGGCTTTCATGTCATGCGTCGAGATTAAAGCGCGATCTGATATAGAAATGGTGTTCGTACCCAGAGTGCCCGGCCATAGTAACAGACATGTATGCCCGATCATGGACCTAACGTCATGCGACATCACGGCATAGATGTGTACATCCAATGGGTGTATTATATATTCCCGCTGGGTATACCAAGAGTACTTTAATCTTGATCTGCCCTCCCCGTGAGCGCAGATAGACCGCAACATGAGGAGGTTGATATGTCAGAGGCACGCCTGAGCATCCGCACTGACAGTGCGCTCAAGGAGCAGGCACGCAGACTGTATGAGAGCATGGGGCTCGACCTCACCACTGCTGTCAACATGTTTCTGCGTCAGTCTGTCGTGGACCATGGCATGCCCTTCAAACCGACCGCAGAAAGCCCAGAGGACATTAATGCCAGGCGCGAGGATCGTATGGGAGAGGGGCACACATTCGCCACGGTTGACGACATGATGGACTACCTCGATGCTTAAGAGCATCAGGGTTCTTCCGCAGTTCGAACGTGATGGAAGCGCCTCAAGAAGAAGCACTTTCCCTTAGACAAGTTGAGGTCTGCCGTCAGCGCCATCTTCAAAGATAGCAGAGACGAGCTGCGGAGACTACGCGATCACGAGCTCAAGGGAAACTGGTTAGGCTACAGAGAGCTTCACATAGAGCGGAGCTGGCTGCTAACGTACCGTGTCGACTACTGCTGATACGCTCCCCTGTCACGAGGGCTTCTCGGGCCAACCGGGACCGATGACGGGTGGTTCGCCTGACGACCAGCAGCCAAGCTTGGCGTTGGGCTCTGCGTCCTGGGTGAGCGAAGAGAGCACACCCGCCCTCCAGTTGCGTAGGGTCGCCAAGGCCATCATGGCGGCGTTGTCCCCGCAGACAACCATGGGAGGCACGGTCACGCGCACGCCTCGCCGCCCGAACTCTCTCTTGTATTCGGCTCTGAGCTCTGGGTTTGCGGCAACCCCCCCGCCGATGCAAAAGTCAGAGACGCCCGTCTCCTCCACAGCGGCGACAGCCTTCGCAACCTGCACGTCAATGACCGCCGCCTCGAAGGAGGCCGCAAGATCGGGCAGGTTGATAGCACGACCGGCCCTGTCCTCACCCTCTATGTAGGTGATGACCGCTGTCTTGAGTCCACTCAGGGAAAAGCGGTAGTCGTTACTGTGCATCATCGCACGGGGGAAGTGAATAGCCTTCCTGTTGCCCCGCGCCGCGAGCCTGCTGATCACGGGACCCCCCGGGTAGCCGAGGCCCAGCGCCTTGGCAACCTTGTCAAAGGCCTCGCCCACCGCATCATCGATGGTGGCGCCAAGGATCTGGTAGTCGCCCCAGGCGCGCACATGCACAAGTATCGTGTTGCCACCAGAGACCAGGCTCGCCACGAAGGGCGGCCTGAGGTCGGGTGTCTCGAAGAGATTGGCGAGCAGGTGGCCTTCAAGGTGGTTGACCGCTGTAAACGGCAAGCCTGTGGCCGCACAGAGCCCCTTGGCAAAGGCGATGCCCACGACGAGCGCACCAACGAGACCCGGACCTGCGGTGACGCCCACACACGAGAGGTCAGAGGCCGCCAGCGTGTCGCAGCCGAAGTGTCGTCCTGCCTGGGCCATAACCTCCTCGAAGACGCCGACGATGGCTTCGACGTGCTTGCGGGACGCAATCTCGGGTACGACGCCACCAAAGCGCGCATGGAAGTCGACCGAGGTAGCGACTACGTTCGCACAGATGGTGCCCCGCGAGTCGATGACGGCCATCGCGGTCTCGTCGCAGGATGACTCAATGGCGAGCACCAGGCCACCGGCAGCCTCGATCTTCTGCCGCGAGGCGGCGTTACGAGGGGCCGGCACTATAGGCCATGGGCGAATCGAGGCTGAGGGCTCGGGCAGCTGCGCCATGAGTTTGGCGTCAGCCTGAAGTGGCAGCTTTGCCTGCAGGATGAGCGCGGTGTGGGACTTGCCTTTGGCATCTGGGCCAAAGTAACCGGGCCTTTCTCCCACCTTAACAAAACCGAGTGAGCCGTATAGGGCCTGACCTGCAGCGTTATGCTCGTCGACCTCAAGCGAGATGATGGAGGCACCAAAGGCCTGGCCGTCGTAGGCGATGCGGGCGACGAGACGAGACGCAACGTGCCGACGCCGATGATCGGCGGACACGACGACATCCAGAACCTCGAAGTCCGCCCCCGCGAGCCGGCCACCCGCGAAGCCGATGATCCTTCCCTGATCGTGCGCCACCCACCAGCTGCGCTGCGGCTGGGTGAGTTCGGAAGCAAACATCGTACGGGTCCAGGGGGTGTGGGCGCTTCCCTCGTATGTTGCGGCATCGAGGGCGACAACAGCGTCGAGGTCTGCGGGCAGCATGGGACGCAGCTGCAGATGGCGACCAGCGAGCGCCTCGTCCACGCCCGTGACCCTGACAGACGGGCTCGCCTTGAGTCCGAGGCGAGCGCGCTCGCCCTCCTCCGCATCCGAAAGTCGCGTGTACACAGGTAGTACGAGTGCGGGATCCCCATCGCCGAGGGCGGGCCTGAAGTCGGGCGCCTGGGACGCACGTATCAGCCCCTCTCCCGTGGGATGCCAGAGGTTCTCGTCCACCACCTGCGAGAGACCCGCTCCCTCAAACGCAGTGCGGTATTTCTTGAGGCCGTCTCCCGAGAGGACAAGCTGTCCTGCGTCCGAGCGAGCCTTGAGCTCGTCTATCGCGGCGTTCACCGTACGCACGCGCTCGACCTCGAAGGTCCTATGGGCGCCCCTCTCATCCAGCAGGTAGACGCCTGGATAGACCTCTTTGCGCATCGCATCTCCCACTACGGCAAGCCTGCCACGCTGCCCTGCCTGCCAGGCGGTCCAAGCGACGGCGTCGAGAGTCGACGCCCCAAGAAGCGTCGTGGCGAGCCCGCACGCAAGGCCCTTTGCCGTCGCGATGCCTATGCGCACGCCTGTGAAAGACCCTGGGCCGCGGCCCACCAGCACCTGGTCGACATCCGCCATCGCAAGCCTTGCCTTCGCGAGCGTCTCCAGCGCAGTCGCCGTCAGCTCAACGTTAGCCCGGCGACGGCAGAGGTGATCACCTGTGGCCAGGACGTCTATGGCTGTAGTCGCAGTGTTATCTTGCGCACTGGCTGTGGTAACACGGGCGACGGCGCAGGCCAGCATGTCAGTGGAGGTGTCAAGCGCAAGGATCACACGGGTCCCTGGGACAGAGGTCCTCACGGTGGGGGCGGACGATGGGGCAGACGAACTCACGGGTATCACCGGTCCTTCACTGGCCGCAGTCCACGCCAGCGTCAAGAGTCAAGGGTCAAGAGCCATAGCTTGGCTAGTGTAGCCCTTTTACGTCAAGCTTGGTTTCGGGGGATTAGTTCGAAGGATTCGCGTTACACGAAATGAGAGCTGCATGTCTGGGCGATACGGTGCTTGCCGGAGCGTTGGCGGCATACGTGGGGCGTTGGCAGGTGTGCCGATCGAGTCGCTGGTAGCACATGTGGGTCAGAGTGCGCTTTTGCGTGAGGGGTCGGAGCCAGAATGCGCTTTTTCGTGAGGGGAACCGACGTTTGCCCAGGTAAGGAAAAACGCACTCTACGGAAAGGCGCATTCTGGCTCCCGTGCCGTACGGAAAAGTGCATTTTGATCGCAAGCCGCCTCATGGAGAGAAACGCGCGCCGCGCGAGGCTCTACAGCGTCCAGCGAGGAATCCGCGCGCGTGCCTCGATCTCCTGAGGCTCCCTCACCCTTGGGATGCCAAATGAATCCATGAGTTGGCAGAAGTACGGTCGACTGCGCAACTGCTTGGGAGAAAAGCGCATCACTCCCATCGCGAGTGTGAGCCTTGATTCGCGTAGGCGTTCTTTGGCCATCTTGTCAACAGCGCCTCGCAACGCTTCGTCTCCTTCGCGCGGTACGCCATCATGTCCGTTCAGATACTTGCCTCTCCCATCGTACTCACCAGCCACTACACGTCCATCTGCCAGTCTCCACAGAAAGTCGAGCCGATATGTTCCCCCATCAAGGGGATTGGGGACGACTGCCTGTAGCTCTGGCAACATGTATCCGAGCTCAATCATTGCCGCACGCGCCATGGACTCTCCGCCATTCTCTGCCAAGCCATTTGCGTGATGCGCTACTCGACGAGCATGCTGGGCGTTTAGATACCCCGGCCAGTACCCACAAACTGAATGCATCAGCCACGGAATATCAGCGTTCCTGATGCGCAAAGCCGAATCGGCCACGGCCAAGGCTTGATCAAAAGGAAGAAAACGCAGGCAATCGAACGCCGTTCTCTCGAACGACGTGACGCGGACCCCATTCAAACGAATTGTGGCATCATCGTCATCACGCAGGTGATGCCATACGGCCCAACGCGTCTGACCGCGCCTTTTGCCAGGTACGGAGATATGCGGTACCTTAATATACCTATATGACATAGCCATACCGTGAACCACAGCTGCGGTCGTAGCACAAAAGACCCAGCTAGGGTGAGCATCTGACAAAGTTCGAGCTACATGAAGGCATTGCGCCTTGGGCTCGAGCGCATTCCAATAGGATGGGCGCGCGTAGACCCCAGGATACGGACGCGCCAACGCACCCTGTCGCGCAAGGCGAGCAAGGCGAGCCTGAAACCCATCGCCTGCGGGCGCAAGGCAACGCATCGTCCGCTCCGCCTCATCAAGCTGGGCTTTAATGCTGTCATCCAACCGAGCTGTCGACATGCCGTCCCCCATCTCGTATCCTTGCGCCATGACGCGTGGAGCGACTATACCTCATGCACGAGCTGATTCGGGGTTTCCAAAGGCATACACCTGAATGAAAGATGAGTGTTCTCATGACGAAAAACGAGGAGATCTGAACCACCTTGCGCACTGCCTATGACAGCTGTTTGCCTCTGCCTGCCACGTTGCCCGCCGTCGATGCAGACAAGCGCAAGTCTGGCGTGCAGACGTGCGCTGGGAGGTCTGTATTGTGCGCTTGATTCAGCTTTCTCATAGATTAATCTTCATTGAGAATCCATTAATTCCGCCGCCTTCAACGAGAATTCGACGGCATCATGGTCTGCAGAGTGCGCCTTTACGTGAGGGGGTTGGGCCAGAGTGCGCTTCTGCGTGAGGAGTCGAGTCCAGAATGCGGTTTTTCGTGAGGGAGTCGACACAGAGTGCGCTTTTGCGTGAGGTGGGTCTACGTTTGCCCAGGTGAGGAAAAGCGCACTCTACGGAAAAGTGCATTCTGCAACCCGTGCCGTACGGAAAAGCGCATTCTGTATGAAATTATCACGGAAAGGCGCGCTCTGGGGTCTTCAGAACCGCCAGAATGCGCTTCTGCGTGAGGGGTCGAGTCCAGAATGCGCTTTTGCGTGAGGGCGTCGGGGCGGAATGCACTTTTCCGTGAGGGAGTCGACACAGGGTGCGCTTTTGCGTGAGGGGTCGAGTCCAGAATGCGGTTTTTCGTGAGGGCACCAGTGCAGAGTGCGCTTTTGCGTGAGGTGGGTCGACGTTTGCCCAGGTGAGGAAAAGCGCACTCTACGGAAAAGTGCATTCTGCAACCCGTGCCGTACGGAAAAGCGCATTCTGGCGGCACGATCTCACGGAAAGACGCATTCTGCGGGAGTGGCGTTACCAAAAGGCGCACCCTGCATCGTGCCAATCACGCGGAGTGCGGTTTTGCGTGAGGCCGTTGGGGCAGAGTGCGCTTTTGCGTGAGGGACGGGGGCACCCACCCGACCCCGCCCGGCACCTACTCGACGTCCGTCGACTTCTCGAGGGCACGAAGCAGATCCTCACCGCGAGCGTCGTGCGCCGTAAGGCGAATGCGACGCAACGGTTCGATACCAGCTCCAGCCTCACCCTCACCGTCCAGGCGCGAGATGAGCACGTCCACGCGCTCGGGGCCAATCTCGTCCACAAAGCGCTCACCCCACTCGATGACACAGGGACCGTCGCCACCGAGGACGTCGTAGAGCCCAATATCCTCAAGCTCGCTCGTGTCAACGAGCCGGTAAAGGTCAAAGTGATAGAGCGGCATCCGCTCTCCCTCGTAGACCATCTCGATCGTGAACGTGGGACTCGTAACGTCGCCAGAGACGCCCATGCCCCTCGCTATACCCTTCGTAAGCTGCGTCTTTCCTGCTCCGAGGTCTCCTGTGAGCACGAGCACATCACCCTCCCGAAGCAGGGAGCCCAAGGTGCAGCCGAGCGCGATCGTCTCTTCTTGCGAACTCGTTACGAACTCTACCGTCACGTCACACCCCCGTCGTCGAAGGTGGGTTCGCCAAAAGCCACGCCCCCACCATCGCAAGGTCACTCTCAAGCTGCGGTTGCCAGTCGGAGTGATAGATGCATGCCGCAGGATGGAAGGTGGGACATACCACAAAATGCCCCACTTGGTAGAGGGCACCGCGCAGCTTCGTGACACCTTTCTCGGTCTTAAGCAGCCACTGTGAGGCAAAGTTCCCAAGACACACGATTACATCCGGCCACACAGAGCGAACCTGCTCGCGCAGGAAGGGCGCGCAGGCCTCGATCTCCTCGGGACGCGGGTTGCGATTTCCCGGTGGACGACACTTGATCACGTTGGCGATATAGACCTCATCACGCGTGAGCCCCGCTATCGAAAGAAGCGAGTCCAACTTGTGGCCGGCGGCACCGACGAAGGGCTCCCCCTGCAGATCCTCGTTTCTTCCAGGACCCTCTCCGATGAACATAACCCGGGCGTGCGGGTTGCCAACGCCAAATACCAGATTAGTACGCGTCTCTCCCAGGCCACAGAGGTGACAGTCCCCCATGACCGCACGAATCTCGTCGAGCGAGACCTCGCCTGGTTTTGGACGGTCGTGACCGGGTATGTGTATGGCTGGCATCGCTGTCATCAACCTATACGTAAACTTTCTCGAGGCGCATACCAAAGTCACAGGTGACCTCGTAGTTGATCGTGTCACGCAGGCGCGCCATCTCGTCGGCAGATATCGTTTGGCCACCGTCTGTACCCAGTATGGTCACGACGTCTCCGCACTCCACGGGAGCCACGGTCTTCACACTCCCAAGGCTGCGCCGGCTTGTGTCAACGGCAAACATGAACTGGTCCATGCAGATACGGCCGACTTGGCGCACGCGGACACCATTGACCAGCACATCCATGTGATTCGAGAGTACGCGGGCCAGACCGTCCGCATAGCCTATGGGCACAGTCGCGATCTGAATGTTGGGCGTCGGCACGCGATACGTGAGACCGTAGCCCACGCCCTCGCCCACAGCCGGGTAGATGGCGCGCGTCACGCGGGCTCGCACACTCATCACGGGCCTAAGCGCGACCCTCGGCTCGGTGGTGGCGGAAGGGTGCAAGCCATAGAGTCCGATGCCCACGCGACACATGTCGTTATGTAGCTCGGGATGGAGCACGGTACCTGGCGTATTGTCACAGTGCACGAGGCCGTGGTCGAGTCCTGCGGCCTCAAGTGCCGCGATGGCGCGCGAGAAGCGAGAAGACTGCTGCTTGAAGTCCCAGTCGCCGATGACGTCAGCCGTGGCAAAGTGAGTAAAGGTGCCGGCGCACTCCAAGCCTCGGTGGAAGTCAATCAGATGGCGCAGCTCAACCACATCATCCGGCAACACCCCAATGCGGGTCATGCCCGTGTCGATGGCCAGGTGATACCTACCCACCTTGCCCAAGGCCACGGCCCTCTCGCCAAGGGAAAACGCGAAGTCGCTCGTGTAGATTGATGGCATGAGGTCATGTGCAAGCAGGGTGTCGATGGCACCAAGCGGCGGCTCGCACAACACAAGGATCGGCCACGAGATGCCCGCACGGCGCAGCTCGACACCCTCGGCAACCGTGGCAACCGCAAACTGGTTGGCGCCTGCGGCGTACATGGCCTTTGCGCACTCGACGGCACCGTGCCCGTACGCGTCGGCCTTGACCGCGCACATCAGCTTGGTGCGTGGCTCGAGAAGCGCCTTAAACGTGCGGACGTTCGCGCGAAGCGCGCCAAGGTCTATCTCGACCCAAGCCCACCGATCATCAGGGCAGTTCTTAAGCACGTCGCGTCCCGACATCACATCCTCCACCGCTGCCACCGCCTACTCCTCTGGCTCGCCCTCGGGAAAGGCGATGTCATCCTCAAGTGCATCTTCTGCCAGTCCGATCATGTCTATGATGTCACGAGCCATGACGCCGCGAGACCCACGCTCGTTGATGGCCAGCGAGCCGGCGTGCCCGTGAATCTCGCAGGCCAGCGCCGTGAGCGTGGGTAGGTCCTCGTGGTCTATGCTACCTCGTGCGAGAAGCGCCGCGATGACGCCGCTGAGCGCGTCGCCCGAGCCTGCCGTGGCCAGAGATGCGGGTCCTGGCTTAGGCAAAAGCGCGACCTCTGCGTTCAGGCAGGCAGTCGCCGACCCCTTGGCCACGACGCACAGCTCGCTTCCGCCATCCGCCCAGACGATACGACGCGCAGCCTCCATTGCGGTAGTGAGTGAGTTGGGCGGCGTTGCCTGCAGGCCAACCAGACGCCCCAGCTCGCCACGATGCGGGGTCAGGACCAAAGGGTCGCTGCGACGCAAAAGCTCGGGAAACTCGTCCAGGGAGTTTGAGGTCAAGCGCGCAATACAGTTCAGGCCGTCGGCATCGACGACCAGTGGCACCTCGGCAGAGAGCAGGTGTGAGACCACACTCACGGTGCCGGCGGTCACGCGCATGCCCGGACCGACCAAGGTGCAGGAGCGCTTCTCGGCAAGCTCGGCGATCTTGATGGCAGCCGCATCGGAGAAGGTCCCATTGTCCTTGGCAGGAAGTCCGAGCACGGGGATCTCAAGCAGCTGTGACTGGATGACAGGCACGATGGGCGCGGGAACGGCAAGCGTCACATAGCCTGCGCCGGCTCGTGCCGCAGCAAGCGCGGCCATGACCGGAGCCCCGACGAAGCGCTGCGATCCCCCGACGACGAGCACCGAGCCGCGCGTGAACTTATTGTCCGCGTTTGAGAGGGGTGGGAGCATGCCCGCATAGTCCGCGAGGTCGGCACGCCAGGCGACGGGGTCTGCCTCACGCACGAGCTGCTCGGTCTGCTCGGCGAGAGGCGCCACCACAATGGTGCCGCAGGTGTCTCGACCCTGGTCGGCAAGCAGGCCCGGCTTGAGCACGAGCATCGTCACCGTGAGGTCTGCCGAGACGCAGCCGCCGGCGGAAAGGCCGGTCTGAGCAGAGAGGCCACTCGGCACGTCCACCGCGACGACACGTGCGTCAGAGTCGTTGACGCAGTCTATCCAGATGTCAAAGGGCGTGCGGGGAATCCCATGGAAGCCGGTGCCGAGCATGGCATCGACCACGACGTCAGCGGCTGTGAGCACCTTCTCAAGCTGGTCGCGCGGAGGGGCGACGAGCACGGAAACGCCGGCGTGCTCGGCACTATTGGCCACTACGCGGGCGAGGTCACCACGTATCGCGTCTGGCTCGACCGGGGTAACCACGCTTACGCGGATGCCCCTGGCCTTGAGACTCTCGGAACAAACCCAACCGTCTCCCCCGTTGTTGCCAAGGCCACACATCACGACGACTTCCTCGACGTTGCCCATGCCCATGACCTCTCGGGCCGTCGATACTCCAGCCCTGTGCATGAGCTCAGATATGCTCACGCCCACGCCGGTGAGGTCACTCTCCACCTGCTTGACATCCTCGACGTTTAGGACTGGCTGCATGATGTCACCTTCCTAGGCCTCCTCGCGAGACGACTTGCCCACTCGCGCATGTTGCTCTTCCTCTGTGCCCACCTCGATGGGCCTCACCCCAGCGTCTCCATCGACATGCCCTCGGACATCCTCGCCCTCCCCGGCGAGGTGCTCGAGCTCGTCGACGATGACGCGGGCGCTCTTGAATGACGCCTGAAACTCTGTGGTGGCGCCATGTGCCGCATCCCGCTTCGGACGAACGGCCTCGGTCACCATCACGGCAGTCGCGACGGCCTCATCGTGCGTCGTCGAGAGCGAGATCGCCACCTCCTGCACACCCCTGGCCTCGGCAATCTCGGCCGCACGGCCCGAGAGGACGCAGCTGGGCCGACCGTTGTCAGCGCGCCTCACCGAGACGTCCCTAAAGCCCACGCCCTCCGAGAAGCCCGTACCCAACGCCTTGAGCACGGCCTCGCGTGCCGCGAAGCGGGCAGCGTAGTGATCTGCCGGCCTGGGACTCGCATCACAGTAGCTGCGCTCGTCCTCGGTGAAGACTCGTGCGACAAAGCTCGGACGCCGACGCATGACGGCCTCCATGCGCGCTATCTCAAGCATATCTACGCCAATGCCCGCAACTGCCATCACGTCTCCCCCTCGCCCGTCATTGCTACTCAACCGTAACGGACTTGGCGAGGTTACGCGGCTTGTCAACGTCAAGACCCTTGGCCTTGGCGACGTAGCGCGCAAGCATCTGCAGGTGCACGACTGCGACGATGGGCACAATGTACTCGTCCATCTTCGGCACCCATAGCACCTGCTCGCAGAGCTGGGCCACCTCCTCGTCACCGTCAGTCGCCACAGCGACCACCTTGGCTCCGCGAGCGATGGACTCCATGATGTTCGAGACGGTCTTATCGTGCACGTGATCATCGGGAACCACCGCGAGTACCGGGAAGCCGGGTTCGATGAGCGCGATGGGACCATGCTTCATCTCGCCTGCGGGATAGGCCTCGGCATGCACGTAGGCGATCTCCTTCATCTTGAGGGCACCCTCGTAGGCCGTGGTCGAGTTGGTGCCACGCCCCAGGTAAAGCGCACTCGTGGCATCCTGGAAGATGGGCACGGCCTGCTTGTCCTGCCAACTGCGGTTAAAGATCTCGCGGATGAGGTCAGGCACCTGCCTGAGCTCGCGGTAGATCATCTCGACGTCACAGGGTGTCATGCTGCCGTTAGCAAAGGCCAAGCGCAGGGCTACGAGCGCGGACGCAACCATCTGGGCAGTATACGCCTTGGTGGAGGCAACAGCCACCTCGGGACCAGCCTGCACGTAGAGCGTGCCATCGGCCTCACGTGCGGCCGAGCTCCCCAACACGTTGGTGATCGCGAAGATCTTGCAGCCCATGCCCTTGAGCCTGCGAGCGGCCGCTAGGGTGTCTGCCGTCTCGCCAGACTGCGTGATGATGAGGCAGAGGGTGTGGTCAGTCACGAGGACGTCGGCATAATTGAACTCCGAGGCGAACTCAACCGAGACGAAGATCCGGGCCCAGTGCTCTATGAGGGTCTTTGCTATGAGACCCACATTGTAGGAGGTTCCGCAGCCGATGATGTAGACGCGATCTACCTGAGACAGCTCCTCGCGCGTCATGCGTAGCTCGTCCATCTCGATGCCATGTTTGCCGAGACGATCCTTGAGCAGGCGCTCGATAGCCTCGGGCTGCTCGGCGATCTCCTTACCCATGAAGTCGGAGTGGCCACCGAGCGTCGCCATCGAGGCGTCCCAGTCGATGTCGAGGCCCTTGGGCTCTGTTACCTCGCCGCCGCTCGCGTCATAGACGGTGATGCCCCCGTCCTTTTCGAGCAGGGCGATGTCACCATCTTCAAGCTGTACCACGTGGTCCGTGACGGAGGAAAGCGGTATGACGTCCGATGCCGCATATGCACCGTCCTCGGTGGAGGCCACGACAAGCGGGCTTCCACAGCGCGTCACGACGATCTGGTCGGGTACGTCGGAGCAGATGACGGCGATGGCCCATGACCCCTCAAGGCGCGCGACGGTGTTACGCAGCGCGCCGACCATGTCCCCCTTGGCCGGACCGTTCCACGCATCCCCAAAAAGGTGTGCTATGACCTCGGAGTCGGTCTCGCTCTTGAACTCATGTCCCTCGGCACGCAGGCTGCGACGAAGCTCCTCGAAGTTCTCGATGATGCCGTTGTGGACGATGGCGATGCTGCCCGAGCAGTCCGTGTGCGGATGGGCGTTCCTGTCGGCGGGGGCGCCATGGGTGGCCCATCGGGTATGGCCGATGCCACAGCTGCCCACGAGGTTCGCGTCATCGCAACGCTGGCGCAACGCCTCCACACGACCTTGGCACTTGACGACGTGCAAGTGCCTTGAGGGCGAGATGATGGCAACGCCAGCCGAGTCATACCCGCGGTACTCCAAGGCCGCAAGGCCATCGAGCAGGTAGTTGATTGCCTGATTCTTGCCGGTATATCCCACGATTCCGCACATGCGCATGCCTCCATCTTTGCCACGCTAACCTGGATGTACGAACGCAGAGCCACTTTTCGTGCCCCGTTGGCTCGATCGGACAAGCAGCTTGCCCGAGGCCCCTCGAACTCGCTCGAGACTACACCCCAAAGGGTTCGAGCGCCCTTACGACGATATCATTGGCCTGGGTGCACAGCGCATCCTCTGGTGCCTCCGCGAGCACGCGGATGAGGGGTTCGGTGCCGGAAGCACGCACGAGCACCCGACCGTTGCCCCCAAGGAATTCCTCGGCCTCTCTGACGGCCGCCTTGACATTGACAGACTCCATGGCGGCAGCCTTGTCCGCAACACGAACGTTCACGAGCTGCTGGGGATAGAGCCTCACGGGCGCCGCAAGCTGAGAGAGGGTCTCTCGCTCCGCACGGATGACCTCCATGATGCGCAGGCTCGTCATGATGCCGTCCCCCGTGCGCTCGATATCGCCAAAGATGATGTGGCCCGACTGCTCCCCGCCGAGCGAGTAGCCATTCTCGCGCATGCAGGCATAGACGTTCTTATCGCCCACATCCGTGGTCACGTACGAGAGGCTCGCCTCGTCGAAGGCCTTGAAGAGACCGTAGTTGCTCATGACCGTGGGGACAATGGTGCCTGCGGCAAGGCGACCATGCTTATGCAGGTATTTTCCACAGATGTAGAGGATGAGGTCACCGTCAACGGTGCGACCGCGCTCGTCGACGGCAAGGCAGCGATCCGCGTCTCCGTCATAGGCAAACCCCACGTCAAGACCTTGTTCTACCACGTGCCGCTGCAGGCGCTCGATGTGGGTGGAGCCGCAGTCGACGTTGATGTTAAAGCCGTCCGGCGCGTTGCTTATCACGCGCACATCCGCCCCGAGCGCATCGAAGACGGGCTTGGCGACCGAGGAGGCGGCGCCATTCGCGCAGTCAAGCCCCACCTTGACACCTTGGAGCGAGAAGTTGGCGCTGGCGATGAGGGAGGCTATATAGCGGTTGCGGCCCTGCATGTAGTCCACAGTGCACCCTATGGCATCGCCCGTCGCGAGGGGAACTTCCACCTTGTCGTCGATGTAGTCCTCTATCCGCTCAAGCACGTCCTCGTCCATCTTGTAGCCTTCGCTGTTGACGAGCTTGATGCCGTTGTCGGTGAAGGGGTTATGAGACGCCGTGATCATGATGCCGCAGTCGAATCGGCCGTCGAGCGTCTCGTAGGAGACCCCGGGCGTGGGGATGACGTGGAGCATGTACGCATCGGCGCCGGAGGCAACGAGCCCCGCCACGAGTGCGGACTCGAACATGTAGCTTGAGCGACGCGTATCCTTACCGAGCACGACGCGGGCCTTGCGCTCCTGACGCGCACCGTAGTACCACCCTACGAAGCGACCTATCTTGTAGGCATGTTCGACGTCGAGACCCTCATTGGCCTTGCCGCGAAATCCGTCCGTCCCAAAGTACCTCATAGCTTCCTCTCCTGCGCCAGGCACCACGGCGCTTGCGCGACGACCCGGCACGTAGGACTACGCCTCAGACTTTACACGGCAGAATTCTAGCAGCATATGTCTGCTGCGTCAGATGAGGATACGGGGTACATCCGATAAAATCGGGCTCAAGCACGGTCGCGGGAACTTAGGTGCACCCAGAAGGCCCAGGCGAATTGCGCAATCAGGCAGCTCATTGTGGCGACCGAGTCACTACGTGGGGGCGGGATTGTCCTCACGCCTGCGTCAGACGCAAGACGGGGAAGCCGCAAACGCGACTTCCCCACACAAACAACTCCTCTTTTGCCGATAGGAACGGCACACGCCACACGGCGGTGGGCCAAGAGGATCCTAGCGCTTGGAGAACTGCGGGCGCTTGCGGGCCTTCTTGAGACCGTACTTCTTGCGCTCGACCGCACGAGAGTCTCGCGTGAGCAGGCCAGCCTTCTTGAGCTCGGCGCGATACTCGCCCGCCTCGAGCAGGGCGCGGGCGATGCCAAGACGTAGTGCCCCGGACTGGCCGTTGATGCCGCCTCCGTCACAGTTCGCGAAGACGTCGAAACGACCGACGGTGTCAGTTACGCGAAACGGAGCCATAGCGTTATCAACGAGCTGCTGGCGCCCAAAGTACTGTGCGGCCTCACGGCCGTTAACACTGACCTTACCGGTGCCAGGGATCAGGCGGACACGTGCCGTCGCCTCCTTGCGACGCCCAGTGCCGGTATACAGAGCGATGTTATCAGCCATCGGTTACGCCTCCAGATCGATCTTGGTGGGATTCTGAGCAGCATGCGGATGCTCGGGGCCAGCGTAGACCTTGAGCTTCATGCCCTGCTGGCGGCCGAGCGTAGTCTTGGGGAGCATGCCCTTGACGGCGTGCTCGATGACCCGCTCGGGACGCTTGGCCATGACGTCTGCGAAAGACTCTGTCTTGAGGCCTCCCAGCCAACCAGAATGGCGCCAGTAGCTCTTATGCTCTGCCTTGGTACCCGTAAGCCTCACCTTGTCTGCGTTGATGACGATCACGAAGTCACCAGTGTCGGCGTTGGGCGTATACTGCGGCTTATCTTTGCCGCGAAGGATCATGGCCGCCCTCGTCGCGAGGCGACCGAGCGTGGCGCCGTCGGCGTCGATAAGCACCCACTTGCGCTCGACCTCACCTTTCTTGGCATAATGAGTCGACTTGGTCACTTGACTCCTCCTTGAAACCTGTGCTTCGGCGGCCCCTGGACGGACAGCCGGATCTTTTCCTGCGAGATTACGGGGCTCAGTGGAAAAGCCTTAAAAGTATATACCACGATCGCCAAGACCGCTGAGGTTTCGCAACCTTCGCGAAGTCTGCACCCATAAGGCCCCAACGCCACCTCGGTGCCCCAGAATCTGCGGGGTACCGAGGCGGCGACGTTTGCCCAGTTGAGTCAAATTCTTAGGTACCCCAGAATCTGCGGGGCACTAAGGCGCCGGGGTGCCATCCCCTTACTCGTACTTGATGATCTGTATGGTGGTACCGACCTGTAGCACGGGGACCTCGGCCTGCTCCACGTAGAGCGTGCCGGCCATGTTGGGCTCGGTGACACCGGTGAAGCTGATGCTGCAGTGCCCCAGACTCTGCAGGGTGACCGGGGCCTCGGCACCGATACACGTGATCTTATAGAAGCCATCATCTATGCGAAGAATGTCGCCGACAGAGATCTGCCCGTCTATGGGATTCACATTGACCAGGTAGCAATAGTCCTTGAGCTCTGGGGGCGCTGTCGCACCAAAGAGGATGAGCATATTGGTAGCCCTAAAATCCTCGGCGTGAGGGCCCACGCCCAGTACCTTGTTCTCATAGATAGCTTTCATCACCATTCCAATCTACTCGTGCCAAACGTAAGCGCAAAGGACACCTACCGACGCCAACATACTACGCGTACAGACCGACGGATGCGGCGAATGCGAGGAGTACGCGAACCCAGCCGGTAAGGAAGCGGGAGTACATGACAGATAGTACGCCGACCTCTATGGTCTCGGTCTCGGCTTCGGCAAGGCCCAGGCCAACGGGAACGAAGTCGCAGGCACACTGGTTGTTGATCGCAAACAGCGCGGGCAGGGCCATCTGGGGCGCAATGGCGCCCTTGCCGATCTCGGCACCGATAAGCGTTCCTATGATCTGGGCGATGACCGCTCCGGGACCAAGCAGCGCAGAGAGACCTGGAATGGACACGACGATGCCGAGAACCAGCAGGCCCACGGGGTTGCCAGCAAGCGGCGAGAGGAAGTTGGCAATGAGGTTGCCGAGCCCCGTGCCGTTGATGACGCCAATAAGCATCGCGACGAACGCCATGAACGGCAACAGCGTGGTGATGCAGGTCTGGATGGCGTCACGACCCGCCTGATAGAGCGTGTTGACAAAGGTGCCAACGCCCATGCCTATGGCAGACAGCAGGCTGCTCTTCTTTTGCGGCGTGCTCGCCATGTAGTCCTTGTCCTTGCCAGACACACCAGAATCAGCACCAGAATCCTTGACCTCGCTGGTGGCAGCAGTGGCGGTGCCTTCAGCTGTAGCGTAGCTGCCAGAGACGGCCTCGGATCCATCTGCAAGAGAGATGCAGCTGGACTTGACCGAAGAGACGTAAATGTCCTCTTTGATGTACTGCGCCAGCGGACCCGACTTGCCAGTCGGCATCACGTTAGCGGTGGGAATGCCCTTCTGCGGGTAGATGCCGCAGCGCAGGGTGCCGCCGCAGTCGATGACAACCATGGCGATCTCCTCCTCCGGGCAGGAGGTCTTGAAGCCATTGACGGGCGTCATGCCAGACAGCTCAACGATGCGAGAGAGGCACTCGGGCTCGGCGCCACCACCGACTATGTACATAACCTTATTGCGCTTAGGCGTGGCTTTGACCACAAGCGGGCCTCCCCAACCACCATCGCCTGCAACTATCTTGATAGCCTTGAACTCAGCCATTGTTTGGTCTCCTTCCTACGCCGCAGCGTCAAGGTGCTCGTTGTGTTGACCAAGCTCGCGCGCGAGGCGTACGCGCTGCTGGCGCTCGACCAGACGTGTGGTGAACTCGGTCGACCACCCCGAGATGAAGTTGGCGACGAAGCCAACCAGAAGGTAGCGAAGGGCAAGCTGCGACGTGTCAAGGCCGAGGGCCGTGACACCCGATGCGATGCCCAGGTAGATAAAGATCTCACCGGGATTGATGTGCGCAAAGATGCCGCTGTTGGTGTGACAATGATACGAGGCAGCCGCGTAGTAGGCAGGCTTGTAGAACTCGGGCAAAAACTTGCCCATCGAGAGCGCCATGGGGTTGCCAAGCATCAGGGCGCTGACAAACGGGAGCACAAGATAGCGAAGCAGGGGGTTTCCTGTACAGAACTTCGCGAATCGATTGACACGCTCTTGCCCAATGAACGCCACGAGCGAGTTCATGAAGACGAGGAGCATGAGGATCAGGGGGATTATTCCTGTCACCCAGCTCGTGAACTGCTTGCCACCCTCATAGAACAGGTTCATGAATGCGGATGTGAGGTTAGTAATGGCTTCCACGGACCCTCTCCTATCTCTTAGTTATTGTCGACTGGTAGTCCTTGGGGACCCTTACCCGCCCAAGAAGGCCTTCCATTGCCTTGCCTACGTTCTGGACGGGCGCGGCTGGCTCTGGGATCGGCTTGCCCGAAACATAGAGCCCATAGTTGCGTGCGGCGTCCTCGAGCGCCTTGCCGAGGTTGCGATGGCCCTTAGGTGCGTCGCTGGCGCGCAAGTCACAGATGTCTCTTCCCTCGTAACCGGGAAGGTCCCTCACGCGCGCGAAGGAACTGACGCCCTCAAGCACCTTGCCCTCCCGGATGATGCCGTCATCATCCAGAAGGAACATAACGATAGCGCCGGCATGAAAGCCTCCACTCCTACGTCCGACAGCAACCCTACCCCTTCTCTTGAGCTTTGCGAACTCACGAGAAAAGTCATGCATCTGACAATACGTCAGAACGAACTGAGCCACCATCGCGGCAACGATGACGAGTATGACCGCAAGCACTCTTCTTCCCTCCCTTCTTTCCATATCTTGGTAGCAACCAAACACATCACAGCCATCGACTCTACTCCGGCCACACAGCGCATCACTGGACTTCCCCTCTGCTCAGGACGCGGATCGCATCCTCGTAGGTCGTAGCGCCCGCAAGGCGCTCGCAGAGGGTCTTGCTCTGCACGATCTGGACTATCTCGTCGTAGACCCGCACAAGAGCGCTCTCATCGACATGGACGGACTCAGGCACGCCCAGCAGGAATATGACCTGAACGAGATCACGCCCGCACGCCACTGGCTTAGGAAAAGTCCCCAGCGCAAGCACAATGTCCCCCGTGGCGAACTGCTGGCAGTGTGGCAGGGCAACCGCATGGTCGAACACCATGCGATGCAGCTGCTCGCGCTTCTTGAGTCGCTCTGCGAACCCCTGATCCAGGCAGCCCTGGCCAATGAGGTCGTCAACCATTCTGGCGATACCGCCCGCATAGTCCTCGACGTCCTCAAGGCGGAAGAAGCGTTCCGGCCTCAGCAGGCTGCGAATCGTGGGGCTGGCGCCCGCATCGGCCGCATGGATCGCCTCGCCGGACTTGACGGCACGCCGGATGCGACCCAGCATCTCCTGCTCGTCGAACACCTCATGCACAATGATCATGGGCACATCACACGACAGCGAAAGCGGCATCGTACTCAGCACCACGTCAAAGCCCTCCAGCACATCCTCCCCCACCTCTGATCGGGTGAAGAGGGACACCTCGTCAGAGCTGTCCAGTACCTTGCGCAGCTGCGCCTCAATGAGATGGGCCGTGATGCGCTCTGACCCCGCGACCACGGCTATCTTCAGATGCCTCATGCTGGAGGTCCTCAGACGCTCGAAGATAACGCCAAAGTAGGCGGTCAGGTAACCCCGCTCGTCATCGGGCACCTCAATGCCGCTGTGATTGCGTATGATGCGGGCGGCGATACCGGATATCTCGTACTCGAGCGGATACTTCTCCCTCATGTCCCCCAGGAGCGGGTTTCTTAATACAATGCCGCAGCGCAAGCGGTTGAGCATGTACTTGATATGGTATAGGACTTCGGTAGAGAGATCCCCGAAGCTGATGGCGATATTAAGATCATCGTGTACGGCAGTCACGATGTCCTTCACCAGCGAGACGACCTCCTCGTCCAGCTCGATCGGCCCCACGGAGTCGGCGTCGCCCGGCGTCCGCACGCCAACGATGGAGAGGAGGACAAACAGGCGCTCCTTGTACGGGTACCTGCCACCCGTGACCCCTTCGATATCGTCAACGAGGCGATCGACGAGCGAGAACTCGGGCGTTTCAACGAAGTCCACCAACGGCTCGTCGATAGCACCGATGGCGTGGCCCCGGCGAAAGCGATCGAGCATGACGGTGACGTAACGGACAAGTATGTCGCGGATGCTCGTCTCGGAGGAGATCAGACGCGCGTTCTTGGCGATGATGTCCTGGATCTGCCCATCAAGTGGGCGATCCCCGTAGATGGCATCGTATGCCTTATCGATGATATAGGACCTGATGTCAATCTCATTGCCGTCGAGGACAAGCCCACTGTTCTCGCGCCCTAGGATACTCAGTCCCCAAGGGGCGATGTCATCGCGCAGGGCGGCCAGGTCAGCCGCAAGCGTAGACCTGCTCATGTAAAGCCTCTGCGCAAGACGCTCCATCGTGACCGGACTCGCTGAGCTGGCGATCAGGCCGAACAAGCGCGCACGCCTACTCTTTGGGGAATCTGGCGCTTGTTCGCTCGCCGCCCTCAGTTCCCGCTCATATGCAAAGAACGCCTCGCGATCGTAGATGACAAGCGCCAGCACGCCCGCCTCGCTCTCGAGCGTGGCCATATCGCCTAGCAAGAAGTTAAGCCTCTTGACGTCGTTGCGGACGGTACGCGAGCTCACGCCCAACGTCTCGGCGAGTTCCGTAAACGTTGCCGTAGCATGCCGCGAGAAGTATGCGAGTAGCGCGCTGATCCTGCTGTCTGCAGCCTTTGGCATCTTGTCACCTAACGGAGCGCTGCACTAGCCGCGGCTCTTGCCGCCAGAGATATTGATCGTCGTGCCCGAGATGTAGCCAGCGCGATCTGAGGCAAGAAACGCCACGGTGTAGCCCACCTCGTCGAGCATGCCGGGGCGACCGACGGGGATGGACTTCTTGTAGTCGGTGTTGAGCTTGTCGGGAGTGGTGCCGCGCGTGTAGGCAAGCGCCTCGTCATAGGCGGGGGTACGCAGGCCCGTGGCCTCCATGATGCCTGGGGCGCAGGCAACGACGCGCACGCCGTATTGGCCAATCTCCTTTGCCCAGGAGCGCGTGAAGGAATCGACGGCTCCCTTGGTGGCAGAGTAGGCCGACTGACCCTGCGACCCTTCCTTTCCGGACTCGGAGGACATGTTGATGATTACGCCCTTGCCCTGCCTGATCATCTGGCGGGCGGCGGCCTGCGCACACAGGAAGACGCCCTTGACGTTAACGTCAAACATGAGGTTGAAGTCATCGACACCAAGCTCGTACTGGGGCTTCTCTCCGACAGCGTCTACGAGCAGACGCGGCCTGTTGAGCCCCGCATTGTTGACGAGGATGTCAATGGCACCATAGCGGTCCATGACAGCCTGCGTCATGGCGTCAACGCTGTCGCGATCTGACACGTCGCACTTGACGCAGTACATACCCTCCAGCTCGTCTCCGGTCTTGACAGTGAGGTCGACGATGACGACCCGCGAGCCAACGCTCCTCAGGACCTCAGCGACATGCCTGCCGATCCCAGATGCGGCACCGGTGACGATGGCGACCTTACCCTCGAGCTCAAGCCACTGCTTTTCCATTGCTCGCTCCTCCCTGACTGGTGTGTGGGGACCATCGCAATCCCCTCTACTTGATATTCTCCGAGTTCGAGAGCGGCAAATGATGTCATCCTTTGCACAGCGGTTGCAAGCGGTCGGACGAACGAGGGCGATGAGGCGAGGTAGTGGATAGCATGGAGCTGCGTTGATGGGAGACCTCAACGCCGCCTTAGTGCCCCAGAATCTGCGGGGTACCGAGGCGGCGACGTTTGCCCAGTTGAGTCAAATTCTTAGGTACCCCAGAATCTGCGGGGCACTAAGGCGCCGGGGTGCCCGGCGCGTCGAAGGACAACGCCGATGTCTGAAGAGTAGATCTTGGGCACTACGTACGCACGAGGAGCAGTGCCATCTTGAAGGGCTGATCGGCACGGACGTAGTGCCTCCCGCCCTTGTCAAACTTGAAGTTCTCACCCGCGTGGATACGATGCTCTGTACCCTCGTAGCCGACGATCGCCTCGCCCTCAAGCGCAAAGACCAGCGCATCGCCGGGCGCCGCATGCTCATCAAGACCCGTGCCGGCGGCAAAGCTCATGAGCGCGAACTTCATGCCATCATTATGCGCCAGGTCCATGTTCACGATCTTTCCGTCCTGGGTCGGCAGCAGCTCCGCTAGCCTGATGATCTCCCCTGCCCTGATCTTCTCGTTCATGTACGTCTCCTTCGTGAGGGTAAGCTCGATATAGACGCAACCCTCTTGGCTTTGGATTCCCACCGGGATATCGACGGGCGTGACGAGCGCATCACCCTCGGTGAGTGTCCACGTACGCCCACCGCTCTCATAGGACTCCGCTTCTCCAGCCACGACCAGAAGGAGCTTGGGATAGGCGTAGCTCTCGGCGCTGATGTCGGTATGTGCTGCGAGCGAGAAGACAGATACGGAAAGGTCAGCCGTACGACTGACCGCCTCCGACGTCGTGCAGCCCGCCTCGGGGGTGCAATCCCTCTTGATGGAGAAAACCGTGCCTGACGTGAATTTCATCTCTTCCTCCCTTGTCCGAGCGCTGAGTTTCGTGCACCATCAGGATATACGCACTGCGGGACACACAGTGTTGATTATCCAACAACAAGAGAAAATGACGCACATGAGAAGACGCGACCGTGAGGTCAGGGATCCGCACATTATCAACGACATTATTGGCCGCGCACGAATCGTCCACCTAGGGTTGGTGGATGGCGTACGTCCCTACGTAGTCCCACTGCACTACGGGTTTGAGTTTTCCGAGGCGGATTCGCCGCATGCGGATGCACGGTGCCTCACGCTCTGGTGTCACAGCGCGCGAGAGGGGCGCAAGATAGACGTCATCCGCGCAAACCCGACGGCGTTCGTCCAGATCGACTGCGACGAGACCCTCTCTTCCGGAGGCGAGCGCGCCTGCAGCTACGGAGCATCCTACGCCAGCATCATGGGCGACGCTCAGGCGCGAGTGATCGAGGAGCCCAAGGAGAAGGTCAGAGGACTCACACTCCTCATGCGCGCGCAGACAGGACGCGACTTCACCATCACGGAGGCGATGGCCGCCTCTGTGGCCGTCATTCGCATAGACGTACCCCACCTAAGCTGTAAGCTCTGTCCCACACGACAGCGCTAGCGCAGAGTCCTCACGCTGACCAGTCGCAGCGCACCACCCCACACCGACGCGTAGGAAAGCCTTTTCAATTATTTTCAATAAAACAGATAAATTCCCCCCGTATGCACCGGTAAAATGAGGTAGCATAAGCCTAAATTATGAATCGGAAGCTTGCTCGCCCATGATGCCTCTCCCACGGCAGCGGCAAAACGGCAGTCCAATCGAAGCTGTCTCGTACCATGGATGCCGTCATGTGGGACAATGGCCACGCGGGAGGAGCGTCGCGGTATGTTGGCACATCAAAGCCACATCCGCTAGGTTGCACCCGAGGATTGGAGGCCCATGAACTGCCCAGAATGCGGAGAGCCGCTGCCAGATAAGGCGTTCATCTGTCCGCACTGCGGAACGCCACTGTTGGACAGGATTATCTGCAGTGACGACATGGACGAGGATAGCGAGGCATCAGCTCCCGATGTCGACGATGCAGACGTGGACGTCGACGAGCTAGACGATATTGGCATGGATGTCGACGAGGCGGTGAGCTCTGGTAACGACGCGGATAACGACGACACGACAAACGACCTTGGCGATGACGGTGCTCACAATGAGGTGACCGCAGACAGCCTCATCTTTGACAGGCTCTCCGACCTGTCGAGCACGTCTCCTGAGGAGACGGTGATCTCGTGGCGTACCTCAGGTGGGCCTCGTTCAAACGAGAGCTGGACGAACGACCTCAAGATCGATGACTTCACAATCGACGATGGTGGCGACGGTGGTGAGGACACGTCCTTTGCAAGCGAAGACTTACGCGGCAGAGCCGCAGATGACGAGATCACGACCGATGGCAACCAGCGTGTCAACGCATACGCAGCCGACGAGAAAAACGTCGACGGCGGGATGGACGTCCAGCCTGGGATCCCATCGTTGCCTGACGACTCTGTCTTGAGCGAGTCCGAGGCGACGGTCGTACGCCCAACGACTGGGCAGAGGGACAAGGCCAACGAGTACGAGGGCAGTTCGTATGTCGAGGAGGGCGTTGGCACGCAGCCAGCCGCAGACAACTCTGCCCCAGAGCCTCGGGAGGACAAACCTGCAGAGGATGGCTCGTCGGACGACACCAGGGTAGTGGGCGGGCCTGCGGACCACGAGACGGAGGGCCGCGACAACGACGAGCTCGACAACCTCGATAACCTCGATGATCTCGATAACCTCGATGATCTCGACGAGCTCGATGACGCCGAGGATGGCAACTTCGACTACCACGACGACTTTGATTTCGAGGGTGACTATGCCGATGAGACTGATGGCGAGGAACCCGACAGCGAGGATGACTATGAGGATGACGAATACGACGAGGAGTACGAGCGCGAGAAGCAGTACTTTGCCGACCAGACAGCCATAGCGAGCGGAGGCAGCGGGGTTGCCGCGCCCCTTCCCATCCCCATCATGCAGCGCAGCGAGGGCAGGGAGGTCCCACGCGAGTACATCGAGGCAGCCAATGCCAAGAGGGAGGAGGTCGGCGCGGGTGCCGACAGCGAGTGGTATGCCCCCGGCAACGTGAGCGCCACCATGCAGGCGGCCAACTCACATGACCGCAACATGCACCGAACGCTCGTTGTCGCCATTGTCATCATCTTCATAGTCATCGTCAGTGTCGTTGCACTGTGGATCACGTACGACCAGGAGATGTGGGGCGGAAAGCGCGTACCCGATGTCCTGACCGAAAGCGTCGACACGGCGAGAAACGCACTCGAGGCGGATGGCTTCAAGGTCGAGATCCTCCAAGAGGGGACGGATGACGGCGTGGGCACGATACTTTCGATGTCACCTGACCCCGGCACGCGACTCAATCCGGGCAAAACCGTACGGATAACCGAGGGGGTCCTGAGAACCTTGCCTAACGAGAAGGGTAAGTCTTTGGATGACGCGACAAGCGAGCTCCAGGGTCTGGGCCTCAACGTAACGACAAGCGAGCAACTCTCAGACGAGACGCCCGGCACCGTGCTCGAGACCGACCCAAAGATGGGGCAAACGTATCGCACGGGTGACACGGTCGAGCTCAAGATCGCCAAGAACTACACGGTACCGGAGGTCACGGGCAAAACCGAAGATAGCGCAAAGAAAATCATCGAGGATGCGGGTTTCGTGCCAAACGTCGCCTACGAGGAGTCGAGCGCGAAGGTGGGTACGGTCATCTCGACCGATCCCATCGCGGGCTCCGTCGCCAAGAGCGGTTCGACCGTCAACATCACCGTGGCAAAGGCAACGGCAAAGACCTACAATGCCACATACTTCGATCTGGTCGTACCCAGCGACTACGTTGACTCTGTGACCATACAGACCTCAACCGTCAACAACGGCTCCCAGGCGACGCCGGGCACAACACCCAGCGCTACGAGTGGTACGACAGAGGTGATGCAGGTCTACTACAAGAACGAGCTGGCGGCAGTCATCTACTCGTCCTCGACGAACATTGGAGTGACGCCAAGCGGAAGCGAGCGCCTCGTGCAGAGTATCAATGACTCGAGCGGACACCCCATCAAGGTCTACGAGATGCGCACCAGTACCTCCACGACCACGATCTCGCAGAACGTGACGTCATTCCTCAATGAGGCAAACGTCTCTGGCTGGGTAAAGGCGCACTAGGAAAGGGGCGGGGGCGAAGCGTGGACACAACTCGCACGTCTCTGAGTGTGCCCACGCCTGTCGAGCGCCCGCGTCAGCTTTAGCGACCGCCAAAGAACAGGAGCGCTCCCGCACGGGGGCGCTCCTGCATCTATACGCTGTGAAAACATTTGGCTCTTCGGGGTTTTTGGTGGGTAGCACGGGCTAGGTCTGAGCGCAAGCGAGGGCGTCGAACGACAGGCCTCCCAGCCTGAGGAAGATCGCTGTTGTGAAGTACTCCACGTTGCGAAATCCCCTGGCCGCCCTCTTGATGGACTGTATGAGCGAGTTTGCGCCCTCGAGGTAGGCGTTGGTGAGCCTGCTGCCGAAGTAGCTGAGTATCCCCTCCTTGTTCTCCCGGACCGTCTTGGCGACCCTCCTCATCTCGGGGACGTTGGAGTGCGTCATCCAGCTGAGGAGCCTGTCGAGCATGGGCTCCGCCTCCTCCGCCGTCTCGCAGTCGTAGACGTCGCGCATCGCCTCGGTCATCTGGCAGGCGCGGGCCGTCTTGAGGTGGCTCCTGTTGGGGGCGAGCCTCTCGCGCACCTCCCGCTGGCGCTCCGTCAGGCTCCCCTCGCGCTTGAGCCACACGTACTTGGTGCGCTTGAGCGCCTCGCGCTTCTCGTCGGACTCCCTGCGCTCGCGGCACCTGACGCGATCGGTCGCCCTCGAGAAGAGCTGCATGACGTGGAAGCGGTCGATGGTCTGCGTCGCCTGCGGCATCTCCTCTGAGACGCCGGAGGAGAACGAGCCCGACATGTCGCGGGTGACCTCGGTGATCGCCGCCCTGTCGCCCCCGTGGGCCTCGAGCTGGCCGCACATGCGGCCCACGGAGCCCCTGTCGTTTCCGTCGGTCACGGCGACGCACCTCCTGCCGTCGAGGTCGAGCATGGTGGATATGTAGGTGTGGCCCTTCGCCCGGCTGGTCTCGTCTATGCCGACGCGCCTGACGTCCGAGTAGTCGGCCGACCCCCTGGCCTGCGCGACCGCGCGCCCGAGCATGTCCCAGAGCCTGTGGTCGTCCTCGCCGAGCGCCTCGGCCACCGCCTTGACGGTCGAGCCCCGCATGCA
>ERZ773049.211-NODE-211-length-36941-cov-6.403785_pt1 | contig 36941 bp, 53 predicted proteins | sample MGYA00580633_ERZ773049 | MGnify/ENA primary metagenome ERZ773049 (study PRJEB29015, sample SAMEA2737991) | human oral metagenome | biome: human oral; feature: human-associated habitat; material: dental | place: China | collected 2066 ...
ATCTATTAACTCAAGTATATCTTCTGATACAGTAACTCTTGTTAGAGGATCTAAGTCATCTTTTCTTTTGAATATTTTATTTTTGTCTATAGTAGTAATAGCATCTACTTTTATATATGTATCTTTATCTAAATCTTCTGTATATTTTTTAACTCTTTCTAATGCATTTGTACTAGCTTCTTGTACCATTTCGATTTGCTCATATAATTTAGCCAATTCATCTAATTTTTCATTAATTTCAATTGTTTTTTCAATATCTTGTTTTTCACTAGCAATTTTTGATTGTTCTCGTAACTCATCTATAGTCTCTTTTGATTTATTGTTTGTAATTTCTATTGCCTTACTGTGTTCATTAACAAGCATAAGAGTTAATGCTGCTAAAGAGGCAGATACACTAGAATTTAATTTTATGTTTCTTTTCCCTTTTTTAGATGTTAATGGTACAACTGTGATAGTGTTCTCTTTTCTATTATCATCATTACTAAGTGTTATAGCATAATGATAGGAAGAAAATTCTGATCCATAATTAATACCAAAATCAACGTATACTACAGTTCCACGAGGATATACTTGATTTCTTCGTCTTATCCCTAATACATCCCGCTTAAGCTGAGTTGTATAATTTTGCATGCTTTTACCAAGACGACTGGTTTTAAAATGGTTAGGATTGTCGACTGTAATTTCTTTCATTTTATCTGTTGATTCTGCTAATAATTCTTCATTTTCTTGTTTTTTATTTTTCATTGTCTCTCCTTTAATTAATATATTCCAGCCTTTTCTCACATATCCTATAATCAATTTTAAACGATTCTGATATGTGAGTTATATTATTTATTTCTTTTATCTCCTCATCTGAAACAACGAAATAGCTTGCGAATAGGTCGGCTTCTATTTCTTGCCTTGATAATGGCACTCTTGAAATACGTCTAAGGAAATGTAAGTTTGAGCCTCTGTGCAAAATAAAGTGACCTAATTCATGAGCCATTGTATATCGTTTATCAGAATCAGATAAATTATTGTTAATGTGTATGTAGTGGTATGTTTTGTTACTAATTTCTAACGTATGATATAGCCCGTTGTTTGTTCCTAAATCGTTAAATAGTACTGTTATTCCTAATTGTCTAGCGATGTTAAATGGATTAGTTGTTCCAAATTCCTCAACTAAGGAATGGTAGACATCTTTAATTGTCATTTTCTGACTTATGTCGCGCCATTGCTATTCTCGCTGCTTGCTCGATTGAAGCGCGAACTAATTCTTTTGTTACTTCGTCCATTGGTTCACCGCTATACATTAAGGCTTGATTACTATTTAAATTATCCATTAGATCATTAACCATATTTGCTATATCGATATTTTCTTTTTGGTTATCTTCCCACCCCATAAGATAAGCAGGCGTAGTGTCTAATACTCTAGCTAATTCTTTAATCTTACTAAGTCCTAAATCTACTTCGTCGCGTTCATATTTTCCAATTAAAGTATCATGAACGTTTATTAGTTTAGCTAACTCTTTCTTTTTTAAATTTTTAGATAGTCTTTTTTGTTCTATTCTTTTACCTAATGTCATTTTTAACGCCTCCTTTGAATTAATTATACTATATATTATTCTTGTTTTCAAGAATGGAATTATTTTTTGTGGTAATTTTTTTTAAAAAAACAAGAAAAAAATTCTTGACAAGTAAAAAATCTCGTGTTATCATATAGTTACAGTCAAGAATTTAGTTCTTGAAAATAAATCAAAAGAAAGGTGGTACTATGGATAAGTTAAAAGGAAAGATAAGAGAGAAAAGAAAGACTTATAAACAATGCGCCGATTATTTAAATATCTCTGTTAGTAGTTTCTCTGATAAAATCAACGAAGTTCAAGATAGAGAATTTAAAAAAAGCGAAATGTTACTTTTAATAAAATTCTTAGCATTATCAAATGAAGAAGCTAACGATATTTTTTTTAAAAATTAACAAGAATTATATTCTTGAAAATATTTAGAAAAGAGAAAAGAAATGAAAGCACAAGAAAAAAAGGGGGAAATATGAACAAAAGACAAAAGAAAAAACTTTTTAAAAAAAATATAGAAGAGGTAAAAAAATTAAATTTGTCAAAAGAACAAATTAGAATTTTAAAATCCGATTATTTCAAGGGGTATATACACGGACTTAATGATGCTGTTATAGGAGTTATGGGGATAATAAAAAAAATCTCTTCAAACGAAGAGAAATAAAATTATTCTTTAAAATTATTTTCAATATATTTTATTTGATCAACTGTAAGCTCTCCAGTTAAGAGTTTACCAAATATATCTGGGATAATTTTTGCAACAGCTTCATTCATTAAATTATTAGAATTCAAATCAGCATGCGCTTTAAGTTTCTCAATTTCTATTTTATGTGTAAGTGTTAGTTTCTCAATTTCATTTTTATGAGAAATTCGTAGCGCTTCTAATTCCGCTTTATTTTTAGAAACTGCTACTAGATAAGAAACAATTCCAGTAATTATAGCAGAAATAATGCTAGATAATAAAGTTGTAGTAGACATAACCAAACACCTCCTTTGAGGTAATTATAACATAAAAATAAAAGAAAGAGAGAAAAGTAATGAAGAAAATAATATTAATTGCAGGTGTGATATTTATTACTAAAAAAATAATAGACCACGTAAACGAGCGTAAGTCTATTAAGGTTGACCCTAATCTTCTTGGTGCAACCATTTATGGTACTCTTCAAGCAGACCTAAAGTAATTTTTATCGATATACCACCAACTTGATTTCCTAAATAAAAAAGAAAGGAGATGATTCCTATGAATGAAGTTCAACTAGATTTAGTTGAGTTAAAAAAGCTAGATTTAAAATTTCCATACTTATCTAAACAAGAAATAATGGATTGTTGGGGTATAAAATCACATGCTACTTATGATAAGTGGAAAAAACAGTTTTTAAAAAAGATAGATGAAAGGTTTTATCCAAAAGGAAGTTGTTTAAAACTGGGTAAAGAACATTTCAATATCTATGCTTGGTTACACTTCGCAACCAACTATGATTATTTTCAAGATAAGAGACTAGAGAAAAAGATTGAACCATATACTAAAAAGACAGTTCAAATGTTTCAAGAAGAATTAGGAGTGAAGTAGAAAGGAAAAAATAGATGAAATTTGAATTTTATAAAAAATACTTCTTTAACCGAAATACATGATTTTATTAAAGAAGTATAAAAATATATGAAGTTAAAGCCCCATTTGTTTAGTTATAAGTTGTGCTGCTATTTGGGAAGCAATTTGAGTTAAAGAAGATATTGTTGTTACTCCTACTTTAGTACTAATCTCTTTTGTTTTTTCCCAAACAGTCATAGGTCTTATTGTATTTAGGAATTCATGTCCGTAAAAAGTAATATCGAAGATTATTGCGTTAAGTATAGCAACTCTGTCAGCATCTACAATATGGACATCGATATAATCAATTTCTTTTAATTTTAGAATTGAGTATTTGATATCCTCGACACTGTAGTCTATATCGATATTTTTTAAGTACATAGCTTTATTTAATTCAAGTTTTTCTTCTAAATACAACATTATATCACGTATACACTCATAATTTAATTTCATATAATCCACCTCCTTTCGAGGTAATTATATCACGAATTGAAAGGAAATAAAAAAATGAAAAAAATTAAGCCAAAATATTTAAATACTTATTACACAATTATAGCAACGATATTTCTTACATTAACTCTATCAACTGATATAGACGTTGCTAAAATATTCTTAATCTTATTTCTACCTGCCATAATCGTGTGGGGAATATTTGATAATAGATATAAAAAATGTTGGAGGTAAAAATTGAATAAATATGAATTACATAACAAATTAATAGACTTACAAGAACTGCAAAGGAAAGTTGATAGCCATATAAAAATATGGAATAAAACTCATATAGAAACAGCTTTATGCGAAGAGTTTCACGAATGGTACAATGCAATAGGATTTTTCAAAGATTGGAAGCAAAATAAAACGCCAAAAGAAAAACAACTTGATGAATTAGCTGACTGTTTAGCATTTGCACTATCTCTAATGAATAACGATAAGCAAGTATATAGCATTGACAGATGTGCTTTTGTGCTAAAACGTATTGAAAATAAAAATCATAAAAAAGCTATGATTAATGAAATTGAAACGGGATACTTATTTAATAAGCGAGTTGGAAATACAGTGTATATCCAATCGACAGAGTTTGCTATTGAATTAATCCTGGATATTGCAATGATTTATTATTCTTTAGAAGCTTTGTTTGAAGCGTACATTAAAAAATCAATGGTTAATATTCAAAGACAAAAAGAGGGGTATTAAAAAAGCAGCCGTTAAAACAACAGCTACTTAATTAAAAATTCAATTATAAAATAACACAAAAAAGGAGAAATTGCAAGGAATGAGAGATGAAATAAATAAACCGAGTCCGCAACATTACAAATTAGAATTAAGAAATATTCCAGTAATTATAGATGAAGAAGAAAAGATAGTCGATAGTTTACATCTTGAAACTAGATACATTTTAAAAGACATAGTTAATGATATAAATATAACACGTGAACAAGCGGTGTGGTATTGGGATATAGGCAAGAGGTATTTTAGATTATTTAAAAAGCACGATAACCCTACTACCGACCTTAAGAAGATAATTCAAGTATCAACATTTCTACTTAGTTCACTACTTGGCGAAAATATTACTGCTAAATTAATTGATGAAAGTGGTGGTGACTTACTAAATGGCCATGAAGAAATAGCAACCATAGACAAGTTAAAAGATATGTTAAACAGTCAAGAACAAGAGCTTATCCAAGATAAGAAGATAAAATGTGTTGTTATTGATGGTATGGAAGCTCCAATGGACATACCAAGAGAGATTGCACAAGATTTAATAGATAGGTTAGGAGGTATTATTTATGGTGAAAATCAATAAATTAGAAATAGAAAATGTAAAAAGAGTTAAAGCAGTTCAGATAGAGCCTACAGCTAACGGACTAACAGTTGTTGGTGGCAGAAATGGTCAAGGTAAAACAAGTGTCCTGGACTCAATAGCGTGGGCTTTGGGTGGAAATGCTTATAAGCCGTCTAAACCACTAAGAGAGGGTAGTGTGGTTCCTCCAATTATTAAGATTGAGCTAGATAATGGGTTAATAGTGGAACGTAAGGGAGAAGATGGGAAACTAAAAATAACAGATCCTAGCGGAAAGAAAGCTGGTCAAAACTTACTAAATAGCTTTGTTGAACAGTTTGCCATTAACTTACCAAAATTTATGGAGATGAACTCAAAAGATAAGACTAAAGCTTTATTAAATACAGTTGATGGCTTGGGAGAAAAATTATTCAAGTTAGAACAGGATGAACTAGAACTATACAATAAACGTCGTACTGTTGGTCAAATTAGAGACCAAAAGAAACATTTTGCCGAAGAACAACCGTTTTACAAAGAAGTTGGAAATGAATTGGTAAGTGCTTCTGAATTAATTAAAGAACAACAAGAAATACTTGCTAGAAACGGAGAAAATCAACGAAAACGCGATAATTTAGAGAACTTAATCGCTAGAAAATCATTTGCTGAAAATAAAAAAACTGAACTTGAAGCACAATTACTAGAATTAAACAATAATTTAGCAACCATTAATAATGATATAGAAATAGCAAATAAAGACGTTGTTGACTTGATTGATGAAAGCACAGAAGAACTAGAAAGAAGTATTGAAAATATTGAAGAAATCAATAGAAAAGTTAGAGCTAATCAAGATAGAGAGCGTGCTGAAATGGACGCGGAAGAATACAAAAATCAATATGAAGATTTAACAAACTCTATCGAGAATTTAAGAAAAGAAAAAATAGACTTGCTTAACGGTGCTAATTTACCACTAGAAGGTTTAAGCGTAGAAAATGGTGTAATTACTTACAAGGACCAACCTTGGGATAATATGAGTGGTTCTGAACAGCTTATAGTTGCAACTGCTATTGTTAGAAAGATTAATCCGCAATGTGAGTTTGTTTTAATGGACAAATTAGAACAAATGGACTTAGAGACGTTACAAGATTTTGGTAACTGGCTAAAAGAAAATCACTTACAAGCAATAGCAACAAGAGTAAGCACTGGTGAGGAGTGTCAAATCATAATAGAAGATGGATATGTTAAGAATAAAAAAGTAGAAAAACCGTCATGGGAAAATAATATAGGAGGTAGTTTTTAATGAAAATCACAAAAGGAAAACGAGCGAGAGCGCAAAAAGTAGTGATATATGGAACTGAGGGAATCGGTAAGTCATCACTTGCCGCACAATTCCCAGAACCATTGTTCATTGATACAGAAGGCTCAACGGATAATATGGACGTTGCAAGATTAGATAAGCCTACAAGCTGGATAATGTTAAATAATCAAATTGCATTTATTAAGGCAAATCCAACAGTATGTAAGACATTAGTAATTGATACTATTGACTGGGCGGAATCGCTATGTGTCGATAACTTGTGCGCTATGCACGGCAAAAAAGGTATTGAAGACTTTGGATATGGGAATGGATATGTATATGCAAAAGAAGAAATGGGGCGTTTCTTAAACAAATTACAAGATTTAATTGAGATTGGAATTAATGTTGTGCTTACAGCACATGCTCAGATTAGAAAATTTGAATTGCCAGACGAGATGGGCGCTTACGATAAATATGAACTTAAATTAGGAAAGAAAACAAGTTCTCAAACAGCGCCACTTGTGAAAGAATGGGCGGATATGGTCCTATTTTGTAATTACAAAACATTCTTAATCACACAAGAGGGGTCAACTAAGAAAAAAGCACAAGGTAGTCAACGTGTGATGTACACAGAACATGCAGCAGCGTGGGACGCAAAAAACAGACACGGCTTACCTGGAGAGTTGCCACTTGATTTTAGCGGAATTGCACATATTTTTAAAACAGAACCTAAAGAAAAACCACAAAAAACGATTCAAAAAGAAATTAAACAACAAACTGAGCAATTACAGTTTAAACAACCTAAATATAATGGTGATTTAGAAGCGCCAAAAGTTGAAAAAACTCAAGAAGAAAAAGTAATAGATAATTTCGGGGATATAGTCAAAGAGGTAGAAAATACACCAGAAGAAAATCTAATTGATCCATTTGTAAAAGAAAAACCAGATTATATTCCACAACCTTTATGGGATTTAATGCAGCAAGATGGAATTACAGAAGAAGATATTAAACTTGTTACCGAAAACAAAGGATATTTCCCTAAAGGAACACCGATGAGTGTATACAACGAACAAGGATATTTAACTGGATATATCATTCCTAAATGGGAAGGTTTAAAACAATTACTAAAACAATTAAAACAACAATAATTTAAGGAGAATTTTAAAAAAATGATGAATAACAATACAAATTTTAACAACTTTGAAAGAGAATTAGACTGGGACACGGAGATAGTAAAAGATAGTGAATATGTGCTATTACCTCCAGGATTATATCAATTTACTGTCGAAGGATACGAAAGAGCGCAACACACGCCATCACCTAACAACCCTAACGCTAAATTACCGAGTTGTCCAAAAGCGATTGTATCAATTAAAATTGACGCTAATGAGGGTGAAAAAATACTTAAGCACAACCTATTCTTACACAGTTCAGTTGAAGGAATGTTATCGGCTTTCTTTGGCTCAATTGGATTTAAGAAAAAAGGTGAACCACTAAAAATGGCTTGGAACCAATTACCAGGGGCTACTGGTGTATGTAAAGTAGTGGTTAAAAATAGTAGTAATGGAAACCAATATAATGAAGTTAAAGGTATGATTTACAAAGAAGATGTAGATGTTACAAAAGTTTTAAACGTTACAAATCCATTTACACAACCTAACTTCAACCAACCGCAACAAGCTAACAATTCTTGGAATCAAGGTAATAACAGTCAAGGTGGTTTCTAAAAATGAAACTTAGACCTTATCAAGAAGAGGCAAGGGTTAAGGTTCAAGAGGAATGGGAAAGGGGCGTTAACAAAACGCTCCTAGTACTTCCCACAGGTTGCGGTAAGACTATTGTATTTTCAAAAATAATAGAAGATAGAGTTAAAAAAGGAGATAGAGTGCTTATATTAGCGCATAGAGGAGAACTCTTAGAACAAGCTAGTGATAAGTTAAAGAAAAGTACAGGATTAAATACAGCGTTAGAAAAGGCTGATAGCACATCTCTAAACAGTTGGTTTAGAGTAACAGTCGGAAGTGTTCAGACTTTACAACGTGAGAAAAGACTTAATCAATTTAGCAATGATTATTTTGACACCATTGTAATTGATGAAGCTCATCACTGTATTTCTAACAGCTATCAGAATGTACTTAATCATTTTGACAAGTCAAAAGTATTAGGGGTTACTGCTACACCTGATAGAGGTGATATGCAGAACCTTGGGACTTATTTTGAAAGCTTGGCTTATGAATATAAAATTGTTGATGCTATCAAAGAGGGATACTTAAGCAAAATACAAAGTTTAACAATACCATTAAATCTAGACCTTAGCGGAGTTTCTACTCAAAACGGAGATTTTAAAGCTAGTGACGTGAGCAATGCACTTGATCCTTACTTAGACCAAATAGCTGATGAAATGCTTAAACATTGTAAGGATAGAAAAACGGTAGTATTTCTACCGCTAGTGGCAACTAGTCAAAAGTTTAGAGATATTCTTAATTCAAAAGGGTTTAAAGCAGCAGAAGTTAACGGAGACAGTAAAGATAGAGCGCAAATATTAGAAGATTTCGACAATGATAAATACAACGTTCTTTGTAATTCTATGTTACTTACAGAAGGTTGGGACTGTCCAAGCGTTGATTGTGTTATTGTGTTAAGACCAACTAAGGTAAGGGCCTTGTATTCTCAAATGGTAGGACGTGGCACAAGGTTACATCCAGGAAAAGAAAATTTATTACTTTTAGATTTCTTGTGGCATGTTGAAAAACATGAACTATGTAGACCCGCTCATTTAATAGCAAAAAATGAAGAGATTGCTAAAAAGATGACTGAGCTTAGTGAAAAAGAAGTTGGTAATGCGGTTGATTTAGAAGAAATAGAAGTTAAAGCAGCAGAGGAAGTAATTCAAGACAGAGAAGCGAGCCTTGCCAAACAATTGGCAGAACAAAGACGTAAAAAAGGTAAGTTAGTAGATCCATTACAATTTGAAATGAGTATAGCAGATGAAGATTTAGCTAATTATGTGCCAAGCTTTATTTCTGAGCAAGGTCCGCCATCTAGTAAGCAAGTAGAAACACTAGAAAAAATGGGAATCAATGCGGATACTATTGAGAATTTTGGAAAAGCTAAATTGTTAATAGATAGAATTATCAAACGACGAGACGCAGGACTTGCAACACCTAAACAAATTAGATTGTTAGAAAATAGAGGATTTAGAAAAGTTGGTTCTTGGAGTTTTGATGAAGCCAATAAGATGATTACTAGAATTGCAGCAAACGGTTGGAGGCTTCCGAGAGGTATTATTGCGAAAGATTATAGACCAAATATTTAAATTAATTAAGAGGAGCTAGAATGGAAAATAAATCAAATTTAATAGAATTATTAGAATATATTAACCCAGCTACTCTTGATTATCAAGAATGGGTTAATGTCGGCATGGCTCTTAAACACGAGGGCCATACTGTTGAAGAATGGGACTTATGGTCACAGAATGATATTAGATATAAAGAAGGTGAATGTCTTAGAAAATGGAGTACTTTCAATGGTTCAGGAACGCCAGTCACTGGTGGGACTGTATATCAGATGGCAGTTGATAGAGGATACGAGCCTATATATTTTAACACAGAAAACGCCCACGAATTAGGTTGGGATGATGAAATAAAGATTGATAATGATTACAAATTCATAGACAAAAGTTGGATTGAAGGTAAGGAAATTCAAGAACCGTTTAATTGGAATCCTAGTCAAGAATTAATTACTTATTTAGAAACGCTATTTCAAAGCACGGAAAATGTTGGATATGTGACTGAGACTTATCCGTTAGAGGATAAAGACGGTAAGACTTTACACAAGCCTAAAAAAGGTTGTTTTGACAGAACTGCGGGCCATTTAATTGAGAAGTTACACAAGTATAAAGATGATATAGGTTTTGTAATTGGAGATTACAACCCAGAAGCTGGAGCGTGGATAAGATTTAATCCATTAGATGGAAAAGGCGTTAAAAATGACAATGTAACGGAATATAGATATGCGTTGGTGGAAAGTGACCAAACAAGTATTTCGCAACAAAACGCTATTATTCGTGAATTAGAATTGCCAGTTGCTTGCTTAGTTCATAGTGGTGGTAAGTCAGTTCACGCAATAGTTAAGATTGAAGCTAGAGATTATCAGGAGTACCAAAAGCGTGTAGATTATTTATACAAAGTATGTGCCAAGAACGGCTTAGCAGTGGACACGCAAAATAAGAATCCATCAAGACTTAGCCGTATGCCAGGCGTGATGAGAAATGGACGTAAGCAATTTTTAATCGATACTAATATTGGGAAAAACAGTTGGGATGAATGGTTCGAATATATCGAAGACTTAAACGACGATTTACCAGACCCTGAAAATCTAGAGGAGTGCTGGGATAATATGCCAGACTTGGCGCCTGAATTAATTAAAGGAGTGCTTAGACAAGGTCACAAAATGCTAATTGCTGGACCTTCAAAAGCTGGTAAGAGTTTCGCGCTAATAGAAATGGCAATAGCAATTGCTGAGGGTAAGAAATGGTTAAATTGGGAATGCGCACAAGGTCGCGTTCTATATGTCAATTTAGAACTTGATAGAGCTAGTTGCTTACACAGGTTTAAGGATGTTTACGCTAAGTTAAACTTGGCTGCTAATAACTTAAATAACGTCCATATATGGAATTTAAGAGGTAAAACTGTACCTATGGATAAGTTAGCACCTAAATTAATTAGGAGAGCATATAAGAAGAATTATACAGCGGTTATTATTGACCCAATATACAAGGTACTTACTGGAGATGAGAATAGCGCAGACCAGATGGCTCACTTTACCAATCAATTTGATAAAGTCGCTACAGAATTAGGTTGTTCTGTTATTTATTGCCACCATCACTCAAAAGGCGCGCAGGGCGGCAAAAAGTCAATGGATAGAGCCAGTGGTAGTGGAGTATTTGCACGAGATCCCGACGCATTAATTGACTTAGTAGAGTTAGAGATTCCAGAAACTTTGTTGAAGATAAGAATAAACGACGCATTGGTTAAATTCTATGAAGATAAAATAAGGACTCTAAACAATGAATATTACAAGACTAAAATTGGGATGGATGACCATTACGATTACGAAACTATGAAATTTCACGCTGAAAGAAGCCTTAGCGGTCATTTAATAGAAGTTAGAGCGCAAGCCAAAGAGTTAGAGGCTAAAGTTAAGCAGCAGACAGCGTGGCGTGTTGAAGGTACTCTTAGAGAGTTTGCGAAGTTTGAACCCGTCAATATGTGGTTTAGTTATCCGATTCATACAATAGACGAGGTGGGCGTATTGGCCGATATAGAGGTCGATTCTGACAAAGGTAATAAGTACTCAAAAAACAAGTCAGGACGCCAAAAACAGGCTAATGAAAACCAAAAAGATAGCATGATGGCGTTCGAATTGGCGGTCGAAAATTGCGTGTTTGAAGATGAAGAAGCAACTAAACAAATGGTCGCTGATTATATGAATGTCAGTATAAGAACAGTTGAGCGAAAATTAGAAAATAGCAAAAAATTTAGGTATGATAAGGATACAAAAACTATAAAAAAAGTTACGACACGACAGACAAAAGGTAGTCGTGACGAACTCTAAAATTTTTCGACACGACATAAAAAAACAGTCGTGTCCGACAGGTTTACGACATGAAAATTTGTGTCGTGACGTGCGACGCGACAGCTATATACCATAAAGGTATAAAGGTGGTGACGGAAAGTGTCCGACAGTACAAGTGTCCGACAGTACAAGGGGGTTAAAAACTCCCCCTTGTCTGTACGTACATTGTCCTGTACTTCCCACCCGTGTCGAAAAAAGAAAAAATGGAAATGGTAAAAAATTAAAATGGAGTTAAGGAAGTGAAAATAAAAAATGGAATTTGAATTTTTTGCACCATTAAAAAAAATACCGACAGTCACTCATCAGGATAAAATTATTTCGGTAAAAAATGGTAAGCCAATTATTTTTGATTCTCCTGAGTTGAAGAGAGCAAAAAGAATATTTGAAGACTGCTTAATCGAACATATTCCAAGTAAGGAATTAGAACCACCAATAAGTATAGAATTGGTGTGGTGCTTCCCTTTGGAGAAAAATAAAGTAGATGGTGATTATCATATTGATACGCCTGACGCAGATAATCTAGCTAAGACGTTTATCGATAGAATGGCGTATCTTGGATTTTTAAAAAACGACTCACACGTTAGTAGAGTGGTTAGTGAGAAAAGGTACAATTCAATTTGTGGTGTATATGTAAAGGGGTACGAGTTATGACTAAACTACAAAAACTAATGGATCAAATAAAAATAACCGACAAAGAATTACACAAAATATCTGGAGTACATTTTAACGTAATTAAATTAATCAGAACTGGACAAAGGTTAAGTCCGCGATTTAAAACGTTGAAGAGATTGGCAGACGCGTTAGGATGTAGTCCAAAGGATATAGGAGGATAAGGAGTATGATAGGAAATAAAGAAAGATTAAGTTTATCACTATTCCTTTTTGGGGTATTGATAGGAATAATACTTATGGCAAGTAACTCATTTGTTTTAAAAAAAGAAAACTCAGAACTAAAAATAGAAAACGACAAACTAAAAACACAAAACGCCAAACTAGAACATCAACTATTGGAGTTGTATCAAGAACAAGCAGAACAAACTAAAAGAACAGCGGAGAGAAATGGAGTAGGAGGGTAGGAGAATGGCAAATTTAACGATAGTTAGCTGGAGTGATTATTTTATGATTGATGTATGTGACTTAAACGGGAAGTTAAGATTTTCATATATATTGAATAACACTAGAACTAAAAGAATGATATTAAAAGTATCTGATGAAGAATTAGAAAGTTTTAAATGCTTTGTAGAAAGTTTACGAGAGTTAAAAATGAATTAGGTGTAGAGGAGGGTGAAAAAATGTTACAACCAAAGGTATTTATTAAAAGTTTAGATTTAGTATTACCAGTAGAAATTATTAATTTTCACGAAAAAACAGTTGAGGTATATTTAAACGACAATGCGGATTATGTGCCATTTGATTTTGATGAAGTGAGATTTTTAAAAAACACTGGGTATAAAGATAAGAATGGCAACTGTATCTGTGAGTACGATATAGTCAAATATCATGACGATGGAAAAGACGAAGATTTAAAAGGTGGTATCTTTGCAGTAGTAAAAGAACATAGTGGAATATCTTATTATTTGGAAGATAACGGGGTTTGTATGATAAGTTTAAGAAATTCATATCAAGATATAACAGTAATAGGCAACATATACGAAAATAAAGATTTATTGGGGGTTAGATAATGAGATGGTTTAAGGAAGAAACAGACTTGATGCTTATTATAGGTGTATTATTAATTATTTTAGGTTTAGGGTTAACTGTGTTTAAAGAAGATAAAGCCGAGGATACTTTACAAAAAGTAGTAATTAAACTACCTAACAATGAAATAGTTACTGGGGAAGTAGAAGAATGGACTACATATGATAATAAAGATACTGTAAAAGTTAAATTAAAGAACGGAAAACAATATTTAGGGCATTCAAGTGATATTGTTTTATATAACGATTAGGAGGAATAGTGATGAAATGGCATAAAATTTACAAAAGAGAACTTACTGAAGAAGAAAAGGAAATGTATGGCAATTTATACACCTTTATGTGGGAGGGATATGATCCTAATATTGGCGAAGAAGTGTTACTTACTTATCCACTAAGTTCTGGAGGGTATTCTGACACGAGGGTGGATACTTGGATAGAGTTTGATATGTTCGTAGGTTTTGAAGGCACGGACGCAGACGAAATATATTGGACTGAATTACCGAAATTTGAAGGAGAATAATAATGAACAAAGAACAAAAGATACAAGAGTTAACTGAAAGGATAGAAAATTATCAAGCAGAGATAGACGAATTAAAGGAAGAGTTAAAGAAGTTACAGAAGAAACCTTATGAGATAAGTTATCCGGAAGACGGTACAGAAATGTATTACATTGACGATTATACAGGAGAGTTAGAAGGAAAAACGTTTGACATCTTTGATGACTACGATAAACGTTTATATGAAATTGATTTATTATTTTACACTGAAGAAGAAGCTGAGCAATTCATAAAAGAGCAAACTTTGATTAAGAAGATAAAATGCTGGGCGAAAGAACAACAAGGGGATTGGAAGTTTGATTTGGATGAATACATTACTAAATACGACATATATTATTCTGGAACAGAGAAGAAACTTAAAATCTTTGTCGCCCGCACTATAACCGAGTTAAAAAAACTACCTTACTTCAAATCACAAGAAATAGCTCAAGCATGTATTGATGAGTTTGGAGATGAGATTGTGGAGGTGTTTTGTTAGATGAAGATTGAGGATTTAAGAGAAGTTAATATTTTAACGCAATATATTAATGGGATAGAAGAATTTATTGATAGGCGCAATAATAATTCAAAATCTATTGAGATAGGAACAGGGACGTTTATCTTGGGTATTAATAAAGAATATGAACACGAAATAATAAATTCACTAAAAAGGATTAAAAGTAATATGGTTGAAAGATTAAAAGAGTTAGGAGTAGAGGTATGATTACGGATTGTGAAAAGATTGGAGAATACACAATGGATGACGCAAAGTTTTTTTTGAAAAATTACAAAAACTTACAAATGGAGTGTAACGACTTTTTGTTAAATGCTTATCAACCTGCGGATAAGAACGAGGTTAGTACTCAAAAGACAGGGAGAGAAAACGAGAGAAACATAATTAAAAAGCTTGATAACAAGGTATATCAAGAAAATAGGCGAGTATTAAAATGTATTGAGCAATTTTTAAAATCTCTAGATCCCGAGAGTTACAGATTGATTTATGCCAAGTATTTTAATCGAATGAAAATCTATGATATATCCAACAAATATCATATGGATATATCCACAGTTAAAAGGAAATTAAGGAAGTCTATTGACAATTTGGTAAAAATTTTAAATAATTTCTAAAATGTTGCGCCCAATGAGCCTTTTTTATGTGGTAAAATGATAGTGTGGGAATTTTAGGTAAGGTAATTTTTTCAGAAATTTCCTTTAATAATTTTTATTTTTAGATATACGAACACAAGCAGTAAGATAGTTAATACCTTACCTAAGTTCATATCATATTTTTTAAGACAGTCGAGAGATTGTCTTTTTATTTTGTCAAGAAAGGTGGTGGAAAGTTGGCAAAATTATCAACTAAACAAAAAGACTTTGCTGATGAGTACATCATTTGCGGGAATGCTACTCAAGCGGCTATTGAAGCTGGATATAGCGTTAATTATGCAAAATCTCAAAGTCACAAATTGTTGGTAAATGTTGGTGTTAAATCCTACATAGACGAACGACTCAAAGAGATAGAATCGGCAAAAACAGCAACGCAACAAGAAGTGCTTGAGTATTTAACCTCAGTAATGAGAGGAGAGCATAAAGAACAAACGCTTATAGGACGTGGTCAGGGATTTCAAGAGATCACTAATATATCAGTAAGTGCCAAAGACAGATTAAAGGCTGCCGATATTCTCAACAAGATTCATATGGCGAGGGAAGAGAAGAGTGCTACCAAAGAAGATATTGTTATCGTCAACGATATTCCGCTGGAGGATTAGTTATGATTAAATTAGCAGAAACAGTCGGTAAGGGATACAATCGATATTGGCACAGTAAGAATTTCTACCGAGTGGTTAAGGGTTCGCGTGGTAGTAAGAAATCAAAGACTACAGCTTTAAATTTTATTGTAAGGTTGCTACAGTATCCGTGGGCTAATCTATTAGTAGTAAGAAGGTATTCTAACACTAACAAACAATCAACCTACACAGATTTCAAATGGGCGTGCAATAGATTGAGGGTAACTCATTTATTCAAATTTAATGAAAGTTTGCCAGAAATAACTGTTAAGGCTACGGGTCAGAAAATTCTATTTAGAGGTCTTGACGATGAATTGAAAATAACATCAATCACGGTTGATGTAGGTATTCTTTGCTGGGCTTGGTTTGAAGAAGCGTACCAGATTGAAACTGAAGACAAATTCAGTACGGTTGTTGAGAGTATTCGTGGTACACATGAAGCTGAAGACTTTTTCAAGCAGATAACAATAACATTCAACCCATGGAATGAGAGGCACTGGTTAAAAGGTGCTTTTTTTGATGAAGAAACGAAGCGGTCAGACACATTCGCTACTACTACAACGTACAAATGTAATGAGTGGTTAGATGAGGTCGATATTAAGCGTTATGAAGACTTATACGTTACTAATCCACGACGTGCAAGGATTGTATGCGATGGCGAGTGGGGTGTGGCTGAAGGTCTTATATACGACAATGTAGTAGTTGAGGAGTTTAAGGTTGATGAATTGTTCAAAACGCATAAGCTAGCATTAGGATTGGACTTTGGTTTCACTCATGATCCAACAGCATTGATTGTGTTTCTTATCGGAGATAAAGATATATATGTTTTTGATGAAGCGTATGAGAAGGGGTTAACAACCAAAGAAATTGCTAAGTTAATCAAAGATAAAGGCTATGCCAATAGTGAAATTATTGGAGATAGTGCAGAAAGTAGATTGATTAGCGAGTTACAGTCAGAACATGGAATTAAAAGACTTAAGAAGTCAAGAAAGGGTAAGGACAGTATCAACGCTGGTATTTCTAAACTTCAAGGATATACAATTCATGTGTTACCGAAATGTGAGAATACGATTAATGAGTTGTATTCTTATTCTTATAAGCAAGATAAGACTGGCAAATGGTTGAACATTCCTAACGATGAGAATAATCACCTTATGGACGCTATGAGGTATGGTATGCAAGTCTTGGATACTACAAAATTAAGAAAGGCAAGAAGGAGTGATATATTTGGAAAAAATATTTAAACTACCCGTTAATACGGAAATTACAGAAAAGTTAATAAGTAAGTTAATTAACAATCACAGCAAGATTGTTAATTTTTATAAAAAAATGGATAACTACTACAAGGGTAAGCATGACATCGTAGCCCCTAGTGGTAGTGAGTATAATAAGGCGGTAGAGGTAATAAGTAACCGTACGAAATACATCATTGACATATATAATGGTTATTTCTTGGGTGCGCCAGTTAAATTAAAATGTGAAGATGAGAATTTGTTAGCAGAATTAGAAGAGGTTGACAGAATTAATCAAGCCAAGCAGATTAATAGAGCGTTAGCAAAAAATATGGCAAAGTATGGACACGCTTTTGATTTAGTGTTTAATGATGAGCAGGCAAACGTGCATTTTACTTATTTGGATAATAAAGAAGTGATCTACGTTTATGATAATACTATCTTGGAGCGTCCTTTGTTTGCGGTTCATTACACTAATTCAACTGATTTCTTGGAAGATATAAGTTACATAAGCGGTACAATCTACACTAAACAAGAACGTATCACTTTTGATAATAAAGGTGGAAAGGTCGTATTTAAAGAAAGGTTCATCAATCCTTTTGGAGAGGTGCAAATAACCGAATATATTGAGAATGATGAACGTATAAGTGCTATTGAACCGTTGGCAAGTCTGCAAGACGGTTATAATCAAGGCTTGTCAGATAAGGCTACAGCTAACGCTTATTTTGCGGATTGTTATTTAAAAATTGTGGGCGTTGATTTAGATGAGGATGACTACATCGATGAGGATAAGAAAAGAAATACTTTAATCGCTGACCTCAAGGAAGAACGTATCTTATACATTCCTAAAGTGCAGGACGGAGTGGTGCAACCTCAAATTGAATTTCTTGCCAAACCGTCAAACGATGTTAGTGAAGAGAACTTGCTAACAAGGATTAAGGACGATATGCACACAATCTCACACATTCCAGATTTTAAAAGTATGTCGTTTAGCAATACAAGTGCCGACGCTATTAAATTGGCGATGTGGGATCTAGACAATATTTGTATGGAGAAAGAGGATAATTTCAAAGAGGGATTAAGTAGACGATATGATTTAATCTGTATAAGCAAGAATAATGTTAAATTAGTTGATGAGATTAAAGATTATGAAATTGAGTTCATTCTTAGCAGGAACATTCCTCAAAATGTTACAGCGGAGATAGAGAATGCTGTTAAAGGTCGAGCGTTCTTATCACAAGAGACAGTGTTAGAAATGGTGCCGTCGGTAGTGCCTAACGTTCAACATGAATTAGAACGTATTGAAGATGAAGTAAAGAAAAATATTGACAATATGTTCAATTTAGGAAGTGACGGACATGAACACTAGAGATGAGTACTGGCAAAACAAACGTGTAGTAGCTGGAATGGAGCGTAACAAAGAAGAAACGTTGAAGGTTATTAAAGATGTTAACGTTGAGTACAAGAAAAAATTAAAAGATATTAAACATGAAATAGCTGACTTTTACGCTAGATTTGGTAAAGGTGATGTGTTGGATTACAGCAAAATAACTAGCAAACTTGATGATAAAGACTTTAATACGATGATTAGAGATTGGGATAAGTTCATTAAGAAATATCCTGATATGGAACGTTTCAGAGATATTAGAATGAACTACTACAAATTGGATAGGTTGCAGGGATTAAGTAATCGAATAGCATTACACGTTGCTGAATTAGGTAAGACTGAAGAAGAAATGCTAAAAGGTACTTTGAAAGGTACGTTTAAAAAAGCATTTAATAACATTACTAACTTATTTAAGAAGCAAAGTAAGATTAACAGAGATGTTGAACCTTTGAAAGACAAAAGGATTGACGGGTTAATCAAACAGAAATGGTTAGATGGCAATAATTTTAGTGATAGAACTTGGAAAGATAAGGCTAGATTACAAAATTATCTGGATAAACAACTAATCACCGATATGGCAACTGGAAAAAGCTATGATGAAATTTACAAAAATCTAGCAAGAGAAATGGACACTACTTTTAGCAATGCCAAAAGGTTAATTCATACTGAAATGGCAAACGTTCAAAATATGGCGCATTTAGAGGGAATAAAGAAAGCTGGATTTAATGGATTTAAAATTTCCGCTACTATTGATAGTCGAACCTCTAGTATATGTAGAAATAAAAACGGGAAAACAGAGTTTATCGAAGACTATCAAGTGGGAGTTACAGCCCCGCCTTTTCACCCTTATTGTAGGAGTACTATTTTTGGAGTTGACAAAGAAGTTGACAAACTAACGAAAAAGGTTGATAAAGAACCTATAGAGTTAGCTGGAGTGAAGCGAGGAAAACCTATGACTTTTGAAGAGGCTAACGGTAAAAAAGTTAATCCTAAAAACGGTACTAATGTTGGATATAGCAATAATTGTCAAAGTTGTGTAGTGACTTTTGAAGCTAGATTAAGGGGGTATGATGTGGAAACACTGCCACACACAGAGGGTTCTACATTATCTAAATTAGCTAAAAGTCCACGATTGGCATGGTTTAAAAAGGATACTCAAGAAGAAATTGATTATATCATTAACAATAGAGAAGAAGCCTATACAGCTAAACTTTATAAAGAATATTTGAAAGAAACAATAAAAGATGACGGTAGATATACAATGCAATTCGCTTGGAAAGGTAAAGGGAGAAATGGGCATATTGTTACTGTGTACAAAAAGAATGGAGAGTTAAGATTTTATGACCCTCAAGATGGACAAAAATATAAAGGTAAAGAAGTAGATTCGCTTTTAAAATTAATTAAATATGAATTTACTATAGGAGGAGTTAAAGTGCCGTTTCACCCTAACTTATTAAGAATTGATGATTTAGATTTTAATACAGAGATAGTAAACAAAATAATGAAAGCGAGCGATAAATAATGGATAGTGTAGAGAAATTAATACAAAATTCAATATATGATAGTTATTCGCGGTTGAATATTGACTATAAAGGATATTTTGTATATCAACCCATTTTTGATGAAATTCATTATGTGGGTTATCCTATTTTTATTTTGAAAAACAATTCAGAGGTAAGGTGGTCAACAAGAGAAGAAAGCGAAGAAATTTATAAAATTGTAATAAAATTTGACTTAGACTAACCACTATGTTAAGATGTTTCTGAAATTAAATACAAAGGAGATCTATTATGAAATGTCAAAAATGTGGTTCAGAGAATGTTAACGTACAGTTAGTTAACAAACAAGAGTTTAAGATTGAAAAGCATAGTAAAATATGGTGGTTAATCGTTGGTTGGTGGTGGATACCAATTAAATGGGTTGTTCTATATTTCATATTGAGTTGGGTGGTAATACCGTTTAAGATGTTATTACCGAAAAAGAAAAAATTAATAAATACAGTTGAGGGTTACAAAGTTTGCAATAATTGTGGTCATCACTGGAATTAAAGTCAACGAAAGTTGGCTTTTTATTTTGTAAAAAATTAAGTCAGTCAGAAATGATTGGCTTTTTAATTTGACCTTGGTAAGTCGTTAAACTACCAACTCATACGGAGTATAACTGACTAAAAAAACTCATACGGAGTATAAATGGAGGTACAAAAAATGGCAGAAGAAGTAACAAACACACAAGAACAAGTTCAAGAAGAGTCAACAGAGGCGGTAAATGAACCTAAGAAAGCTAGCAAGGTTGAATTTACTAGCGAACAGCAAGCGCACATCGACAAGTTAATTTCTCAACAACGTTCTAAGGCGGTTGAAGAGTTCAAAAAAGTAGAAGAAGAGAAGAAGAGTGAAGCCAAAAAACTAGGCAAGATGAACGAAAATGAGAAATTACAGTACGAAAACGAGAAGCTGAAACAAGAACTTGAACAAGCTAAAACGGTAAAAGCACGTTATGAAATGGAAAGAGTAGCTACAGAAATTTTGAGCGAGAATAATTTACCAAGCAATAAACAAGTGTTGGATTTTGTGGTTCGTGCTGATGCTGAAGAGACACAAGAAGCGATTAAAGTCTTATCGAAATTAGTTAATGATACGGCTGAACAGCTTCTTAAAGAAAGAAATAAAGGTGAAATACCTACAAGAAGCAACTCAACAGCAAAAGCTAGTTGGGAAAAATGGTTATAAAAGAAAGGATTAGAATATGCCAGTAGAAATTAAAAAAACATATGTAGCGGATAAACATTTAGGAATAGTTAATAAAGTCGTTCAATACAACTCATACACAGCACCGATTGTTGTTAAAGATGAGGATATTGCATTAAACGGTAGAACTTTTAAAGTATTAGAAACAAACGAAGCGGAGTTAGTGGATTACAAACGTAATGAGGCTAATACGGTAACAACATTAAAAGCAGATGAAGTTGAGTACGTTTTAGACATCGAGAAGTTCTGGGCAATGCAGTTAGATGATTTAGATGTAAAAGATTTAAATACGGAAGTAGAACAATATCAGGTGGCGAAACAAACAAATAAAGTAGTAGCGCCTTACATTGACCAATTAAGATTTGCAACTTTAATCGGGAATACAAATAAAAATATCATTCCAGTTGCTGACAAGGAGTATGACGCAGTACTAGACGCTAGTGTTGAGTTAGATGAGTTAGCGATTAATGGTACTCGTTACTTATTTGTTACGCCAGCGTTTTACAAAGCGATTAAAAAACGTATTGTTGAATTACCGCAAGGAGACCGTGATAATAACGTACGTTTCAAAGGCATAGTTGGTGAGTTAGATGGTGCTATTGTTGTTAAAGTCCCTAACAAGATTTTAAATAACGGAGCAACAGCGGAAAATGGAGTAAGTGCCGTATTAACTGTTGACAGCGTGCTTGCTTCACCTATTCAAGTTGAGAAATTTGAAACTGGTCGTCTAGGTGCTGGTCGTTTTGGTTCATACATTCAACAATTACTGTACACTGGTGCGTTTGTGTTACAAACTAACCAACCGAAGATTGTCACGATTGCTAAAAAGGCACCAACAGCTAAGAAAAGCGGTAAAGCAGTAACACCTAAAGCATAGGAGGACGTATGATAGATGATGTTAAAGTTTTGCTTGGGCTCAAAGACGATAGTCAAGATAGTTTGTTGTCTATCTACGAAAAACAAGCAAAACAAAAAATTATGAACCGATTAGGACAATATCCTAGTCGGTTTGATTATATAGTCGCGGATTACATGGTTTACAAATTTAGAAAACGTGGGATGGAAGATAGTTCAAATGTTAAGGAAGACGTGTTAAGCAAGACGGTATTAACCGATGAGAAGTTTTTCGGGCAATACGAAAAAGAGTTCGAGGTATATCTAAAAGAACAAAACAAACGTAAGACTACGTTGAGGTTTTTAAAATGTTAGCGAAAAGACATGATTACATAATTTACCGCAAAAGTAATGAGACTAGTAATGAATGGGGCGAAGTAGTAAGTCAAAAAGAAATAATTAAACAAGTGACGGGTGGCGTACCTCAACTAACTGTTGTTGATGTAAAAGAAGACAAGTTTATTTCAAAAAAATATGGAATGCGTATTGTGGTTGATGATTTAATAGATCCTACTCTAAACGATATTTATATATCAGAAAACGATGTTGAATATCGCGTTACTAATATTATCCCTTATGAAACATTTTTTAGAAAGACGATGTTATACGTTGATAGAAGTTAACACTTATGATAAGCAAGTGTTTAGTGAGATAAGTGATGAGTTAGAAACGCGTTTGAGTAGGGCTGGAGAGTTAGGACGCCAGACAGCGTATGAAAAATCAAGGGTGGATTCATCAGATATGAGAAACTCTACAGAGTATGAGGTTGAGCGTACGGATACTACAATGCAAATGACATTGGGACAAGGGAATAGGCAAGTTGATTATGCGAAATTCCAAGAGTTAGGAACTAAGTTTATTGAGGGCACACACCACGTCAAAGCTGGATTACAAAGAGCGGTAGAGGAGTTTAACGAATGATAAAAGACATATTAGCATTTTTAAAAATCAAATTACCTTATTTATACATCGAACAACCGAAAGAGGTTAATGTTGAGCAGTTCGGAGTAATGGAACTTGACTTATTTAACGTTGATGAAAATTGTAAAAAATGGATTGCGACTATATTTTTATTTACAAAAAAAGGCATGGTAAAAAAACACCATGAGAAGATAACAGAAATAATCGATTATTGCAGGTTTAAAGGCACTATAAGGAGCGACAAAGGGGTAATGCATATTTACCCCCCACAAGTTAATATAGCGGGCAAAACGGACGGATATTACGTTCATACGATAGCAATACCGATTAATCAATATGAAAGAGAGGATAATTAATGGCTGGAACTAAATTAGAAGCAACAGTTGGGGCTAAGATTAATGATGTAGCAAACATACTAAAAGGAACAACAGCACAAGTGTTCGTTAAAGCAAGAGGTGGAGAAGCGAACCCACGTTACTTAGGTTGGACAAAGGGCGTATCGTTTGAAGAGGTAGTAGAAAAGGCTGCCGCAGTTGGTGATGGTGCGCTCGGGGTTATTGCAGGAACTGAATATTACACTAAATTGAACGCTAAAGTTAAAGGTTCGTTATTAGAGGTTGATGAGAAAAACTACAAAGACTTCTTCGGGCTTAAAGAAGTATCACCATCAACTACACACGGGTTTGAAACTACTGAATTAACAATCAAAGAGTTTAGACGCGAACCTATCATCACAAAAGATGATACGTTAGAGTACCTAGAATTACGTTTCTTGGATTTAAACAGAAACGGAATGGTCTTACGATTAATGAACGTGTCTAAGTCTAACGCGTTTAAGACTACGTTTGGAGATAAGAGTGAACTTATGGTTGAGTTTGAAGTTGAAGGGTTATACGACCCAGCAAAACCAACAGAGGTACCATGGCGTTTGTACACAGTTAAGAAAAATGGATAAGAGGGGGTAAAACCCCTCTTTTTTGGAGGAAAAATAGATGACAGAAGAAAAAATACCTACGACGATTAAAATCAACGATAAAACGTACGAAAAGATAACATTAAAAGGTCGTGCGTTGTTTGATTTCATGAAATTGGCTAGAGGGAAGAATATTGATAGAAGTATGAATTTTAGAAATATCGAGGTTCAAAAATTTAAAAATCCTATTGTAAAACTTTCCGAAAAAGCTAAAAAAGATAATAGATGTAAAGGGAAAAAATTTGAGTGGATAGTTGACCATATCCCGTATTATCGTGATGAGTTCATCAAAATAATGCTGGAGTACATGGAGTTACTGTCTGCCGAGTTAAACAAGATACTTATTGAATGTGATTACAACGATTTAGTCGAAGTAATTTCAATCGGCTTTGAAATGGAAAAGGAAGTAGTAGAGGAGTTCACGGAAGACAACTTTTTAACAGCGTTAGCAATTATAAACGACGCGTTACCCAAGTCGTAACCACGTTTCGCTGTCGTATTCCACATTCTTAAGTATTGACGATGTTGAGGGGCGTTTCTTTAATGAGGTTGACATATATTGGTTATTAGTCCGTGAATACGGTTATTTGCTGGTTAATACGGCAGAGATAAGGGATTTAATAGAAATGTATGCAATGTTGGTTAAAGAACGTAGTAGCGTGATATATCGTGAAATGTATCTAGCAAACAAACCTCAAGAAAGTTACGTTGAATATCTCAACAAGATATTAAGAGTTAATAATGTAGTGATCTCTGACTTTGAAAAATCAGAGATTGAAGAAGCGTTTAGAGAGGTGGAGTAATGAAGTTATTTGATATATACGGTACTTTGAAAATCAAAGGACTTAAAGAAGCGAAAAGTGGTTTGAGTGATGTAGCAAGAGAGGCGGAACAGTCCGCTTCTTTATTTAACCGTGTTTGGAAAAGAGCATCAACAACGGCTAGTGGTGTTTGGTCTAAAATCAGAAGCAGTGCTAAAAATTCTTTTAGTGGGATTAGTTCTGATGCTAGTAGCTTAAGTAGTAGGATAAGCAGTGCGTTTAGGAGAATTAAGTTACCCAAAGTCTCTCTTAGCACATTTAAGAGCAGTTTAAAAACTGCTGAAAGTGTTGCTAGAAGCACATCTAACCATATTAAAAATGTGTTGGGAAGTGTTAGAAATGCTTTTAGTAGTTTAAAAGGTGCGTTAAGTGGTATTCCCGCAATGTTAGCGAGTGTTGGTTTAGCACTTGGGACTAAGTCGGTATTAGATTATTCTAAAAGTTTAGACCAAGCTAGGATAAACTGGAAGGTGCTAATGGGAAGTGCTGAAGAAGGACAAAAGATGTTGGAGCGTATTCAAAAGTTCGCTAAAGATACACCGTTTGACTTCGACAGTACTCAAAAATTTGCACAACAATTAAAAATAGCTGGTTTAAACGGAGACCAATTATTCAAAACTATGCAGGTAATAGGTGACGCCGCTCAGGGTAACGTTGAGAAGGCTGAAGGGATTGCAACGGCATATCAACAAATGAGCGCTAAAGGTCGAATACAGACCGAGGAAATGAACCAATTACTTGAGCGTGGGATTCCCGCTTGGGATATGTTAGCAAAAGCGACTGGTAAGACCAAAGCTGAATTAATGGATATGGCGTCTAAAGGTAAGTTGATGGCAGATGAGTATTTGCCGAAACTTGTCGAACAAATGGACAAGGCGTTTGGTGGAGGGATGCAAGACCAAGCCAAGACGTTTAGTGGTCAGATTGACCAGTTAGAAGATAATCTACTTATGTTAGGTAGTCGTGGAATTGAACCGTTAAGAGAGGGTATTAAGAATTTAGTTAGCGATATTAACGACGTATTCGATGGGAATATGACGTTCTTTGAATTAGTTGAGAATTGGGGTTCTTATATCAGAAGCGGTTTAATGAATTTAGGAGAAATGATTGCCAACTTTGATTTAAAATCATTCTTAAGTAAAATGTTTGAGAATATTGCAGACTACACAGTCGGGTTTACGTATGATGTAATTGATGGATTTAAAAGTTTAGTTGAGGGTATTGTTAAATTCTTTGAAAACACAGATTGGAACGGTATCGTTAGTACGTTTCAAGATGGTTTAGTTAGTGCGTTTAAGTCTATTGATATTGGCGGGATATTAGCTTGGGTAGTTAATATGGCTACAAGACTAGCTAAGGCGCTAATTAAAGCGTTTAGAGGATTCGATTATGGAAAAGCAGCCTCAACTATCGGTAAGCTAATACGCGAAGCAATATCAAAAGTTGGAGATTTCCTAAGCAATGTTAATTGGGGCGATGTTATTTCAACGTTATGGAGTGGATTTAAAACAGCGCTTAAATTATTATTTATTGATTTACCAACTTTTTTAGCTAATTTAATTGTCACTTTGCTAACTGGAATGAGCATAAGCGAGATAGGAACCGCGATAAGCGACTTATTTGACAAAATGGGTAATTGGATAAGTGAGAAGTGGGACGCACTTTTAACGTGGTTCAGCGAGCAAGGAAACAGCATAGGTGAGACTATTTCTGGCTGGTGGGACAGCATGAGTGAAACACTTAGCGGTTGGTGGCAGAATATCTCTGAATGGTTTAGCGAAAAATGGGACGATTTAGTTCAATTCTTCACTGAATTTCCTGAGAAGGCTGGAGAAACAATCTCTGGTTGGTGGGACAGTTTAGTAGGTTTCTTCGATGATGATTTTGGTTACAAAATTGGTGAATGGTTCGGAGAGAAAATCGGTGAGTTGATTAAGATCTTTGTCGAATTTCCATCTAAGGTTGGAGAAACAGTGTCAACGTGGTGGGACGCTATGACAGAGGCGTTTTCTACATGGTGGAAAAACGTTGCGACGTGGATAAGTGAAAAATGGCAAGAACTTATTCAATGGTTTAAAGATTTACCGGGCAAAATTGCCGAATGGGGTATTTGGATTTGGAATGGCGTTACTGGAAGTTTGGCGACGTTTTGGCAGAACACGACAACGTGGGTTAGTGAGAAGTTTGCTGAATTGGTTGGTTGGTTCAGAGATTTGCCTAACAAAATATCTCAATGGGGTATTTGGATTTGGAACGGTATTGTAGGTTCGCTTACGTCGTTATGGGGTACCGTTACAAGATGGTTTACAGAAAAATTCAATCAACTTGTAGGTTGGTTCAAAGAAGCGCCGACGAAAGTATCTCAATTCGGTAGTTGGATTTGGAGTAATATTACAAGTGGATTAAATTCACTCTGGGAGAATGTCAAAGGCATAGGTGAGAGTATCGTTCGAGGTGTTTGGAATGGGATTACAAGCGCTGCGGATTGGTTCTTCGGGCAAGTTAAGGGGTTCTTTAGAGGGCTTATTGATGGTGCAAAAAGTGCGTTAGGGATTAATTCGCCATCTAAAGAATTTGCTAAAATAGGACATTGGATCCCACCCGGCATTGCTGTTGGGGTTGATGAAAATTCAGATGTAGCAGTAGACAGTATTACGTCACTTGCCGAAGACATGCAAGATGCTTGGAATGGTGATTTTGAAACTAATCTTAGCGGATATGGTCAAATGAGTTTTGATGCTGAAACCAGCGCGCCGTTTAAGGCATTAAGCGACAAGTTTAATGAACTTATCACAGCGTTTAATGATATAGAATTTAAAGGTGCAATGGTCGTCGACGGAGAAAAAATGGGCGAAGCGGTATTCAAGCCTTTAAACAATTTAATTGAGGAAGGAGGGTTAATTTAATGAATTATTTCATTTTGGATGGTTGGAACATCACAGCAGAGGAGGGAATATATCTGATTGATAGCGGTCAAGAACGGTCAAACAAACCAAGGTTTGAGAGTGAACAGTCCTACGGTGCTAATGGTAATGTCAATATATTTGAAGAAGCGTTTGACACTTATTCTAGGACATTCACTTTCCAATGTAATAGCAGAGAGAAAATGGATTTGTTGATTAGCCGTTTCTACGGTACGGATATGAAGTTGGAATTGTGGACACGTCCAGACCACTTTATTTATATTGACTTCAAAAACACAGTACCAGTCAAAAGGTTAGCTGATAATCAATGGCAGTGTAAATTTCAATGCGATGTTCAACCTTTTAAATATTTAAAAAACTCTCCTAACAAGATATTAACTTCTAATGGATCCATTGAAAATATCGGAAACTGGAGGAGTGAACCGCGTATTATTGTTGAAGGTAATGGGAACACTACACTTACTATCGGTAAGCAAGTGATGACGCTTAACATTGATACAATACTTATGATTGAGTGTAAACACCGTCATCAACAAGTATTAGACAAAAATAATCAATTAGCAATTTCTAGGACTAGAGGTGGCTTTTTCGAGATTGAACCAGGTATTAACGGCGTTGTGCTAGGTGCTGGGATTACAAAAGTAACTATTGAACCGAGGTGGCGAATTAGATGATATACATTGCAACAAACAACTTAAATGATGGATTTCCTTTATCAAATGCTTATGATGACGTTATTTATCAAAAAGCTAATAGTGAGTATTATTTAAAATTTAGGTATCCGATTGACCGCTTCGGCGTATGGAAAAATCTTACTTGTGAAACGGTGTTAAAAGCTGATGATACTAGAGGATTTCAATTATTTAGGATTAAAAAAATTAACGAAATAAACGGGTATATCCGAGTGTACGCCAAGCACATCACAGATGACATTAATTTCATTGAGGTTAATCAGTTAAACGTTACAAATGCTACTGGTAAGCGTGTAATGACGGCGTTAGCTGGTAGTATCGTTGGAGAAAGTCGGTTTGTGTTTGATAGCGATATAGCAACGATGCACACGTTGAATTTAAGTGATACAACAGTGGGAGATATATTAAGCAAGGATAAACGTAGTATCATCGGTCAGTGGGGTGGCGAGTTGGTAAGAAATAATTTTCTTATCAACTTAAAAGCCCGAGGCGGAGTTGATACTGAAATTTTGTTCATGAACAAGAAAAACGTTAAAAACCAAGATAATTTGATAAGCACAGAGAACTTAATTACCCGATTAAAATTAAGTGTTGAAGTTGAAAAAGAAAACAATGAAAAAGAAGTAATTAAAGCAACTGTTGAAAGTCCGTACATCAACACTTATCCGCGAGTTTATACGGGATATTTAAAGGTGACAGATAAGAATGTCACTGATAGAGAGAAGTTAATTGAATACGGGAATAGATATTTTAGAAATACTTTAGTTGATTTTCCGAAAGATAATTTAACGGTTAACGTTATCGATAAGAACCAAGAACGTATTAATTTGTTTGATACGGTTTGGTTTAGAAATGTTGAGTACGGCATTGATAAGCGTTTGAAAGTAGTCGCTTACGAATATAGTCCGATGTCAAAACGTTATATTAAAATCAGTTTCGGAGCATTGAAAATAAATAGTTTAAGTCAAGTCAAAAACTTAAACCAACTTAAAGAACGTATTGACGAAAAAATCGAAGAAAGCAGAGTTGATGCTTTTAAAATTCAGAAAAACTTAGCTGATTTACTTAAAAAAGACAGAACAGCTATCGAAGAAAAGATGAAAAACCTCGAAGAACAGTCAAAAGCTGGGGTTGAAGTTAAAAAAGCGTTGTTTGAAAAAGACGGTACTGTTCCACCAGTAACTAGAACAAAAATATTAGATGCAGTTGAGGCTGATATTGCGCGTTTAAAAACGATAATAACCGAGGCTGAAATGGTTAAGGCAATTCAGGCGCACCTAAATTATGCGGAAATTAAGACGGCGCTTATTGACAAAGCGTTTATTACACAGATATTGTCAGATGAAACCTTCAGACAACAATTTGAAGCTGGAGAGGTAACAACTCAAAATATCTTCACTAAAATGCGTGACAGTATTCAAAGTAGCATTAAGAAAGAATTCATCACGAAAGAGGAAACTAAACAATTAGTTAATGATCTAACTATTGGGGCTGATGGAATACGTCAGATAACTCAAGAAGAAACTAATAAAATCATAGATAATCGCAAAGACGAACTCAAAGGTAAAGACGGAAAAGTGCCAGCGTTTAACCAGTTGATTGGGTCGCATTTCCCGTCATTAAATTCAGTCTTATCTATTAATAATACACCTCTTAAACTCAATTTAAACGATTACAATGGTCACAACTCTATTGAAGTTGATGATAAAAGTACGGAAGGTGAATTAAAAGGATTTGCTGTTCCAACTAGTATTCGAGAAATGGTTGCTGGTAAACGTATATTAATGAGAATACCGGTATATATATTCCCCGATTCTGCACACACAAGTATTAGACTAGCATTATTTCCCTTAGTATATGATTTAGGATTTGATTTGGCTGATGTTGAAAAAGGAAAGTGGGTTATTAAAGAAATCGAATATCCATTTACAAAAAGTGGGGCTTGGCCGTTTAAAACATTTATTTTTGGTACATTCCGAGGACATTTTAAAATCGCGGAACCCTATATCGCTATTGATGATACATTGACGGATAAGTGGCTTCCAGCTATCGAGGATATGAAGGCAAATAATCTTACCGCTTCGGCTCGAATAGAAGGAAGTTATTTAAACGAAAATCTAATGAATTGTAAGGTCTATTTAGATGTTTACAGCAACGGGGAGATAGTTCGTGCTTCGACTACCGAAATACCTTTAAAAATCGAAATTAAAAAGCTAGTTGCTAGTGGATATATCGCTTCTGGAGAAGTAACGCTTGATAGCAACGGGTTAGTACAAAATATCAACATTCCCAACGGAGTTAAAGACGGCAAACCAATAGAGGTCGTTTTTGAAGTAACTTGTGGAGAGAATAAGACGGTAGCAAGTGCAAGGTTGAATAATACTATTGACAAGCAGTTATTAACCGAAACAATTAGTAAGGTTAAAACTTTTGAAAGTACATTAGATAAATTTGAAAGTAAGATAAGCGAAGTGGATTCTAAAAGATTTAAACTTGCTTATACAAGGGAAAATCTTTGTTCGGAAACAGCAGCAGAAAAGAAAGGTAGCGACCTTTATTTCAATGCAAAAAGACCGTTAGAAGCCAACAAAGAATATTACGTTTTAGCTGACGTAGATAACGTCCCAGAAAATCAAAATACACGAATTTACGGCGCTAAAAATAACGGAGATGGCAAGCTGTTGGTAGGCGGGTTAAATATTTGGAAAATTTCTTTTGAAAAGGCACAAACTAACGTTAACATCTTCCCATTAGGGGGAGAAACTAAAGTTAAAAACGTTCAAATATACGAAGTGCCAGAAACGGAAGAACCAAAAGAAGATATTATTTTACCGTGGCAAAATTCAGGTGGCTACATTACTTTAAAATTCAAAAGAAAATTAAAATCTGGTGAGGTACTCACTTTAACCTTTGACGTTGAGGGAACACCGACAAAGAGATATGGTTATTATTATGGAACTAACGGAAAATACACAAGTAAACCGATTCTTTCAGGTAAAAACTCATGGACTTTTAGACTTCATGAAGATAAGGAATCTGTTCAATTTACAACGCAAGGCAGTGGAGTTGAAGGGAAATTGAGTAATGTTAAATGCGTTTTGGAAAGTTTCGCGTTCGGTTATAAAACCGAATACAACATTTCTGAAATGGAAAGCACAGTTAGACAAACTAAAAGTGAAATAGAACACGCCGTAAGAAAAGACAATTTTGGAACAGTTCTAACTCAAAACGCCGAATATTTAAGGCTTGCTTGGAACAATATTTCTAAATTTATTCAGTTTGAAAACGGAGGAATGTCATTCTATGAGGGCGGTAATATTTCCCAAAATAAGTTAACAGCGAGGGTTACTGACCAGGGGTATCAGTTCTGGCGTGATGGCTATGAATTAGGCTCAATGGGGACTAATAAATACAAATATGACGACGCCAAAAAAGGTATTCAGTTTGATTTAGAGTATGATGGATGGTTTATGGGATGGGCTTATCGAGTAGGCAAAAATGATAGTTACTATACGTGGAAATGGATATACACATCAGGTTCATTTGCTGATTACGAGTCGGATAGCTTGAATGCTGGATGTAACGTTAATTTGCGTTGGCACTATTTGAAAAAAGCAAGAATTAACCCTAATGAGGTTAGTGTAGATGGTGCTGTTACGGATACTATTCAAGTAGCGTTAGCTGATGGGGGTAGTGTGACGTTAAGAATAAAAAATGGATTTATTCTAGCTTAAAATAGGAGGATTAAAAAATGATGCCAATAGAAGCAAAAATAGCAAATGTAAAAAGTGATTTAATTAAATATGTTGAAATATCAGCAAGAGAATACAGCTTACCGCCGTTCGTTATGGTTGGCATAATCGCTGATATATTGAGTGATTGGAAAAGCAAAGAGTTAGTTCAAGTGAACGACGGATTTAATGAAATTATTAAGACGTTTAACGAACAAATCTCGAAAGGAGAAAAAGAAGATGTACAAAATTAATTATAAGGATAGAATTTTCAACGATAGTGCGTCAGTAACTGGGTTAAGGGTGCAAATTCAAGACGGTCAAACTATCATCACTAGAATTTTAAGTGGCAACCACGACCACAAGACAGATGAGGATTTGATTGAGTTAGTTCTTGAACAATTCTATCAAGAGACTTACCCAAACCGTGCAGAGAATGAACGATTTACCAAATTTGATGAGAAATTGCAATTAATTGATAAAAAACTGGCGGAAATGGACAAGGTGAAGAAGGAGCTTGATGTAACTCAAGGCTCGGTAATGGAACTTATCACCCAACTGGGCGATAAATTAGCTAAAGGAGATGGACAGCATGAACAAGCTGAGAAAACTCAAGAAAACGGCAAAGGAGGTGAAAATAATGATGGCAATGTTATTCGCAATTAACATCGCTAAAGGCAAACGTACATTCGCAAGCGTTCCAGCGTTCTTAAAAGAACAAGTTAAGGAATGCTTAATCGATATGGACTTAGAGCATTTAGCACACGAATAGTATCAAGGGAGCGTAATTGCTCCCTTTTAAAATTTAAAGGAAGCGAGGTCATTTAATGCTTGATTAGTGAAGGGGTTATAGTTGCAGTTGTTACTACTATCATTGCTCCCACGATAGCGTGGTTGTTGAAACGTAGTAACAAGAATTTAGAAAAGATATACGAAAGTTTAAACGAAATAAAAGAACAAGTAGAAATAACAAAAGACGGAACTTTGGCAATAACTAAATTTAGATTGTTGATAGAGTTGACAGAGGCTTTAAATCAAGGTTTCATAGGTATTAACAAATTAAGAGAATTATCAGATTTACATAATTCTTACGAAAAATTAGGCGGCAATTCTACAATTAGTGAATTGTTTGAAAAGTGCCAAAAGTTGCCGTTGAAAAAGGAGGATAAATAATGATTAACTGGAATGTAAGATTAAGAAATAAAGGCTTTGTATTAGCGCTTGTGAGTGCGTTAATCGTAGCCGTTCAGATGGTATTTAAAATGTTAGGATTGCACTTAAATTTAAACGGATTTTCGGCAAATGTAGTAGATGTAATTAACTCTATTTTCGTTGTACTAACAATTTTAGGAGTAGTCACAGACCCTACTACACGAGGTATTTCTGACAGCGAACAAGCGTTAACTTATGGCAAACCTAAGGAGGACAAATAACATGGTAATAAACACAGAACAAGCGATTAAATGGATGAACGACAGAAGAGGTGTAGTAACCTACTCAATGGCAAGCAGACTAGGTCCGAACTCGTACGACTGTTCAAGTGCGGTATATTTCGCATTAAGAAGTGCAGGAGCAAGCGACCATGGTTGGGCGGTTAACACAGAGTATATGCACGACTGGTTAATTAAAAATGGATATAGTTTAATCGCTGAAAACCAAGGTTGGGATGCTAAGCGTGATGATATATTTATTTGGGGTGCTAGAGGTCGTTCAAGTGGAGTAATTTGCTCTGCTTATATGTAATGTATAAGTACTGGGGGTTAAACGGTTGAAAGCCAAACGTAAAGTCGTGGCTGTTTCCGTACCAAAGCCGATTTTTTCGGAGAGGTCTAACGACTAGAGGATTGCGTCCTCGTAGGGTTCAAGCGAACTCGAAAAATCCCCCTCCTCACTGTCTATAATTGCTTTTATTACACATTTAGGGTACAATATGTATTAGAGAGGTGCGTAGAAAAAGTATGAAAAAATGTTTAAATTGTGAAAAAGAGTTTGAGGGATATTTTAATCAAAAGCATTGTTCTGATAAATGTAGAGATGAATGGCGTGAGAGACCTAGAAATTTAATTTGTCAAAGCTGCAATAAAGAATATATAGGCCATAGAAAATCAAAGAAATGTAATGAATGTCTACATCCTAAAATTTATAAAATATGCAAACAATGTGGAAAAGAATATCTTCAAACAAAAGTTAATAAGAATAGTTTATATTGTTCAACTCATTGTGCTACTAATTCTAGAGTTACATCGGAGATTGTGTTTTGCAAACAATGCGGTAAGGAAATACTTCGCAAACAATCTCAAATCAATCGCAACAATTATAATTTTTGTTCCAAGGAGTGTGTAGGAGATTTTAAAAGACATTCTGGAAGTTCAAATTATTATGTTAAAAGAAATTCTAGACGTGAACACAGAGTTGTTATGGAAAATTATCTAGGTAGAAAATTAGAGAAAAACGAGATAGTTCACCATATCAACGGAGATAAACAAGACAATAGAATAGAAAATCTTCAACTTATGTCACAATCTGAACATGCTAAACTACATGATAAAAAACGAAAAAGAAATTCGTTAGGTAGATTAATATAGACATGGAGAACAAATAGTCTAAACTAACAGGAAGACTGTTAGAAGTTCATAAGAGAACTGGTTAGGTTTAGCAAACCTAATTGAATATAATGCTTTTGGTCATACTGGAATATTCGTTGACGCCGACAATATTATTCATTGTAACTACGGTTATAACGGTATTACAATCAACAACCACGACGTTATTTGGGAAGCTAACGGTTGCCCTTACGTGTACGCATATCGTTACACAGGAGCAACTCCACAAGATGACGTTTCAGACGAGTTTGCACGTGAATTAGACGTTAATACAGAATTACAAGCTTCTGATATGCCGTACTATGAAGCTGAACTTTCAGAAGACTATTTTGTTGAAACTTCGCCTGATGTAAATTCAGAGGATAAGGAATTGTTAAAAGCTGGAACAAGAGTTCGAGTTTACGAAAAACGCAACGGTTGGGCAAGAATTAACTATCCAGAGTCTAATCAATGGGTAGAGGATGCTTACCTAATCAACGCTGTTGATATGTAGATTTAATAATAAAGACGCTATTACACCCCCTTTAATTAGGGGGTTATTTTTATTGACAAATACAGAGAATAATTGTAAAATAAATAGTACCTAAATACCATTCCCCCTTAACTTTGGTTAGGGGGATTTTTTATTGACAAAACTTAAAAATAATAGTATTATTTAATCATAGATAAATACGGTATTTTATTATTTGAGAGAATGTATTTTTTGAATCTAACTCATTCGAGTTCAAATAAAGATTTATCTAAATTGCCATTAGGCTGAGCTGGTGTCAGCTCATTTCCCCTTGACGAAAGTTGAGGGGTATTTTTTTTACTCTTTTTAAAACTTTTTCAAAAAAACTATTGACACGTTATAACGTGTATGTTATACTTGAAGTACGAAGTAAGAAACGAGGTAAAAGGCAATGACAAAATTCATAGAAAAAAACGGTAGATCTCTAATGAAAGAAGTAACAAAAGAGCGCTTGCTTAGAGCACAATCAATTTTTAAATTTGTAAAAACATCAAAATATTACACTTATACATTTGATATCATAAGAAAAAATGACCATACAGTTCTTGAAATAGTAAGTATTTCTCATTGCAGCAGATATACAAGCAAGCCAGAAGTTAAAATGGTAACAGTAATTGTGAGAGGAAATGACGAAGAATATATTAATTCTGAAAATGAGTGGAGTGATAGAATCGACGTATTCGAATTTTTACACGAATTAAAACTTGATTATTATGGAGTAGCTAAAATTTTCAACGAAGGAGTAAAAATCGGAGATAAAGATTACTCATCTACAATAGTTCCTTTTGAGTTTAGAGAAGCTAAAAAAATGAAATTATACAAAAATGTTAGTTCTGAAGATTTAGAAAAAATCTTAAAAGAAGGTATTCTTCCGATTTCAAAAACTGGTAATGATAACTGGGAAGGTAATAGAAGAGCAAATAATTCAACAGAAGTAGTTTACTTGTTCAATCCAACATCAGAAGTTAAAAGCTTCACTCAGTACGGAGACGTGGTGCTTGAGGTTGAAGTAGAAGCATACAGAAATGAAATTGCACCTAACGATTCTAACCGAGGGCAATATGAGGAGTACATCGTAGCGGAAGTTAAACCAGAAGAAATAGTAGGTGTTACGCATGAATAAATTATCAGAAGCAAAAAGAAAAGCTAATAAAAAATGGGATGATAAGAATAAGGAGCGCAAGGCTTACATAGTCAAGCGCTCTACAGCTAGAAATTTTATAAAGAATATGGATCGCGAAGATATTGAGGAATTTGAGCAGCTAATCCAGGAACGCAAGGGAAGAAAAGAGTAGTTGTTATTGACATCTACTCTTTTTTTATTGACAAATTTTTTTAAAAATTTTCCAAACAGATTATAGAATAGCAAAAGACAGTGGTGTAGCTTTAAGTATGATTCAAAATTACAGAAATGGCAGTAGGAGTATAGAAAATATGACTTTAAAAACAGCTGGGAAATTATGTAAGTATATAGAAAGTAAAAAAGAAGATAATAATAAAATTACCCCTTTTTAAATTTATAAAACTGTGTTAAAATATTTCTAGGGAAATTTCATTTTTAGATTTTTTTACAAGAGATATTAAGGGCAAAAAAAGGACAAAACTTTTCAAAATACCGCGTTTATATAATTGTT
>ERZ773049.212-NODE-212-length-36927-cov-8.849642_pt1 | contig 36927 bp, 29 predicted proteins | sample MGYA00580633_ERZ773049 | MGnify/ENA primary metagenome ERZ773049 (study PRJEB29015, sample SAMEA2737991) | human oral metagenome | biome: human oral; feature: human-associated habitat; material: dental | place: China | collected 2066 ...
CCCGCGAGGAGGACACGACGCGGCACGACTGGGGCCCAACCCAGGACACGGGCGAACGGGAGGGCACCAGGAGCGCCGGTCTGTCCGATCAACAGACAGCTGAGCCGGGCGCGGGTCACGGCGGCGTGCTTTGAGCGAGTAAAAAAGAGGCTAAAATAGATTGAAAAAATACCCTTGCAATGAGAGGGAAATACGGGTAATCTTATACTACGTAGAGGTACTGTGGTATTCGGATCTATAAGTGAAGATGAAAGGTGGGAATGTGATGAGAAAGAGGTTTGCGGCATTGCTCGGCGCGCTTTTGCTCGCATTGGTGATACCTCTCACAGCGCAAGCAAAGGTCACGTATGACAAATCAACCCAATCTCTAGTGTCCTCTGCGGAGCGTCGCATGACAGTTCAGGTTGAGTCCGTGAAGGGTGACGTCATCGTCAGCAAGATGGTGGGGTCCACGGATAAGGCGTCCAACTACAAGGCGGTCAAAGAGGGTGACCCACTCGATTATAATAGCGGCAGGTATGAAGGTAGCTTTGACATCGATCTAGCCACAGACGCCTCCGACGGCTCTACGGAGCCCGCGCAGGCAAGGATACATTTCTGGTTGGCTGGGGTGTTGGGCGACAAGACGTACACCATCTACTGCGAGAAGAAGGGCAGCATCGCAGGGGACGGGGCGGACGTCCACGAGTCAGTCATCACTAAAACGTCTGACAAGAATGGTGTCATTGACGGTGAGCTTACCGGACACATGTTCATTACGGTTGAGGCGTCGGGCTCGTATAGGTTCTCCATTAATCGCGAGCCCGTGAATTCGACCCCCGACCCGACCCCCAAGCCCGACCCGGCTCCGACCCCCAAGCCAGACCCGACCCCCAAGCCCGATCCCACCCCCAAGCCAGACCCGACTCCGGTCCCTGACCCGAGGACTTCGGATGAGTTCGTATGGTTCGGGAAGTCCAACAGGACCGTAGGGTCTGGGTTGGAAGCCTATTGGGTAACCGATCGGAGGGCCTCGAACTACACGCCGGCAGAGGGCGATGTTGTCGTTAAGTCCTTCTTGCTCAGAGGTTCACTGAAGAATTTTGTGCTTGCGTACACCAACATCGACAGCAAGTACGCCCGAAAGCATGCTGTACTCTATATTCAGCATGCGAGTGGCTCCACGGAGACCAAGGATGCGATCATCAACAGCTACGGTACCGTCTCATACTCGATGGATGACGTGACTGACGACACCGTGTGTACCTTGGTCGTGAAGACCTCCTCTTCCGTGACACCGGACAACAACACACCCAGGGACAACACGCCCAGGGACAACAACTCGAATCGCGCGACACCAGATTATAGCAGGTACCGGAAGTCGCTCAGCGACCGGACGACCTTCGCTGATGGAGTTGCGAGGTGGATATACATCGTTCCGACGGAACAGACTACCGGGACTCTTGATGACATGTATTGGAGTGACACGCGTGCCTCCAACTACACCCCGCTGCCGGGCGATGTCTGGGCGTCCTTTGTGTTAAAGGGAACGTACAGAAACTTTGAGATTCGGGTTATGTTCGAAAGGCAGTTTGCTGGTAAAGAGGTTCTGCTGTATGTCGAGCATGATGATGGCAGCACGGAGGTCAAGGAGAGGACCTTGGATGCGAACGGCGAGGCAGTCTTCGAGATGGAGCGGCTGTCCACGTATACCTTGGTCATGCGCGACGGCGTGACCCCCTCGGTGGTAAGACAGAGCGTAGGCAGGGTGGATACGAGCACAAGGTCTCCACAGACTGGAGTTGGCATGCCCCTGTCATCTACTATCGTGCCTGCGGTTGTGTCCGTGCTATCGGTCATCGCGGTCGCTGGCACAGTTGGAGTCCGCCGGAAGCTGAGGGCACAGTAGCGCGACTTTTTGAAGTATCATAGATCTTGTGAGGCAGGGTGAGAGCGGCCGTCTCTCACCCTGCTCGTGTGTGGGGAGGGGTTCATGCTGAAACAGGTGCTGACGCAAATGGGGCAGGCGCTGAGGCAGAGGACGATGGCATGGGGCGCAAGGCCCCGCATGGTCATCGTGGCAGTCGCCACGCTCGTCCTCGTTGTCGCGGCAGCCGCTGTGACGCTTCATCCGCCCGTCTCGCCTAGCGTCGCGGAAGAGAAGCAGCGGGCGGCGGAAGATCCCGTTCCAACGGTGAGCACAGATTCCGATGAGGGGGAGGAGACCACAGACGTCGAGAACGCCGTGGACTTCTCCAAGCTCAAGGAGGAGAACCAAGACATCTATGCGTGGATCACGATTCCGGGGACCAACGTGAACAACCCTGTGCTGCAAAGCCCAGATGATGACACGTACTACCTTGATCACAATCGCTCGGGTAAGGCGTCTCCATACGGTGCCATCTTCTCACAGAGCATGAACGCACTCGACTTCTCTGACCCTGTGACGGTGCTCTATGGGCATAACACCGACGATCCCATCCACTTGTTCAGATCGCTCCACAATTTCGAGGACGCAAACTTCTTTGCTGAGCATGACGTGATGTACGTCTTCACACCCGGCCGTGTTTTCATCTACAAGATCGTGGCCGCATATGAGTATGATGACCGGCACATCCTCAATTCGTTTGACTTCAAGAACCCCCAGGCGCTCCAGGAGTACTACAACTTTGTGCTTAATCCCGACTCGTCGAGGCGCAACATTCGCGAGGGCGCCACGCTTGACGCTGCCACGGATAAGATCCTGCAGCTGAGCACCTGCATGGTCGAGGAATACCATGGCCCTCATCGTTTCATAGTTACGGGAGTGCTGAAAGACAATCGACCCATAGACAGCCAGTCTGCGATCAACCTGTCCACGCTCTAGGCGGGTGATCTTGCCGCAAGGGCCGTGAGTGGTCGCAAGGGCTGCGGGGGCCGTAAGTGACCGCAGGAGTGTACACAGATCGAGAGTGAGGGCTTCCGGGCGCCCGTTTGGGCCATTTGTGTACACTATTGAACTACGGACAACCCCCGGGGTCGCAGGAGTGTACACAGATCGGTGCCAGGGGCCTCTCGGCGCCCGTTTGGGCCATTTGTGTACACTATTGAGCTGCAAGTGGCCATGGAGCTGCGAGCGGCCTTGGGGTCACGAGCTGCTTTGGGGTTGTGGGTAGTTTCCCCGTGACGCCACAGAAAGCATGGCGGCGTACGACGATGGGAGGGCGGGCATGACATTTAAGGTATCTGCGGATAGGATTTGCTGCATGGCTGATGAAGGGGCCGAGCTTGGTCATATCGAGTTCCACCAACTCACACCCGATACCGTGGACATCATCCATACATTTGTGGAACCTGCGGGGCGCGGGCAGGGCATTGCGGGCAGGCTGTGCCAGCGCCTTGCCGAAGAGCTGCGCGATCGCGGAATGCGGGCGCGTCTGAGCTGCAGTTATGCCCAAGGCTGGTTCGAGAAGCACGAGGAGTTCTCGGACGTCGTAGCGTGACCTCCCGCCGGTCGCCTCGGCGCTCGGCCGCAGGCGGCAACAGAGAGCTTTGTCGCTATGTGGGAAGGAGTCGGTGGACCATGCGAGAAACGAGATACCTCTCTCATGCGTGGGGCCTGCTCACCAGGGATAGGGGCTGGTATACGCCCATCTTGACGCTATCCGTCTACATGCTCGTTCCAGTGGTGGGGTGGCTCGTTGTGCTGGGATACGAGATGGAGTGGGCCCGTCGTGTTGCCTGGGGCTTCGAAGGGCCTCCCCAGAGGCGGGGCATCGATATCCCTCGGTGTTTCCAGAGCGGTTGTCGTGCCTTTGTCGCGGTCCTCGGATGGTGCATTGTGTGGGTGGTGCTTTACTGCGCTGTCGCAATGGCGGTGACCCGCTCATATCTTGGCCCCCTTGCCGATGCGCTGGATACTTTGATGCTTATCAGGATGCTGCCCTGGTTTCTGCTGAGCGCCTGGAGCCCTGTCGGTTGGCCGCTTATCGTCGTAGTCTCGTTTTGCACGGCCCTCACGGTTATGGTGGGCGTGCGGGCAACCATCTATCAGGATTCTGCTGCAGGGTATCAGATCAGTCGCATTGTGGAGATGATCAAGCGTGATGCTGGCGGCTATGCCAAGATCTCGGGCCTAGTTGCGCTTGTCGCGCTCGTCTGCGAGTTCGCCCCGCTGTTACTGTCTTACGTGTTGGCTTTCATAGGTGTCTTCCTTGACCTTGCGGGCGGCGTGCTCTTCGTTCTCTTTCTGTATCCAGTGATCTTCCTGCTGATGGCCGTCTACTGCACCGTTGTGTTCCTGCTGATCCACACCATGGTCGGGCTATGGATGAGGCAGTTCGATGTTCCGTCATGGGGCAAGAGCACAGACTCGCTGCCTGCAGGGCAGCGGCCAAGTTCGGATGCACGGTTGGGATCTTTGGGCGGGGGGGACCAGCATGCCGCGCAGCCCTACCAGCTCGGGCAGTCCCAGCTCCAGGGGCAGGGGCCAGAGGATCAGCTCCAGGGGCAGAATGCCTCTCCTGCGCCCGGTGCCACGTCTGGAGTACGTCCCCCTGACGTCGAGTGGGGCCTGCCTGCATCTGCAGGACTTTCTCGCGCTGACCAAGCGGGTACTCCATCTTCTCGCCCTGTTGATGGGAGTGACATACGTTCTTTTCCCAACGCATCCGTCTCAGGTGATCGACCCTCGCCTATCGATTTTACCGATCCGGTCTCACTTGCCATCGAGGCGCTTGCGTCGCAGTCCCCTCAGTCGGCAGGACCCCGCACCGCTCCGCAGTCCCCTCAAACGGTGGAGTCCCACGCCGCGTCGCAATCCTCTCAAACGGCGGAACTCCACGTCGCGTCGCAGTCCCCTCAGTCGGCAGATGCCCAGACCTCCTTGGGCCCAGAGACGAACGGGGAGGACGTCCGCCCGAACGAGGGTCAGTAAGTCCTGATAAACGAGGCTTTCGAAGCGCGGGCGCCACGTCCCCAAGGACTCGTGACGCATCGTCTGCTATCCCCTCCTGTGAAGTAATTGTGGCGTAGCCATGCGTGTGTCCATACCACGTATGTTCTTTCTCACATTGTGCAATACTACTCACGCTGTAACATACTGCACAGTGTGAGCAAGAACTGGGGGTTCGCGGCATATGAGAACAGCTCTTCGGCAGGTTGGCACACAGCTGCGCAATCCGCGCATGACGGGAGACCGTCGCAGCGTTCGTACGCGCCGTGCCCTGCGCGACGCCCTTGCGGCCGAGATAGAAGCCACCGGTGACCTCACTCAGGTTACGGTCACGGCCGTTACCGACCGCGCCAGTGTGACGCGTCGCACCTTCTACTCGCACTTCAAGGACATCAACGACCTCGTGGGCCAGATCGAGGCGGAGACCATCCGAGACCTCAAGGGCCTGGTTGGCAACATAGCAGCCGTGAACCTCGACATCCTGCAGGATGCCTTGGACGGCTTCGCCCCCTGCCCGGGTTCGGAGGAGCTGCTCTCATACTTCAAGGAGCACGGAGACTACCTCGCCGCGCTCCTCGGAGACGGAGGTGACCCCGCCTTTGTCGAGCGCCTTAAGCGCATGGCCCGCGATGTCATAGCCGCCCGTGCCGCCAAGGGCCTTGACCTTGAGCTCCTTGGTCCCATCTTTGACTACTACCTGACCTTCTCCATCAGTGCGGAGGTCGGGGTCCTTGTCCGCTGGCTCACGAGCGGCATGCATGAGTCCGTTGCCGTGATGGCTCGTGTCATGACCTCGCTGATGTTCGTGCGTCCCGGCGACCTCTATGGCAGGGCCATCGACTTTGACATTCCCACGATCGCGCTCGCGCTGCTGAGTGCCGGTGATGGCGCGGGCACCGCAGGCCGGCGGGGCGTCGGTGACGGTGCCCGGCTCGTAGCCGGCGACTCAGGTCCACGTGCAGAGAGGGCGTCCGACAATGGCTAATCACGCAGCGTCTACCCAGGCTCAGGTTATGGCGGCGAAGCCCGTCGAGCTCAGGCAGCTTGGGGCGGAGCTCTATCCCGCAAATCGCATCGACCTCTCCCACATGGATCTGCGCCTTGGCATTGACGTGGGCTCCACCACGGTCAAGCTCGCCGTCATCGACGCAAGCGGCAGGCTGATCTACGCCAACTACGAGCGCCATCACACCGACGTCCGCGCCACGGCACGGGAGCTCTTCGCTCGCGCGAAGGCTGTCATAGGCAACCCGTCGATGCGCGTTTCGATCACGGGCTCTGGCGGCATGCTGCTCGCCAAGTGGCTCGACCTCGAGTTCGTGCAGGAGGTCATCGCCTCCAAGCGTGCCGTCGAGACCCTCATCCCCCAGACGGACTGTGCCATCGAGCTGGGCGGCGAGGACGCGAAGATCATCTACTTCGACAACGGCATCGAGCAGCGCATGAACGGCACCTGTGCGGGCGGTACAGGCGCCTTCATCGACCAGATGGCCTCGCTCATGAAGACGGATGCCTCTGGCTTGAACGACCTTGCCCGTGAGGCAACGCACATCTACCCCATTGCGTCGCGCTGTGGCGTCTTTGCCAAGTCCGATGTTCAGCCTCTTCTAAACGAGGGTGCCGCTCCCGCAGACATCGCGGCGTCCATCTTCCAGGCTGTCGCGAACCAGACGGTCAGCGGCCTTGCCTGCGGCCATCCCATCCGTGGCTACGTGGCCTTCCTGGGAGGACCCCTGCAGTATCTCTCCGAGCTGCGCCACCGCTTCTACGTCACGCTGAAGCTCGACGAGGAACACCGCGTCATCCCCCAAAACGCCCACCTCTTCGTGGCCACGGGCGCGGCGCTCGCCGGGGAGTCCGACAGGCAGGTGAGCTTCCAGGAGGTCGTCGACGCCCTCACCAACCTCAAGGACACGCAGGGCTCAGAGGTCGCCCGCCTTGAGCCCCTCTTTGCCGATGAGGCTGCCTACCAGGAGTTCAAGAAGCGCCACGACGCCCAGGTCGTCCCCAAGGGCAGGCTCGAGGGCTACCGAGGACGTGTGTTCATCGGTATCGACGCCGGCTCCACCACGATGAAGGCCGCCGTCGTGGGGGAGGCGGGAGAGCTCCTCTACACCTGGTACGACAACAACAACGGCGACATCCTGGGGACAGCCAAGAAGATTATGGACGACATCTACGACCGTCTGCCAGAGGGCTGTGCCATAGGGCACGTGACCACGACCGGCTACGGCGAGGGCATCCTGATCGAGGCCCTGCGCGCCGACTCCGGCGAGATAGAGACGGTCGCTCACCTGCGCGGCGCCAAGGCCTTCGTGCCCGACGTCGAGTTCATCCTGGACATAGGAGGCCAGGACATGAAGTGCCTGCAGGTCAAGGGGGGTGTCATCGAGCATATCATGCTCAACGAGGCCTGCTCGGCCGGCTGCGGCTCCTTCATCGCGAACTTCGCCGACTCCATGGGCATGACGGTGCAGGAGTTCGCACAGGCTGCCGTGCGCGGAGCGCGCCCCATCGACCTCGGCAGCCGCTGCACCGTCTTCATGAACTCCCGCGTGAAGCAGGCCCAGAAGGAGGGGGCGACCATCGGTGACGTGGCGGCGGGCCTCTCGTACTCCGTCATCAAGAACGCACTCTTCAAGGTCATCAAGCTGCGCGATTACGATGAGATTGGCAGATACGTCATCGTCCAGGGCGGCACCTTCATGAGCGACGCCACGCTCAGGGCCTTCGAGTTGCTCACGGGTCGCGACGTCATACGACCGGACATCGCGGGCACCATGGGCGCCTACGGGGCGGCTCTGCTCGCCCGAGACCGGGCGGGCGCCACGGGCACATCCTCGCTCCTCTCGCGCGAGGAGATAGACAATCTCAAGGTCAAGCGCAGGAACTCGCACTGTGGCCTGTGCTCGAACAACTGCCAGCTCACCATCAACGACTTCGGCGGAGGCAGGCGCTTCATCACGGGAAACCGCTGCGAGAAGGGCTCCGGCAAGCCCAAACGCGAGCAGAGCAAGGCGCCGAACCTCTTTGACTTCAAGAACCGCCTGCTCTTTGACCGTCACTCGCTGCCGGTAGACGAGGCGCCCCGCGGCACGGTGGGCATCCCCCGCGCACTCAACATGTACGAGAACTATCCCTTCTGGCACACCTTCTTCACCAAGCTCGGCTTCTCGGTCATCCTCTCTGACAAGACCACCAAGAAGACCTACGAGGCGGGCATCGAGTCCATGCCGTCCGAGTCCGTGTGCTACCCGGCCAAGCTCAGCCACGGCCACATCATGAACTTGCTCGGCAAGGACCCCGACTTCATCTGGATGCCCTGCATCCGCTGGGAGCGACAGGAGGACGACTCCGCGACCAACCACTACAACTGCCCGATAGTCATGAGCTATCCGCAGTCTCTGGAGCTCAACGTCGACGAGCTCTCCTCCCCTAAGGTCGAGTACCTGGACCCCTTCATCCCCTACGACAACAAGAAGGAGCTCAAGCGCCGCCTCTTTGAGGTCATCGCCGTCCAGCGTGTCGAGGACGCCGTGTCCGGCAAGGGACGCGTGCGTGGGACGCCCATCACGCGCAGAGAGATAGACGCGGCCGTGAACGCGGCCTGGGAGGAGGACCTCGCCTTCAAGGAGGCCATGCACCGCAAGGGTGACGAGACCCTCAAGTGGATAGAGGACACGGGTTCTCACGGCATCGTGCTGGCGGGACGTCCCTACCACAACGACGGCGAGATAAACCATGCCATCCCCGAGCTGCTCCACGGCTTTGGCCTTGCGGTCCTCACCGAGGACTCCGTGGCCCACAAGATGATGCCCGAGCGGCCCATCCGCGTCGTGGACCAGTGGATGTACCATAGCCGCCTCTACCGCGCCGCCCGCTTTGTCGCGAGCAGGAACGACCTCGACCTCATCCAGCTGCAGTCCTTTGGCTGTGGCCTCGACGCTCTCACGACCGACCAGGTGCAGGAGATACTCGAGGCCTCTGGCAAGATATACACCGTGCTCAAGATAGACGAGGTCTCCAACCTCGGCGCTGCCCGCATTCGCGTGCGCTCGCTCATGGCCGCCCTCAAGGAGCAGAAGGCCGAGCTCGAGCGCCAGACGGCCGCCGGCATCGCGCTTGAGGCCGCGCCCGTGGGCGTGCGCATGGCCGATGGCTCCTTGGAGCGCGCCCGCCAGACCGACCTCTCCCGTCGCACGCCCGTGTATCGCGAGGCGAAGAGCGCCGCGTTCACCAAGCACAACTATACCAAGGAGATGCAGGCCAAGGGCTACACCATCCTTGCCCCACAGATGGCGCCCATCCACTTCGACATCGTGGAGGCTCTGCTCAGGGCGGAGGGCTACAACTGCGTGCTCTTGCCCTCGGTCGACCACAAGGCCGTGGACACGGGCCTCAAGTATGTGAACAACGACATCTGCTATCCGTCCATCCTGGTTACGGGCCAGATCATGGAGGCCGTCCTCTCGGGTAAGTACGACCTCACGCGCACGGCGGTCCTGATCACCCAGACGGGCGGGGGGTGTCGCGCCACCAACTACATCGCCCTCATCCGCAAGGCCCTCAAGGACTCCGGCCACGAGGAGGTGCCGGTCATCTCCCTTACGGCGGCGAGCGGCCTTGGCGAGTCGTCGCCTGGCTTCAACCTCTTCAAGCCCGGCCTCATCGTCAAGGCGATCTACGCGCTGCTCTATGGGGATCTGATCATGCAGCTCCTGTATCGCACGCGTCCCTACGAGACCGAGAGGGGCTCTGCCAACAGGCTCTACGACAGCCTGATGAGGCGTGCCAAGACCCTGATACCTCGCACCGACCGCAAGAGCTTCTATCGCCTCTGCCGAGACACCATCGACCGCTTTGACACGCTGCCGCTCACGGACGACCGCAGCAAGCCGCGCGTCGGCGTCGTGGGAGAGATCCTGGTCAAGTTTCATCCGACGGCCAACAACCAGGTCGTGGACGTCATCGAGGGCGAGGGCTGCGAAGCCGACGTTCCGGGCCTTCTGGACTTCTTCCTCTTTGGCATGTCCAATGCGATCAACACCCACGACGAGCTGGGCACCAAGGCCATAAGTCGTCTCACGCACAGCGCGGGTATCAAGCTCGTGAGCTCCATGCGGGTGCCCATCAACAAGATGCTCGCCAAGTCCGAGAGGTTCTCTCCCTACGAGGACATCCATGAGCTCGCCCAGAAGGCAAGCTCCATCCTGTCGCTGTGCAACACGATGGGCGAGGGCTGGTTGCTCACGGCCGAGATGGTCGACCTGATCCAGCACGGCACGCCCAACATCGTGTGCTGCTCGCCCTTTGCCTGCCTGCCCAACCACGTCGTGGGCAAGTCGGTGATCAAGCGGCTGCGCCAGCTACATCCCGAGAGCAACATCGTGGCCGTGGACTACGACCCGGGCGCCTCTGAGGTGAACCAGCTCAATCGCATCAAGCTCATGATCTCGGTGGCAAAGGAGAACTTCAAGAGCGGAGGCGCGTTTAGGATCACGAACCCCGATGATCCCACCGAGCGCGTCCTGCCCGGCGAGAAGCTGCGCTTTCGCCGTCGCGGCGAGCTCGAGGACCTCATCGTCAACGAGGGGGGCGGACAGAAGGGGGGCGTGTACGGCGGCATTCACCTCTCGTCGGAGCAGCTCGCCACCATCGAGCGGGCAAAGGAGAAGGCCGGCGTGAAGTAGGGCAGGCGGGGCCGAGCTGGGTACGCATCATCTGGCTCCCGGCACTCGGTGTTTGGTGCCCGGTGTTGGGCGCGTACCGCACAACACGTGGATCCCGGCGTCCCGAACGTGCGTGATGTGAGTGATCAACTCACATCGTCGCCTCGAGCGTCGCGAAGTGAGTGAATCACTCACATCACATTGACGATGTGAGTGGATCACTCACTTCGAGTATGCTTTCAGCAAGTCTCTGACCTGCGGTAATAGAGTTTCTCTTCGTTAAGTCTGTGTCGTTTGCTGCCAAAAATTCACTCACATCACGATTGCGATGTGAGTGAATCACTCACATCGTGCCCGTCATATCCGCTACGTGACCGCCGTGCTCCCCCTGCTTGCCATCGCAGGACTCATCTTGCCGCAGGCCTTGGGCTGCCATCCGTACATGCAGACCGCGTACGGCCGCGAGGGGTATGGTGTTTCCTCTGATATGCCGGGCAATTAGCCTCTGTTTTACGAGGCTTCGTGAGTTCGTGTGGGTGAGTGGTTGCGTCACCGCCCTGGCGGCGTGGGTGTCAGGTCCGAGCGCCCTTGCGTCACGGGGCCATGGGGTCGCCGACGTCGTGGGACCCGTAGCCCCGCCCGGTCGCGCGAGCGGTCGTGGGGGGTGCAAAAGAGTGTACACAGATCGACGAAAATGGTCTCTCGGAGCTGTTTTGGGGCATTTGTGTACACTGTTGCGGCGTTGAGGACAGGTGTGGTGACGCAGGAGTGTACACAGATCGGCGAAAACGGCACCTCGGAGCCGTTTTGGGCCATTTGTGTACACTGTTGCGACGCGAGTTGCGTCGGGTGGCACGAGCGCCCCAATTGCCATGGTGTGCCGGCAGTGCCCCCTCGGTGCCCTGCCTCTCCCCTAGCCGGGAAAACAGGTTCTGCGCGAGTGGCGCCGCCGCTAGGTTGGCGTTTTCACTGAGGTGTCAACCCACGCAAACCCCCGAAGAGCCTGTTTTACCGACAGATTTCGCTCTATTTTACTGATTGACGGGGCTCTATTTTGCTGGTTGACGGGGCTCTATTTTGCTGGTTCAATAATTCTCGGCAGGCATATATGCTCTGAGACAACAAGCTACATCAAATGGGAGGTCGGCCTATGGACCAGGGAAGTCTCAAGCCGGATGGATATCTGCCAAGAATTGCCGACACAGGTGTGTCACGCCTGCTGGATGAGTTTGGTGCTGTCGAGATCGTCGGACCGATGTGGTGTGGCAAAACCTGGACCTCCCTCTCGTTCGCCTCGAGCGTGACCAGGATAGGCCGCGAGGCCGAGCGCTCGCTTGCCCGAGCGGACCCTACGACAGCACTTGTGGGGGAGCAACCGCACGCAATCGATGAGTGGCAAGATGTTCCGTCAATCTGGGATGAGGTTCGCTATCGAATTGACGAGACGGGCAACAGGAGCGGGCAGTTCATCCTAACTGGCTCCTCCAAGCCCAATAAGGACAGATTACAGCACAGTGGGGCGGGACGTATAGCCACGTACCGGATGAGCACGATGACCCTTGTCGAGACCGGTGAGTCGAGCGGGGCGATCTCCCTCGCAGGCCTCTTCGGCGGGCGCTTTGATCCACAACTCGCGCACCAGCGGCTCGAGCCATATGCGCGCATGATCTGCAGGGGTGGATGGCCAGCCCTCCGGTCTAGGGCGACGGGAACTGGCGACTACGTGTCGAGCTATCTGGATGCCCTGTTTGCTACTAGCATCACTCGACGAGGCTTTGACGGTAGGGTGGCGCGCCGCGTCGCCCAATCGCTCGCGAGAAACTCAGGCAAGGCGGTCAAGTTCTCGACCGTTGCCGCAGATGCGGGGATATCCGGCGCGAGTCCCAAGGCGAGTGCTTCCGTGGCGTCATCCTACGTCTCGGAACTTGTACGGCTTTACGTCGTCGATGAGGTTGGCGGGTGGGATGCCCCGATACGCTCAAGATCGCGGTTGAGGACGAAGCCAAAGAGGTACTTCGCCGACTCGTCGCTTGCGGTGTCGCTGCTCAGCATCACGCAGGAAAGACTCATGTCCGACGGGCAGCTGTTTGGCCTGCTCTTTGAGTCGCTTGCCATGCATGACCTGCGGGTCTACGCGTCCGCGCTACCCGGAGCACCCGCCGATTCGCTCCACTACTACCGCGACTCCGACGGCCTCGAGGTCGACGCTATCATCGAGCTGACAGACGGCCGCTGGGCGGGCATCGAGGTGAAGCTCGGGGAGGACAAGCTTGGGGAGGCTATCACCAGCCTGGATCGCCTCCGTCGCAAGGTGGCGAGAAATCCCATGGCGAGAAACCCAGCGCCGGCGTTCATGGCGGTGCTCGTGGGAGCCGGTGAGCTGGCGCGCTATGACAAGGACGCCGACGTCTACGTCATGCCGCTCACATGCTTAGGCCCCTGACAGAGCGGCGTCCAGTGGGGTGCCTGCGGGTACCACGAACCCGACGCCTAGGGGCATATCCCAGAAAGGCCCCTTTGCCGAAGTGCTTTGGGAATAATGCATGTCCGGCGTGGGCCCGTGCGCGTGAGGTTCAGTGGCGGTTGAGGTCGGCGGCGATGTTGCCCCAAGAGCCGCAGTGCTTGGCGGCGCCGTGCGCGGCGAGCTCGGCATGGTGGTGCGCGGCGCGCGAGGCCCGAGGGCTTCCTGGCGCGCCTCGGAGGGTCCCTGTTTGGCCCAAGATTCCCACTGCAGTCCCACGTTCTGGAGTGGAGAAGATAGGCAGCGCAGACATATATGAGGTTGGCGAGGAAGTCGTTAGCTGAGGAACCGGGCTGGTGCGGCCCGAGCCTCACATGGGTGGCTTCAAAGCGACGGATTAGCTTTGACCCACTCACGCGCTTTTCTGTCTATAGCCTCACGTCTGGGTTCTTACCCTTAAGTATCTTGACTTTGTTGTTTTAGATAGTAAAATCAGAAAAAAACTCTAAATACAGAGTTAAAAAGATTAGATCCTAGGTCTTGAAAGGCTAAAGGAGACGCAAAGATGCTCTGCCAGTTCACGTTCAGCAACTATCGGTCATTCCGGGACGAGATGACGTTTAGCATGCAGGCCACGCAGATGAAGGAGTTCTCGGAATCCCTCATTCCCGGCGGGGACTCGCAGAGGCTCCTGCCCGTCGCAGCGGTCTACGGCCCGAACGCCGGTGGGAAGACCAACTTGTACAGGGCCCTCGAGTACGTCTGCGGTGTCGTGGCGATACCGATTACTGCGCTCACGCATGGCGGGGACCATGGCAATAGGATGATCGGTCTGAGACGGTGCAATCCGTTCGCGTTCGATGCGGAGACCTTGGAGACCCCCTCTGATTTCGAGCTGTACTTTAGGACGAACGGTTATGAGTACCGCTACGAACTCGAGGTCGCCAGCGACCAGGAGATAACCTACGAGGCACTCAACCGTCGCAAGGTAGGAGGGTCGCGGCCCGCGATGCTGTTCACCCGGGAGGGTGGCGAGGTTGCCTTGGGCCCAATGCTGAAGCGCGGCGGGGTCTCCACGAACTTCAATGTCGCTATACCCTATCTCTCGTTCCTTGGTATGAACAGCGATCTCGACGCCGTGCAGGATGCGGTATCCTGGTTCGTAGGGTCGACGTTTCTGAACTACAACAGCGGATATCTGGAGTTCATGCTCGAGCAGATGCTCGACGAGGAGGACTCCGATTCGATCACGGGTCTTTTGCGGTCAGTCGACATAAGGATCGACGGCTTTCGGACGGAGGCTAATGACGCCGAGCGGGGAAACCAGCGAGTCTTCGTGAGGCACAAGGTGAATGACGGAACATACGAGCTACGGCTCTCGGAGGAGTCGGCCGGCACACAGAAGATGCTCGGGCTTGCAAAATTCCTGCTTAGGGCGCTTGCGCGCGGGACCTTCATCGCCGTTGACGAGCTGGACGCGAAGCTGCACCCGAAGCTCCTGCGGTTCGTGACACTACTCTTCAAGAATCCGGAGATAAACCGTAACGGCGCCCAGCTCTTTTTCACGTCGCAGGATGTCTCGACGATGAGGAACGACGTCTTCCGCCGAGACGAGATCTGGTTCGCTGCAAAAGACGAGGATGAGTCGAGCCAGCTTTGGTCGCTCGCGGACATCCACGAGAGCAACGGCAACCTCGTGAGCAAGAACGCTGCGTTCGACCGGCAGTACCTTGCGGGGCGCTATGGCGCCGACCCGTATCTGTCGAGGATGGAAGAGTGGGTGCTTGCCCATGAGTAGAAAGCCCGTCAAGAGGGGCGACCGTAACAAGGCATGGAGGAGCTCAGTGAGGCAGGGCTCCCCGCGATATCGCACCGTCCAGATGACCAGGCACCTCGTGGTCACCGAGGGCACGGAGACGGAGCCAAGGTACTTCAACGGAATGAGGCTCTTGCTTGGAGAAGCCAATGGCAGGAAAGTCAACGTGGTGGTGCGCAGCACCGGCAAGCACACGATGGGCCTGCTCGAGTACGCGAAGGAAGCCTGCCGCAGGTCGCCCGATGTATACGATCATGTGTGGCTTGTATATGACAAGGATGACTTCCCTGACGAGGAGTTCGACAGAGTCGAGGCGCTCTGCCAGCAGACCATAGAGCTCGCCACGTACCATGCCCTGTGGTCGAACCCCTGCTTCGAGATATGGCTGCTCGAGCATCTGCGGTACACGACGGCGCCGATGGACAGCGCATCGTGCTGCAAGGCGCTATCCGATGCGCTCAAGAGGGAATTCGGAATACTATATAAGAAGAACATGGACGGGATGTCTGAGCTTCTATTTGCTAAGCTGGAAGTGGCCCGCGCAAACGCATTGAAGCTCCGTAGGTATCATGCCGATATCGGCAATGACACTCCTTCGTCTCAATGCCCCTGTACTAATGTCGATGCCATTTTCGAGGTCATGGGCGAGTTCCTATCACCTGAAGGGGGTGGGAAAGACAGAGGCGATTGGCGATAGGATGAAGTACGTGCTCTGGGGAGGGCTGCGGGGTATTGCGAGATGATCCTTGTGGCTCCTGGTGGGTCTCATGAGTTCGCAGGCGGGGCCTTACATGTGCCAATAAGGTCTCGAAGGATAGTCGCGGCTGCTATCCTCTACCTAGGTACAAGAGCCGGCATGAGTGCGTGTCGCGGGAAGACCGGAAACGATGGGAAGTGAACGGCTCTTCGGGGGTTCGTGTGGGTTGACGCCTCGGCGAATCGCGTCGCAACAGCGTACACAAGTGCCCCACTCTGCAACCGGCGACTCACGTAAAGACGCACTCTGGGGGTCACTCTCACGGAAAGGCGCATTTTGCGTGTGGGCCTCACCAAAGGGCGCGTTCTGCATGCGGGCGGTGGTTGCGTCGAGAGGCCGTTTTCGCCGGTCTGTGTACACTCCTGCGTACCCACGGCCGCTCGCGCGACCGGGCGGGGCCATGGGCCCCACGACATCGAGGGACCCATGGCCCCCGTGATGCTCAGGTGCCCGGACCTGAGGTCCATGCCACCGGGGCGGTGACGCAACCACCCACACGAGCTCACGAAGCCTCAAGTGAACCAATAGTTATTGAGAATAGCCAAGCCGGTTGTGCAAGCGCGTCAAATGGTGGTATAAATCCTGCTGATAGCACCCCGCGCGCGAGCAGCAATGCAGCGAACCAGGCGGGGTCATCTTACTTCCCACTTCCCCACGCAATAACATTTGATGAGCAGCTGCCCCAGATGGAGAGGCGTGGGCTTGTCGTTGAAGACAGGGATTTCGCAATCTCTAAGCTGCAAGACCTGAGCTACTATCGCCTCTGCGATTGACTGTCACGTCGACCCGTCAATCGACAGGACCCGAGCGTTGCCGTGGGCAAACGCCTCCGTGTGGTCGATGATGAAGACGATCCTCTTCTTCGACAGTTCTTCGACGAGCCGCTCCAGCTCGCGCACCGCATCGGCATCGAGGCCTGTCGTCGGCTCGTCGAGGACGAGGACGTCCGCACGCCGCGCCAGGGCCCTCGCAAGCGACAGCTTCTGGCGCTCGCCGCCCGAGAGGGCATAGCCGTCCTCGCCGACCACGGTCGAGTCGCCGTCCGGGAGGCGAGCCACGAGGCCGGCGACGCCGGACTGCTCGAGCGCGCGGGAGTAGTCTTCCTCGCTCACCTGGCCCAGGCCGTAGGTGACGTTGTTTCGGATGGTGTCGTTGAAGACGAAGGGGCGCTGCGACACGCAGGCGCAGCGGGAGAGCCAGCTCGCCTCGTCCATGTCCTTGAGGTCGATGCCGTCCACGCGGATGGCCCCGTCGTAGCCCCCAAGCAGCCTGAGGAGGATCTTGACGAGCGTGGTCTTGCCGCTGCCGTTGTTGCCCCTCAGGATGACGAGGGACGGGCTGTCCGCGCAAAAGGAGAGGCCGCCAAAGAGGCGGCGCCCGGAGCCCGGATAGGAGAATGAGAGGCCGGACACCTCGATCCTGCCCACCTTGCCAAGGACGGCAGCCCCCTGCCCGGGAGCCGCCTCGCCGCCGAAGAAGGTCTCGTCGATGCGGCGCATGCCCTCTAGGGCGGGCTGGACCGTGAAGGCCAGCGACATGGCCCCGATGATGGGGGCGTAGACCTTCCCCACGTACTGGGCGAAGGCGATGGTCTGGCCGAGCGTGAGCGACCCCTGCACGAGCCGCCACCCGCAGAGCACGTAGACGAGCACCTGCATGGCCGTGGCGAACACCCTCATGAACTCCGTCGTCGTACCCGAGAGGGTGCTCTGCCGGATGCCCGCCTCCTTGAGCCGCTCCCCGCGGGCAAGCATTCCCTCCCGCTCCTGCGCCCTTCCCCCGCCGAGCCGTATCTCCTCGCGTCCCCGGACCGTCTCGTTGAGCTTGCCGGACCAGTCGGCGCCCGCCTCAAGGGACGCGTTGACCGCCTTGCGAAACGCGGCGGTGGCCCAGGCGACGAAGAGGCCGAGCAGGAGGCACGGGACGCACGCCAGGGACAGGACCACGATGTCCATCGACGCGAGGATCGCGATCGCGAAGGCCGCCTGGAGAAGCGTGCCCAGCCAGCTGAAGTTGCTTGGCAAAAACAGGGACGAGACCTGGCCCGCCTCGCCGACCCGCGAGGCGACGTAGCCGCTGCCCTTGTCAGAGAGGAAGTTGACCGGGAGCGAGAGCAGCCTGTCCACCACCGCGTCTCGGTACTCCGCCGCCACCGTCTGGCCGACGAGGGCGAACTGCCTGGTGGACACCACGTTGAGCAGGCTCTGCGCGACGGCGGCGGCCGCGATGCAGCCCGCCCAGAGCGTGATGCGTCCGAAGTCCGCCGCAGAGAAGCCCTCATCGATGAGTCGCTGCAGGAAGAGAGCCGGCAGCAGGGCCACGAGGGACCCGAGGGCCGTGAGCAGGGCCGCAACCAGCAGGCGCACCTTGTGCCTGAGCATGAGCGATGTGAGCAGCCTCATGTCGTATCCTTCCCCGCGCTGCCTATGCGGGAGCGCGGCACGTGCGGCGGCGCGTCACCGGCAACCAGCCCCTCGTACCCAAGCCGGAGCTGAGGGGGCCCAGCACATCCGACTCCACCCCGCCTGCACAGAGGCGCAAGCCCCTCTGCATATGCGGTCCCGCACTCGTTAGGCCCGCTCGTCAGGGCAGATGGCGAAGACGTGGGCGGGAAGGCCCGTCGCCCCCTCGATGCGCGGGAAGCTCACGAAGGCGATGGCGCCCGACTCGGGCACCTGGTCAAGGTTCGTCAGGGCCTCGACCTGCACGTGACCGTGCGAGAGCACGTAGCGCTCGGCTGCGAGGTCGCCTGCGAGCGCGGCCTCCACGGACGCGTCCGTGTCAAAGGTCTCGTGGCCGTTGGCGGCGATGCCCCTCTCCTCATAGAGGTGTCGAAGGACGGGGATGGTCCAGCCGGGGCAATGCTCGGCTCCCTCGTCATCGAAGTTGTTCATGGCATCGTTGTCCGGCCAGCGGGTGTGCCAGTCCGTGCGCAGGGCGACCAGTGAGCCCTCGGGGATACGCCCGTGCCGCGTCTCCCAGTCGGAGACGTCGTCGAGCGACACCGCGTAGTCGACGTTGTGGGCGACCTTGTCGCTCACGTCAATGACCACCAGCGGAAAGGCGAGCGCCTGGTCAAGAAACGCCTCCGAATTGGGCTTGCCTTTGACGAAGTGGCCAGGGAAGTCGATGTGAGTGCCAAACTGCCCCGGGAACGTGAAGGACTGGATCTGGCAGTCGAGGATGGGGTTGCCCCAGTCAAAGATCACGGTGCCGAGCTTAACGGCGCCCTCGGGCATGCCTCCCCAGTAGGGGCTCTCGTTGTTGAGCCTGTGGGAGAGCTCGACCCACCTGTGTCCCCTGAGCGTGTCAAGAAGGCCCCAGAGACCCGTCGTGCTGCTGTCTGTCATGGTGATTCCTCCTGTGGCCCTGTGATGCCGCGCATCCGTCTGTTGGGGACACCATCCTAGCACGGGCGGGTGGCCTCCTTGGCGTGACTGGACGTGCCCACCAAGACGTCGAGGGCGGCGTGTGCCTGGCGTCTGCAACACGCGTGCGACTTGGAGCGAGGGCGGCGTGTGCCTGGCGTCTGCAACACGCGTGCGACTTGGAGCGATCTTGTTGGCAAGATCATACCAATAATGTGGTTCTCTCCCACATAATAGCGAGCAACATCGTGTGTCTATCACCACTTATAGGGATGATATATGTAGTAGAGTGAGTTTGCACAAGGAGTTCTGCGTTGGTGCCAGCGATGACCGCGATCAGGTGCGAAGGGTTGTGCGCAATGGAACGAAAGCTCATGGACCGACTTCTGGCATGGAAGGACGATGCCCATCGCAGGCCGCTAGTCTTGAGGGGAGCACGACAGACAGGCAAGACATGGCTTTTGGAGGAGTTTGGCAGACGAGCGTTCAGATCCACGGTGCGAATTGACTTCATGCGGGAGCCGGCTCTCCAAGGGCTGTTTGCCAAGGACCTCGATCCCGCGCGTATCGTCTCCGAAATCGAGATCGTTCGCAATACGAGCATCGACCCTGCGACCACATTGCTTTTCTTCGATGAGGTCCAGGAGGCTGCGCGCGGCCTTACCGCCTTCAAGTACTTCTGTGAGGACGCGCCCGAGTACCACGTCGTGGCCGCCGGTTCGTACATGGGCATAGCCATGCGCAAAGGCGACACATCCTTCCCCACGGGGAAGGTCACGCTGTTGACGCTGCACCCCATGAACTTCATCGAGTTCCTCCGAGGGATTGGTGACACGCAGCTGGCCGACTATGTTATCTTCGCCGATGGAGCCACGTTTGCAAGCATGGGCAAGGTCTTGCAGAGTCGCCTGGTGGATCGTTTGCGCACGTACCTGGTGGTTGGGGGGATGCCCGCTGCTGTCTCACGGTACGCCGAGACGGCGAGCGTCCGGGGCGTGCGCGACGTTCAGACAGACATCACTGAGGCATACGTTGCTGATTTTGCCAAGCACGCTCCCGCTCGCATCCTCGAGCGTATGCGACTGGTGTGGGCCTCCCTTCCCGCACAGCTTGCCAAGGAGAACAAGCGCTTTGTGTTCGGCGCGTTACGCAGGGGGGCGCGTGCGCGTGACTTCGAGGAGAGCATACAGTGGCTCGAAGATTTTGGTGCCGTGATCAGGGTGCCCCGTGCGTCGGCGCTTAGGATACCTCTGGCCGGCTATGAGGACAGGGCGGCGTTTAAGCTCATTGGCGTGGACGTCGGCCTGCTCGGCGCGCAGTCCGGTCTGCCGGAGGCAGCGGTACTCGACGAGGGCAGGGCCTTTACTGAGTTCAAGGGATCGCTGACAGAGGCGTTCGTCGTTCAGGAGCTGGTGTGCGCAGGACTCAAGCCCTACTACTGGTCATCTCCCGACAGCCGAGCAGAGATAGACGTCGTGACGCAGATTGGAGCTCGGCCGACGCCCATCGAGGTCAAGGCAGCCGAGAACCTCAGGTCGAAGAGCTTGGGTGTCGTCGCCAAGCGCTTCGGCCTAGATAGGGTGGTGAGGACGTCCCTTTCGGGCTATCGCGATGAGGGGTGGATGGTCAATGTGCCCCTGTGGGCGGTCGGGCAGTTGGGAAGGCTGCTCTAGGGAGCGCTGATTGCGTCGGATGAACATACAGGGATGCGCACTCAGGTCTGACTGGCAGCGCGAACCTCCGGCGGCCTCCAATCGGCGGACGATACGGACGGGCGACCCATCCTTCACGACCGTACTGTCCAGGGCCTCAACGACAAGTGGACGCGTTTAGAGATTGCCCCCGGAGTTAGGGTTTACCTTCCAGTGACCTCGCGTGCCGCCGACGCGCTCGATGACCTTGGCCTCGCGCAGGGACCGCTGAGCGCGCTCCACCTGCCTGTCGCTTCGCTGGATCTTGGCGGCTATGTCCTTGGCCGAGGCCTTGGGGTTTGCTCGGATCTCGGCGAGCACGACGGCCTCGGTGTCAGAAGGACGTCGCGCAGGACCTCCGACGTCCCCGACACCATCTCCGACATTACCGACATGACTTCCGACGTCTCCGACGGCATCCCCGCCGTTTCCGACGTCGCCCCTGAGCCTCACGTGAACGGTGAGTCTCACGCGGTCGGGCTCGCCAAGCTCCTCGAGGAGGGGGTCGGCGACGCTTGCGTAGCGCGCGGCGTGCCTGAGAACGTCAAAGCCGCTGCCCGCCTTCTCTCCGAGCCCAATGAGGTTGAACATCTTGAACAGCGTGGGATTGCGTGGGTCCGAGACGCCGCCGCCTTCGATGACGTCTGCGGCAAGTCTCAGGCCCCCAGGGTTTGAGAACGTGACGTTCCCAGGGCGCCGTATGACCACCACGCCCGTGCGACCATAGTAGTCGGCATGGACAAGGGCGTTGACCAGGCCTTCGCGCAGGGCCTTGTGTTGCGGCGTGTCGCTCACGCGATGCATTGCAGCGTCCAGCTCGAAGGGCACCGGGAGCTCCCGCGCAAGCATGGGCGAGGCCCTGCGGTAGAAGTCGTAGACGTTTCCGCTCCACTCTCCGTCATCAGAGCTTATGCGGTCGTCCCAGCGCCGCCTTGACTCCTGCCTTCGGCAGTCGAGGAAGTAGTTGGGGTACTCATCCGTGATGCGCCACGCCTCACCAAACATGAGCAGGCCCGCTCTCGTGGGATGCACCATCCCGTCCTCAGCAGACCTCCCCACGGCCCCCAGGCGCAGCAGGAACTCCTCGTTTCCCAGGTGCGTCCAGGGATGGTCCGGGCGGTAGCCAGCGAACACGTTGCGATACGCGCCGATCGTCTCCGCGCTCAGCGCGCCGAGGTCAATGGCGGGCAGTACCAGCTTGTCCGTTGCCCCCTCAGCGCTATCACGTGCCATCGCTCGCAACTCCTCGGCCGTGCAGTGGTAGTCGCCGTCCCCGTTGCGCCTAAAGCTGCCGCGCTTGGGGTTGTCATTGATGTAGACGGGTCGTAGCGTGCGGTCGGCACGTGGCACGTAAACGAGCAGCAGAGACTTCCCATCGATGGACTCTTGCGTGATGTCGGAGTCAAGCAGGAGGTTCGTGCTCACTTTCTGCTCGTTGTTGAGGCCGTTCCAGAGGTCGCGCCTGAGCGCCTCAAGGTTCGCGATGCCAATGGCCCTCATGGTGCCGTCGCTCTTCTCGGCGGCACCAAGGACAATGAGACCTCCTTGGGTATTGGCGAAGGAGGAGTAGGTCTCCCAGAAGCTCCTGGGGAGGCCGCCTTGCGCCTCCTTGAGCTCGAGTCTGTTGCCCTCGCGGTATCGCCAAAGCTCCTCTTGCCCAAACATGGCATCTCCTGCCGTAGCCGTGCGTCCCATGTCTTGTCAACGTCCACCCAAGTCTACACCCTGTGCCCTAAGATGCAGCTGGGCGCCTCTTCTTGTGTGGCAGCTCGAGTCATCGTCACCGCTGTCCGAGCTACCACTCGCCTTTGAGGGTGTCCTTCCGCCTATGACCGCGTGTGGATGAGGGAACACCCGCAGTCTCATCGGGTATCATCTCGTCAGTTTCTTGAAGATCGTGATCATCCGCGACGCTGCCAACGTGCGGGGGCGCCAAAAGCCCCTCGGCGTGCCTCGCTGCGCTCAATACGTCTGGCACAACAGACGATCGGGAGCGATTTCGAAGACGGTGCGAGGCACGCCTGCCCCGTCCCAGGATGCGCCTGCCAGGTCAGGAGGAGGACCATGTCCGAGAACCACAACATTGAGTACAAGAGCTCCTGGCGCGATGACTGGCTCAAGTGGATCTGCGGGTTCGCAAATGCGCAGGGCGGCGTCATCTACATCGGTGTCGACGATGATGGCAACGTGCTCGGGCTCGGCAACCCGCACCGGCTGCTCGAGGACATCCCCAACAAAATCGTCAGCGTCTTGGGCATAGCACCGGCCGTCCGCCTGGCGGGCAGTTCGCACGGCACGTTCATCGAGATCGACGTCGATCCCCAAGCGTTTCCCATAAGCTGCAAGGGTTTGTACTACATGCGTGTGGGCGCGACCAACCAACTGCTCAAGGGGGCCGCGCTTGACACCTTTCTGCTAAGAAGGCAGGGGCAAAGCTGGGACAGTGCTCCGGCGCCCGGCCTTTCGCTCGATGACCTTGACAAGGGTGCGATGGGCCGCTTCGTGGACGGTGCGCGCAGGAGGGGACGCATACCTGACGAGGCCACCTTCGAGGGGCCGGGCGAGCTCATCGCGCACCTGAAGCTCATGAGGGACGGTTACCTGACCAATGCGGCCGCCCTGCTCTTCACGCGAGACCCGGAGGCCTTCGTCCCGGGAAGTTCCGTGAAGGTCGGCTTCTTTGAGGGGCCAGAGATCCTCTACCAAGACGTCGTGGGTGGTCCTGTCATAGAGCAGGTGGACAAGACGATCGATCTACTCTATGCCAAGTACTTGCGGGCCAAGATCTCCTATGATGGGATCTATCGCGTGGAGCGGTTCGCGTTTCCTCGTCCAGCCGTGCGTGAGGCCGTGGTGAACGCCGTGGCACACAAGCATTACGCCTCGGGCGCTCCGGTCCAGATTCGCGTATACGATGATCGGCTCATCGTCGGTAATGCATGCGTCCTCCCACAGGGTTGGACCATCGAGAGCCTCCTTGGCCTCCATGCGTCAGAGCCGCATAACCCGAAGGTCGCGAACGCGTTCTTTCTCGCTGGTCTCGTGGAGAGCTGGGGGCGCGGGATTCAGAAGATATTCACCGAGTGTAAGCTCGACGGCATCGAGCCGCCCGAGTACGGTCTTGCTGGGGGCAGCCTGCTCGTCACGTTTAGCGCTCCTGCCAGCCGTGTCGTGCGGACGGGTAGGGATCCGGCCGCGCTTGGCGCGACTTCGAACGATGGGCCGTGTGACAGGCTGAGCTGGGGCAGTGAGTCGGACAATAGATCGGACAACGGCAGCGCGTCGGACAATAATTCGGACAATAGATCGGACAATACGCCAGGCAAGGTGCATGAGGACCTCGACAAGAGGCTGGAGAGGCTGATCCGCGCCGATTCGGGCATCACGCAGTTATCCATGGCAAGGCAGCTGGGCGTTGCCCGCAGCACCGTCGCGCTTGCCCTGAGGCGGCTGCAGGATGACGGTCGTCTCAGGCGCATCGGTTCGAGGAGGTCGGGCGAGTGGCTCATCGACGAGGGTGGGAGCGGGAGGGGCTAGCCCATGGCCGACGCGGGTACGACAGCGAAGGCCGGGCAGGTCACGGTGGCCCCTTGTCGCACACGCGGTGCTTGGGAGACGTCACAGCCAGCGGCGGCCGCATCCCTCTCGGGTTGCAGGGGCGACACGGCTCGCACGGGACGGATATGGTGGGGACACGCGGACGCCTTCTTGACAGGCTGGAGCTGATGACGTAATCTAAAGGCCATCAGCGCCCACCCAAGGCTACACGTTGTGTCCTGAAATGCGGTGGGCCACTCGATCGCGTGCAATTGACGGTTTGTCTCCACTGCCCCGAGGAGCCGTATATGACTCTTGGAGGCACGTGTTTGTAAGGATGAGATTCGGTCTCTCTATGCTGCTTAGCTGACCCTATCCTCGCTGTCGTATACGGACAGCCTGTCTGCGCAGAGACGTTGGAAAAGCTCGTCGCACAGCGAAGAATCGGTCAGCAGGGACTCCTTCACCGCATCCTCGCAGAGGCGCGTGATGTCGGCCTGGCAGAGTTGCGAGAGCTCGGCGGCCGTCCCATCGGTGGGGGAGAACGCCGGGTCATAGGCGCCACGCATGAGGATCCTTGGGCTCTTGAGAAGTGGAGGCAAAAGGACTGCAGGGCAAATATCAGCGCAGACTGGTATCGCCCCGGGAGGGCGGAGGTGCTTCTCCGGCTGCGCCGTGAGCGTCAGCCGTCTGTCTCTTGCACGCCCATGCATCGGCAACGCAAGCTCGTCAAAACCAAAAGTGCACCCAGGGAGCAGAACACGCCCACGACTGAAATGAGGCCAGCCACGAGCGAGCAGTACAGATAGGAAAGGGGCGCGGCTGCAAAGACTGCGATGCTGAGCAGGGACATGGAGACGCCCAGCTGGCCTTCCTCGGCCTGGGTGACGAAGCGCGTCAAGAGCATCGTCGAGGATACGCCGCTCCCAAGCCCAGCGACACCTGCAAGGAGGGCGCAGAGAAGAGGAGATTTGCATGCGCCCGATGCGGCAAATGCCATGCCGACGATGGACATCGAAGGCCCCACCAGCTCCGTCCTCCGTCTCGTGCCAAAGAGCGCCACGAGAAAGGAGGCCATGGCCGCGCCTGCTCCAAAGTACGAAAGGATGGCCCCCATCCGCTCGCTTCCCCAGCCCTGCTCCGAGGAGAGCATCGCGTAGCCCACTCCCGTCAGGCCCGACGCCGCGAATTCGGCGACAGTCACCAGGATCAAGGTCGACCTTAGCGACGGGCGGGTCAGCACCTTTCTCAATCCAGTGGTCACACCAGCGAAGATGGACGCCACGGTCACGTCAGTGCCCGCCGGAGCAGGTCGTCCTTCCTTGACGAGGGCAAGCATGGCCGCAGAGGCCGCAGATGCCGCCGCCATGATAAGGAATGCGCCAGAGGGCTGGAGCACGCCTATGCAAATCCCCCCAAACGCAGAGCCAACGGACAGGGCCACCTTCTCGACGCCGGAGAACAGGGGCTGAAGCCTCTCCTCGCTACCCGGCTTGCCGACGGTCGCGACCATGCTCTGAGAGCTCGGAAGATAGAATGCTTCGGTCACGCCGAACATGGTGGCCGCAACAACGAGAAGCCCAAGAGACATGCCCTGAAGGAACGTTCCCGCAACAGCAAGGGAGAGCAATGCGGTTCGCACGGATGCTGCACGCACGGCGACATGCTTGCTGCCTCTTCTGTCGGCTACCACACCTCCCGGAAGTAGCAGCAGGGTTCTTGGAAGGGCCCCGAGGAACGCGACGAGTCCGGCGGTTGACTCCAGGCCAGAAACCTCAATGCAATACCACGCAAGCGCAATATAGAAAAGTTGGTCTTCTGCCACCCCGATGCCATGGCCACACAGATACAGGAGCTCGCTTGGCGATAGGGGCGAATCTCGACGTTTGCCCTGGGGAGAATGGCTTTTCAAACGCTGTCGACCCCCTCCAACTCGAAAACCAACAAAAAATATTGTACAAACTATTTTGTCATTTGCCAGACTCTGAGTCAAGAGCTTCCCTCATTGGCATAATCGTCTTAGCAACTGAGTGACTTGGAGGCGTGAATGGGGCGGAAAATTCTGAAGGTTTCGGACATTGCGACGCTCAAGGCCCTGTCCAACCCCGTCCGCATGAGGATCCTTGGGCTCTTGAGGAACGGGGGCAAGAGGACTGTAGGGCAGATATCAGCACAGACTGGTATCGCCCCGGGCAGCGCCAGCTACCACCTCCAAAAGCTTGAGGAAGCGGGGCTGGTAAGGCGCGCGGACCGTGGCAAGGGCGACCACAGGCAGAGCTGGTGGAAGACGTCGCCAGCCGTGATAGAGCCTGATTTGGACGAGGGCGAAACGTCTGGCCTAGAGACCGAGGTTGCCATCAGAAGGGCGTCGGCGCAATCGTATGCTGACGCATACGGACGTTACCTTGGTAACTATGGGACGATTCCCAAAGAGTGGCATGATAGCGAGATCGGATTCGACTCGATCCTCAGGCTCACCCCGTCAGAGCTCGACGTCCTACGGACGGAGCTCGATGACGTCCTCAGCTCATGGCAGGAGAGGTTCCGCAATCGCTCTGAAGGAGACGGGAGCGAGCAGGTTCTTGTGATAGTCAGCGGCTTTGTCTGGAACCCGTAGGCAGCGTACGCCGGCACCTGGCTCAAAGATTTCCTGCGGGCCCCCTGTTCCTATACAGTTTGTTCGAGCCGCTCGACTCATCCTCCAGGTGACGTGAGGAGGGGTGGTACCGGGGCTTCCCCTCAATTGCATACGAATACATGCGTGGCGACTGGGGTGATATCAGAAGAGGTCCGAGTTTGCCTTAAGGAACTCCATGAGGTTCAGGTGGCGCACTCCGTCGCGTCGGCCCCTTAGTGGGTCAAGTGTGAACAAGAAGCGTGGCCATCCATCGCGAATCCTCCCGAATGGCGCGTACTCGCGTCGCTCCGCCTCAGGGCTGGCGGTCGTCATCGATACCTGCACGTAGGCGTAGCTGTCGCCCCACCTTGCAAAGAAGTCGCATTCCAGCTTTCCAATACGCCCGATGCTTACCGAATGGCCTTTGGAGAGCTTGCGACATTGCCGCGCAGACGAGAAACCCGTCTTGGAAAGGTCTGTGAGATTTATCTGACCTCGCCCGAGCGATGTGGCCCCGCCAGCTCAAGTGCGCGCGGATCGCGATAGAGCGTGCTGCGAGAGACCCCCCAGGGCGCCAGCCAAGGCATCGTAGGTGGTAGGGGTCCTCATCGGTAGTTCCAGCAGGGCACGCTGCAACTCACCGTTCTTATGGGAGGCTTCGTGATTTCTACCCACACGAGCTTACGAAGCCTCCCAAAACTCACTCGATTGCAGGGCCTACTGCGGAGAAAGGGGCATGGTCTATGACTCCCATTGCAGTTCCCTTAGAGTTACTCCTTATCTTTATCTACAGTGCTTTTTTTGATACCATCAATAGTTCCTTCTATAGCATCTTTAGTATCTTTAGCGAATTCTTTAACTTTTGCAGCTGCTTTTTCGGCAGCCCCTTCTTTCTCTACTTTTTTGTCACCGGTTAATTTACCTACACCTTCTTCTACTGCACCTTTAGCTTGGGCGATTTTGTCTTCCATTGACATAATTATAACCCCTTTCATTTAAAACTATTTTCGCTGCTGGACCACCATCGGCATGTCCAGCCTCTTCTCCCAGTAGGACCAGAGTGGCTGCGGCTTCCTCGCGGGGCGAGCCGCGTGTGGTTGTAGCCCCCCGTTGCCGCTTGGCTCGACAGAATGTCCGCCCTGTTGGCGTCCGATCTCCTTGTTTGCTCGTCCCACAGGAACCAGCAGGAAACCGTTTGAGACCCTAGGTTTGCCACTCGAGGTGAGGTTCCCCATCCCTGCCCCGGTCCATACCTAATGATAAGGGAAGCTGTGTCTAAGAGAGCTGCGTGTAGTTGGCGGCAACGGCATCCCAGTCAAGAACCGAGAAGAACGCGTCAACGTAGTCGCCGCGCAGGTTCTTGTACTTCAGGTAGTAGGCGTGCTCCCAGACGTCAATGCCCAGGATCGGGGTGACACCAAGGCCCTCGCTAAGGGGGTTGTCCTGGTTGGGGCTTGACGCGACACTCAGGGTTCCGTCATTGGCGGCGTTAAGCCACGCCCAGCCAGAGCCAAAGCGTCCGACGGCGGCGTTCTTGAGCTGCGCCTTGAGCTCGTCGACGTTGCCGAAGGTCTGCTCGATCCTCTCCCTCAACACACCCGTAGGCTCAGCGGCGGGAGTGGGGGACATGATGGAAAAGTACAGGTTGTGGTTATAGAATCCGCCGCCGTTATTGCGGAGGGCGCTACGCAGGGACTCGTCGATGCTGTCTAGGGAGGAAAGGATGTGCTCGATGGGTTGGCCAGCGACACCGGCCTTCTCGGCAGCGGCGTTGAGGGCGTTGGTGTAGGTGGCGTGGTGCTTGGAGTAGTGGGTCTCCATCGTCAACGCGTCGACGTAGGGCTCAAGGGCGTCATAGGCGTAGGGAAGCTTGATCTGCTCGAACATGGTGAGCTCCTCACTTGTGGGTTTCTGCCCGCATGGCCCCTTCTATGAGGAGCTTGCGGAACTTTGCTTGGGGACTCTGTTACCTTAAAGGCTCTGCTATGCCTACTTAAGCATGGACTTCATGAACCAGATCTCCTTGTTGTAGGCAGCGACCTGGTCTTCCATGGTGTTGGCAACAGCAAAGTCCTCGTCCTCGCAGGCGTCACGAATCTCAAGGGCCTGCTTCTTGAGCGCGGCCATGTCGTCGAGAGCGGTCTGGATGGCATCCTTGACGGCCCAGGCCTTGGCGGGAACGTCATCGATGGTTGCAAGCTCCAGGAACTCCTTGTAGCTCGCGGCGGGGGTCTCGCCGTTCTGGGCGAGCAGCTCGGCGACCTCGTCCATGTTGTCGGTGTAGGCGTCGTAGAGCGCCTCGAGGTACTCGTGGACTGCCTTGAACTGCAGACCAAAGACGTTCCAGTGGAGGTTGTGGGTCTTGATGTACACCACGCCAAGGTTGGCGACGTAGGAATTGACTTGCTGAACGAGTTCCTTCTTCATTGCTCTATCTCCTTTGTCCCTTTGAGCCGATGGCCCGTCGAGGTGGCCCCGGCCATGCCTTACGTTGTCCCTCCTATACCCCATCTCCGAAATTGCTACTCACATGATGGCAAAAATCTCTAGGGAATTCTGCCGACTCAGGAGAGACCATGGGAGAGGGGCCGGGGGGGCCTAAGCCTCTGGCGTGCACGTTCATGGCTGGGACGACTGGGTTCGAGTCGGCGACCCCTTGGTCCCGAACAATGTAAATGCGCAAACCTAACTGAGGCTTCGTGAGTTCGTGTGGGTGGTTGCGTCACCGCCCCGGCGGCGTGGCCCTCACTGCCGGGGCGGTGACGCAGGAGTGTACACAGATTGGCGAAAACGGCCTCTCGGGGCCGTTTTGGGGCATTTGTGTACACTGTTGCGACTTGCGAGGATCGTTCGAGCGGCCGTGGCGACGCAGGAGTGTACACAGATTGGCATAAATGGACTCTCGATGCCGTTTTGGGGCATTTGTGTACACTGTTGCGCCGTTGCGGACAACCGTGGGTATGCAAGAGTGTACACAGATTGGCGAAAACGGCCTCTCGACGCCGTTTCGGGGCATTTGTGTACACTGTTGCGACGCGATTCGCCGAGGCGTCAACCCACACGAACCCCCGAAGAGCCAAAGATGTTCCCGGATTGGAGAAGTCGACGCGGTCGACGAGCGGTCCTTTACGCGCGTGACAGGCAGCTTTTGAGCTCGTCCACCAGCAGCCGGATGTCGTCCATGGCGGCCTCCGGCTTGGTGTGCAGGTCTGAGTAGAGCTGCTGGATGTTGCGCTTGAAGTCACGAGGCAGGACCTTGGCCTCCTTGAGCGCGGTGGCGAGCATGCGCTTCTCGCCGGGGTGGGTCAGCCCGTTCATCGCGAAGACGATGTCGAAGTACGACTCCATGAAGGCTGCGGTCCGGTGCCCCACGCTTACCTGGTCATCCCTCTTGATCGCCTTCTGTATCTGCCGGTCATAGGACGGGAGGTTTCCCGTCAGCAGGCGCAGGTTTCGGTCGATGATGTTCTGTCTCAGCTCGTGCGGGTAGGGTACGGTATACCTCTTTTGCAGCTGACGCAGGCGGCCGTCTTGGTCGTACAGGACCCTGCAGCGGATGAGGTTGTGCCAGTTGCAGGTCGTGTACCCATTGGACGGGTGGTGCAGGTCAACGACGGCACGAATGCCCTCGGCAAAGGCGTCCAGGTTTCGGTAAACGATATCGATGTCGATACCGTCCCTCATGGTGCAGTCATCCTCTGGCTCCCAGAAGCGGTTGTCGATCTCCATGTATTGGCAGTGTCGCGTCAGCAGCTGACGCCTTGCCGATACCTGTGGCATTGGGTTGCAGTAGACGTATAGGTCATAGTCGGAACGCTCGTCGTGACTGTCGCTTGCTCTGGAACCGCCCAAGGCAAGCGCCTCCACCTCGTCCAGATTGGCAAGGTCCCTCCACAGCTCCTCGAATTGCATGTGTGGCAACGCTCCTCCCTGAAACCGTGGGGAAAACCGTGTGGTCGCCCCAGACCTGGATGCGGGACTAGGATACCATGGGCCGCAGCGAGAAGATACTGGACAAAACGGCGCAGATGGGAGAGGCGCATGGACAGAGTCCTGATCATAGACGACGACAGGGAGCTCTGCGCCCTGGTGCAAAGGGCACTGGTCGCGGCGGGGGTGGACGCTGACTGCTGTCATTCGGGCCAATCCGGCCTTTTGCGCATGGAGGGCAGGGACTATCAGCTCGTGATCCTCGACGTCATGATGCCGGGCTTTGACGGGTTCGACACCTTGGAGAAGATCCGCGCGAGAAGCTGTGTCCCTGTGCTGATGCTGACGGCAAAGGGAGACGGCGCCTCCAAGGTGAGGGGACTGCGTGCCGGAGCTGATGACTATCTGCCCAAGCCCTTCGACCTAGAGGAGCTTTCGGCCCGCGTCCTCGCCTTGATCCGTCGCTACACCTGCCTCAATCGTGGACTGGGAGGCGGCGAGTCGCCGATTCGCTTCTCGGGCCTCTCCATCGATCCCGACGCGCGTGTCGTCCAGACGGCAGGCGGCCCCATCGAGCTTCCCCCGAAGGAATTCGACCTGCTGCTGCTTCTCGCCAGAAACCAGGGAAGGGTCCTGACCAAGCAGCGAATATACGAGGAGGTCTGGGGTGAGCCATACGCCTACGACGACAGCACCATCATGGCCATCGTCAGCCGCCTGAGGAAGAAGATCGAGCCTGACCAGAGTCACCCCTCCTACATCCGGACCGTGAGAGGCGTCGGCTACCGCTTTAGCAGGGAGGCATGACCACAGATGGGGGTCATCGAAGGCTGTGTCGTCGTCCTGTCCGTGGCGTGCGCCGCCGGCGCCATCGCCTTGACCCTTCGCGTCAAGAGCCAGCTGGCTGCCGCCGTGCGCATTCTGGAAGACGTGAGGGGCACAGGCGGCAACCGTCGCATCCTCGCGGTGCCCGGACAGCTGACGGCCCCGCTCATGTACGAGGTGAACGAGGTCATCGAGGGGTACGAGGCACAACTCGTGGAGCTTCGCAAGTCTAAGGAGGCGAGCCACCGTCTTATGACCAGCCTGTCCCACGACGTGAGGACGCCCTTGACGACCCTGATCGGCTATCTGGACGCAGTCCATGCGGGCATCGTCTCCAACGGAGAGGCGCAAACGTACGTGGAGACGGCCCGGCAAAAGGCGCACGATCTCAAGGACCGCATCGACGCCCTCTTTGACTGGTCCAGGCTCAGCTCGGGAGAGCTGACGCTGCAGATGGGGCCGGTCGATGTGGTGGGACTCACCTTAGAGACCGTCGCCGACTGGGTGCCCCTCTGGGAGGAGCAAGACATAGCCTACGAGCTGGACATGCCCAACCATGCGATCGTCGCGACTCTTGACCGGGAGGGCTACGTGCGCATCCTCAACAACCTCATCCAGAACGCCGTGTCCCATGGCCGGGCCGACAAGATCAGGATCTCGGTGTCGGAACAGGACCAGTTTCTGCGGCTCTCTGTCGCGGATGACGGCGTGGGCATAGCCGAGAGGGACCTCGAGCACGTCTTCGATCGGCTCTACCGCTGCGACGAGGGACGCGGCGGGAGGGGTAGCGGCCTTGGCCTGGCCATCGTCAGACAGCTTGCGACGATGATGGGCGGGGTCGCCTCCGCCACAAGCGCTCTTGGGAAGGGTGCCACCTTCACCCTGTCCTTTCCGTGCGCGCACCAAAGCGGAGGCGGAGATCAGCTCGGTGTGGGGAGTCCGAAAATGCAAGCTTAATGCAAGGGTGAGGCAAGGGTGGGGCAAGGTGGCAGGCGGACAATGTCAGGAAAGGAGGATGCCAACATGTCGGATTGCATCATAGAGACAAAAGACCTTACAAAGCGCTACGGGACGCAGGCGAGCGTGGCGAACTTGAACATTCACGTAAGAAGAGGGCGCATCTATGGTCTGCTGGGGAGAAACGGTGCGGGCAAGACGACCACGATGAGGATGATGCTGGGGCTGACACGTCCCACGTCTGGTGAGGTGAGGGTGTTCGACCTGCCGCTAGAGGGCAACAAGCGGCAGATCCTTTCTCGGGTCGGTAGCCTCATCGAGGAGCCTGGCTTCTACCCGAACCTGACGGGAACGGAGAACCTCCGTATCTTTGCGACGCTGCGGGGCATCCCCAACGCGCACGCGATAGAGGACGCCCTGGGTCTTGTCGGCCTGCTCCACAATGACAAGAAGCTGTTCTCCCAATACTCCCTCGGCATGAAGCAGCGGCTCGCCATTGCCCTGGCCGTGATGCACGATCCTGAGCTCTTGATCTTGGACGAGCCGACCAACGGGCTCGACCCCATAGGGATAGCCGAGATCCGCTCCTACATTCGCAGCCTCTGCGACGAGCGCGGCAAGACCATCCTGCTCTCCAGCCATATCATCTCCGAGGTCGCACTCCTCGCGGACGACATCGGCATCATCGACCAGGGCACGCTGCTCGAGGAGCAGAGCCTTGCGGACCTTGAGCAAGCCAGTGGAAAGAACGTCCACTTCGTCGTCTCGGATGCCGCTCAGGCGGCCAGGATCTTGGAGGAAGCCTTCGGTGAAGAGCGCTTCTCCGTGGAGGATGACCACAGCCTCAGGCTCTACAACCTCGATCTGCCCGTGGCTGCCGTCGTGTCTGCGTATGTGCGAGGGGGCTTGGAGGTCTGCGAGGCCCACACCTGCGAAGAGAGTCTTGAGGATCACTTCAAGCGCATAACTCGAGGTGAGGGAGTTGCTTAGGCTCGTGGGATGTGAGCTCCTCAAGCTCAGGCGCCTGGCGTTTCCGAAGGCCATCCTGGCGCTGCTCTGCCTGTTTCCGATCGTTCTGGCGGCGTACGCCTCTCGCCGGGACGGAGACTTCGACGCGCTCTTTCGACTTGTGTTCCTCTACGGCTACCTGCTTCTCTTGCCCTGTGCGCTTGGAATTGTCGGAACCCTGCTTCTCTCGGCGGAGCGTGACAACGATACCCTCAAGAACCTGTTGTCCATCCCCGTCTCAAAAGGTCAACTGCTCTTTGCGAAGCTCTGCGTTCTGCTTGCCCTGGCAGTCGCATATGCCGCGGCCATGTTTCTCGCGACTCTGGCAGGCGGCCTGGCCGTCGGCGCCCTTCCTGAAAACGTTCCAGTCTATATGGGATCAGGTCTCATGCTCGGGATGATGGCCCTGCTCGATATCCTCCCGCTCGTCGCCGTGTTCCTCCTCGCTCACTGCAACAAGGTGGCCTGCGTCGTCGCAAGCCTCGTCTATGCGATCGCGGGGATCCTCATCGTCAACGCCTTTGCCGCTGGGATAGCCACCTCCAATCCGGTCGCGGCCTGCCTGCCTCGGGTCATCGAGTTTCGCTGGTATCTTGGCAGCTTCGCACCCTCGGGAATGCCCGCGTCGCTGGCGGCTCGCGTCCTGCCGACGTCTGTGGCACTTTTCTCGTTGGCGGGCGGCGGCGCGGCCTTTTCCGTTGTCTCCTTCGTGCTATACGGAAGGGAGGAGTGCTAGATGAGCCTGCGAGGACTGCTTTGCTGTGAGGTGACCAAGACAAAGCGGGATAACATCCTGCTTGCTGGGCTGGCCGTCGTCCTGCTGTCGGTAGGATACTCGACCTTCCAGATGTATCTGGGCATGAGCGTAGGGGAGAGGATGTACTTCGACCTCTTGAGCTACGTGGTGGTGTTCAACAACACGACGCTCGTGCTCCCGGCGACACTCGCCCTCGTTGGGGGGCATATGATCGACCGAGAGTACGGCGCGGGCACGTTGAAGTCGATTCTGACGATTCCGGTGCCTTTTCAGAGGCTCCTCGTCGCAAAGTTACTGGCGGGGGGACTTGTATCGCTCCTGTTTGGGGTCACGAGCTTCACGCTCACGCTTGCGTCTGGCACGCTTCTCCTGCGGCTTGATGGCGTCACGGTGGATGGCATATGCTTGGCCTGCTGGCAGATCTGCGGCATGTCGCTGCTGTGCTACCTTGCCGTCACGCCCGTGATCGTCCTGGCGACAAGGAGGCGCGGGCTGTACACCGTAGGTGCCGGTGTCGCGTTCCTACTGAGCCTGACCTGCCTGTTCGTCGGGAGCTCAAGCGTCTCGGACGTGTTTCCCATCACGGCGGGCTACGCGCTGGTGGGGTACGCGGCCGCGAGCGAGACCGCCGCCCCGCTCACATCCCTCGCTGTCTTTGCGGGCGTCCTTGCCATCACCGCTGCGCTCGTGCGGCACTCTCCGTCATATGACTCCCTCGTCGCGACGAGCGCGAAGGCGAAGGGAAGAGCTTCCAGGAAGGCTAAGGCAAGCCAGTGAGACGGCGTCGTCCCTTCCATCAGGTGCCGCAATCCGCAGCATAGGGATGGGTTTTGTCAGTTGACACTGGCCCCTTTGCTGGCCGTAATCTGAGGCTTCGTGAGTTCGTGTGGGTGGTTGGTTGCGTCACCGCCCCGGCGGCGTGGGCGTCACCGCTAGGGCGGTGACGCAGGAGTGTACACAGATTGGCGAAAACGGCCTCTTGGAGCCATTTTGAGGCGTTTGTGTACACTGTTGCGCTGTTGTGGACAGACGTGGGGACGCAGGAGTGTACACAGATCGGCTAAAATGGCCCCTCGGCACCGTTTTGGGGCATTTGTGTACACTGTTGCAACGCTCGCGGCAGTGGACCATCCTGTGGGGCTCGGTCTGGGCGTCCGCCAAGATGTCGCGCGCGGCGCCGCAGGACAGCGTCGCGAGCCTCGGCTGGCCAGCGGCCTCCGCCGTCTTCCTGGCGTGGGTCCAGGTCAGGTCGCTCGCCCCGGGCTCGGCGGCGTAGCTCAGGCCGGCGGGCGGCTGGCACGCGAGGTCCACCACGAGGGCGCGGTCGGCGTCGTCGATCACGAGGTACTTTGCCACGCACAGGCACACGCCCTCGGACGTGCGCCCGACCTTCTCAGCGACGGGGACCGGCGTCTCGTCGGGGTCGCGCAGCGGCGGGATCCGGACCCTGGCGGCGGCCTGGACCTAGACCGTGCGCATGCGGACAAGCTGCCCGGGCCTCTCCCTGTCCTTTGCGCCCAGCACGACCGCCGTCCTCGACCCCGCCAGACCGTGCCTCCCGCCCCCGCCCTCCGTCAACGGTGGCATGCCACACCTGCAGTCCAACTACTTTGTGGATATTGTACTAGGCCGGTACCCTGAGCCCCCGGTCGATGACCTGGCGCATGGCCTCCGAGCGGGTCTCGTCGCTGTCGGCCGCGAGCTGGTCGATGGTGGCGAGCGTCGAGGGCGCGATCTTGAAGGTGACGGGGACGAGCCTCTCCACCCCGAAGCGCGGGCGTCCCGCGTGGACCTCGCCCTTGTGGCCGGACCAGGTGCCCTCCTCGTACTCCTTGGCCATCGCGTCGAGCAGAGCGTCGTCGAGTTCGGCCCCGTTGCAGGCCGTCCCCGCGTCGAACTTCTTCCTCTCGTCCCCCTTCATCTCAGGCCAACCTCCCTCAAGGTCCCGTTCGTGGGCGGGCACATGGCGTGGTACACGAGCCAGGTGCCGTCTTCGCGGAAGACCGCCGCCATCTCGAGCGTCTTGCCGCTGTCGGCTATCCCGACGGCTACCGTCTCGTCGAAGGCGCTCCGCGAGCGGGTGACCCAGCGGAGGGTGTTGTCCCATGCGCTGAGCACGTCGTCCTCCGTCAGGTCCAGGTGCCGCTCGAAGACGCGCGGGTGGATCACCACGTCTCCCATGTCCCGTCCTCCCTATTAGGTCTTACCTAATTATACTCAGGGGACGCCCGCTGGCAAGGGGCGTGGAGCGGGCTGCGCGGCGGATTTGTGACGCAGTTGGAGGATAGGGTCGTTGGGGGGCTTTGCTTTGGAGTCGGTTGTTGTTGCTTTGATTCCAGTGGTGCCAGCGGTGGCCCCACCCCTGTCGTCCTTCCATGATGGCGGCTCCCGCCCTGCCACGGGGGCGCGAAGGGGCGGCTGCGCCGTCCGAGAGGGGCGGGAGTCACGGGCAGGGACGGCCTATCGCACGCGAGCCGGTATTGCGCGTGCCGCGTGGCGCGGGAGGGTGCTGTGCGGCGAGACGAGGGGGAGGTCGGCGGGACGCCCGGGATGCCGGCCGGCAGGACGGGCAGCGCCGGGATGGTGGAGGGGGGCGCCTGCCCCGACCACACACGCATCTGC